>Ga0315298_1006092_pt1 | contig 16665 bp, 16 predicted proteins | sample WHS_1_MG_FD_203077 | JGI IMG/M metagenome (GOLD analysis project Ga0315298, IMG submission 203077) | Extremophilic microbial mat communities from Washburn Hot Springs, YNP, Wyoming, USA - WHS_1_MG | ecosystem: Environmental > Aquatic > Thermal springs > Hot (42-90C) | place: USA: Wyoming...
CCACGCTCAACACGCAATGGACGTCGATGACTTGCTCAAAGTGCCGTTCGATGCGCTCGAGTTTCTTCTCCACGTAGCCACGCAGGGCGGGGGTGATCTCGATGTGGTGACCGGTGACGTTGAGCTGCATAGTCATCTCCTATCGCGTGGAAAACAGGATAACGATCATCCGTTGTTCAGACCGGCGCTGATCCGGAGCGCTTGCGCTCGCCGGAAGAGGGGATGTTCATCGCTTCGCGGTACTTCGCCACGGTGCGTCGCGCCACCGGGATGCCCTCGGCGGAGAGCAGCTCGGCGATGCGCCCGTCGCTCAGCGGCGCGAGCGGTTCCTCTTCCTTGACCAGCTTCCTGATCTTGGCGCGGATGGCGGTCGAGGAGGTCCCCGAGCCGTCCGCACCTTCTATCTGACTGGAAAAGAAGTAGCGAAGTTCGAAAACTCCGCGCGGGGTGTGCATGTACTTGCCGGAGGTGACGCGCGAAATCGTCGATTCGTGCATCCCGACCGCCTCGGCGATGTCCTTGAGGATCATCGGGCGCATGTGTTCTTCGCCCTGCTCGAGGAAGGACACCTGTCGTTCCACGATGGAGCGGGCGACCTTGATCAGCGTCTCGTGGCGGATCTCCAGGCTCTTCAGCAGCCACCGGGCCTCCTGCAGCTGCGCTCGCAGGCTCGCATGGCTCGCGTTGCGGCCGAGCAGGTTGGCGTAGCCCTGGTTGAGGCGCACTCGCGGCAGGGTTGCGCCGTTGATCTCGACGATCCAGCTGTGATCGCCGCGGCGCACGAAGACGTCGGGTACGACGTATTGCGGCGCGCTCGTGCTGATGGTCGCGCCCGGCCGCGGATGGCAGGCCCGGACCAGCGCAAGCGCTTCGGCGAGGTCCTCCTCACTGGTGTGCAGTTCGCGCTTCAGCGCCGCCAGGTCGCGCCCGGCCAGCCGCTCCAGGTGATGGCGCGCAATCGCGACGGCCGTCGTCATCCCCGGGGTGGACTGATCGAGTTGACGCAACTGCAGCTCGATGCACTCCCCGATACTGCGGGCACACACTCCGGGCGGATCGAGCGCCTGGACCCGGCCGAGCACTGCTTCGACGTCCTCGCAAGTGCAGTGCACGTCGGGCTTGAGGGTCTCGGCGATGTCCTGCAGCGATTCGATGAGGTAGCCGTCGTCGTTGACCGCATCGACGATGGCGCGTGCGATGGCCAGGTCGCGCGGGGCGAGGCGGGCCAGTTCGATCTGCCAGAGCAGGTATTCCTGCAGGGACTGGCCGGCGGCATCGGCGATGTCCTGCTGGCGGTCGTCGTCCTCGCCGTTCCAGGCGGACTCCCCCGATCCCGTTCCCGCGCTGCCCCAGTCCTCATCGAGGACCTCGACCCGTTCCTCAGGTCCGTCCGCGGTCGCCTCGGCCTCCCGGGGCGCCTCACTGGTCGCAGTCGGGTCGCTCGCTTCGGCGGCGCCGGGCAGTTCGCTCTCGCCCTCGCCCTCGTCCACCGGCTCGAGCATGACATTGGTTTCGAGCAGTTCGCGGATGTGCGCCTGAAGCTCGAGCGCGGGCAGCTGCAGAAGCCGGATCGCCTGCTGCAGCTGCGGGGTCATGGTCAGTTGCTGACCCAGCTTGAGCTGCAGTGAGGGTTTTAACATGGCGGCATGGAGGGCGGTCGCGGCTGTCCTGGGGCGGCGGATGAGGCGGATGGATGCGGCGGTATCGGGTGCGCCGGCAGACTCCTCACAAGCGGAACGACTCGCCCAAGTACACCTCACGGACCTGGGGATTGGCAAGGATTTCTTCGGCGTTTCCGGCAGCGATCACAGTTCCCTGATTGACGATGTACGCGCGCGAGCACACTCCGAGCGTTTCGCGTACGTTGTGGTCGGTGATCAGCACCCCGATGCCGCGCTCGGTGAGCTCGCGGATGATGCGCTGGATGTCGAGCACCGAAAGCGGATCGACGCCGGCGAATGGCTCATCGAGCAGCATGAAGCGCGGTTCGGCCGCAAGCGCGCGCGCGATCTCGACGCGCCGGCGCTCCCCGCCGGAGAGCGACAGTCCGAGGCTGCGGCGCACCTGCCCGATGCGCAGCTCATCGAGCAGCTCCTCCAGACGCTGCTCACGGGCGGCGCGGTCGAGATCGGCGCGCGTCTCGAGGATCGCGAGCACGTTGCTCTCGACCGACAGGCGGCGGAACACCGAGGCCTCCTGAGGCAGATAGCCCAGGCCGAGCTGCGCGCGCCGGTGCACCGGCAGGCGGGTGATGTCGCGCTCGCCGAGCTGGATGCTGCCGGCATCGCAGCGGACGAGTCCGACGATCATATAGAACGCGGTGGTCTTGCCGGCGCCGTTCGGACCGAGCAGTCCGACCACCTCGCCGCTGGCGACCTCGAGGTCGAGCCCGCGCAACACCGTGCGCGAGCCGTAGCGTTTCTCAAGACCCGTGGCGCGAAGCGACATCAGGAGGACCGTCCGGCGGGCGGGGTCGTCCCCGAAGGGCCGCTCGGCGGCGCGCCGTGCGAGGACTTCTGCGGCGCAATGGTGATGTGCACCCGCTCGCCGGAGCCGCTCGAGGTCGCCTGGATCCGCTCCTGGTTGATGTTGTAGAGAATCGACGGTCCGCTGAACTCGTCGCGGCCGACGGCGACCCACGCCTTCTGGCTCAGCCGCACCGTGCCCGCGGTGACGTTGTAGATGATCTGGTTGGCGTGCCCCTGCGTGATCCTGCCCTGGGCGCTTCGCTGCCTGAACTGCGCCGGAGCGCCCGTCACGGTCACGCGCGCGATGCGGCTGCGGTCGATCTGGACGACCGCCTGGTCCGAGCTCAGGCTGCCATGGGGCGGTGCATGCACCTGGACGTTGCCCTGGAGCGTCCACTGACCGTTCGGACGGCCCAGGCCGCTCGCGTGGGCCCGGTCCGCCACCACGGTGATCTTGCCCTGCTGGATCGTGATCTTCTGGAACGCGCCGGTGTGCAATTTGTAGTCGATCTCGGAGGACGCGGCGTCGAACGTGTACGTGCCGTGCGCGTTGAACAGCGGTTTGGCGTGCGGGGGCGTTGCCTGGGCCGTCCGGGGCGCCGAGGCGGCCAGAACGGAGCCGGCCAGGCCGCAGAGCGCGCTGCCGAGCAGCCAGGATCTAGTGCGAGAGCGTGACGATGGCATGGACCTTGGATTCTAACTGCAGTCGGTGGGCCTTCAAGTTCATCGCGAGCCCGGTGGCGTCGAGCGTCTGTCCGGCCCACAACACGGTCACCGGGTCGTCGCTGCGCACCTCATCGGCGCGGCTGTCGAAGGTCAGCGCATGGGTACGGATCCGGATCGGCGCGCGCGACCCGTTCAGGGCCGCAAGCACCTGCACGTCGCCGGAGAGCTGCACCCGCTCGGTGCCGTGCAGGATCGCGCCGCGCTCGGCGGTCGCCGACCAGTGATTGCCGCTCGGATCCTGGAACGTGAGGGCGACCTGCGTCAGCTGGACTCGGTCCCGGCGCGGCAATTGGCGGATCGTGGCGGCATTGATCGTGTACAGCGGCAGACCGTTCTTGCCGGTCTCGATCAGCTGCGCATCGCGGGCCGAGTAGCCCTCGCCGGTGTCGGTGCGCTGCACCGTCGCGACTTGCGGTGCACGGTTCTGCCGGGCCAGCAGCAGCGATCCGATGATCACGGCGGCGACCGTGAGCAGTGCGAAGATGCGGTACATCACCCCGGGGTGCCTCCCTGGCGGGCGGCGAGCAGCTGGTCGCACACTTCGCGCACCGCCCCGAGGCCACCCGGCAGGCGGGTGACCGTGTCAGCGGCCGACCGCGCTGCGTGGTGCGCGTCGGCCACCGCGAAAGACAGGCCGACGAGGCGCATCAGCGCAACATCCGGCGTGTCGTCCCCGATGCAGGCGCACTCGGCCGGCTCGACGCGCAGCCGCGCGCACAGCCGGGCGAGGGCCGCTGCCTTGTCCTCGACGCCCTGCAGCACGTGGCGGATTCCGAGCTCCCGGCAGCGCTGGCGCGTCATGGCCGAGCGTCGCCCCGAGATCACCGCGAGGGTCACGCCCGCCGCGGCCAGCTGCTTCAGTCCCGCCCCGTCGCGCACGTGGAACACCTTCAGCGCCTCGCCGCGCGGACCGTAGTAGAGCCGTCCGTCGGTGAGGACACCGTCGACGTCGAGAATCAATACGCGCACGCGGGCGGGATCGGCGCTCATGAGCGGTTCGACGTGCGGCTCATACGACGCCGGCGCGGAACAGGTCGTGCACGTTGAGCGCACCGACCAGCCGGCTTTGTGCGTCGGCGACCGGCAGCGCGGTGATGCGGTGCAGTTCCATCTGATGAACCGCCTCGGCAGCGAGCTCCCGCGGGCCGATCGTCTTGCACGGCGAGGTCATCACCTCGCGCATCGTCGCGCGGTGCACGTCGATCTGCCGATCGAGCGCGCGGCGCAGGTCCCCGTCGGTGAACACCCCGCAGATGCGGTGCTCGGCATCGGTGACGACGGTCATGCCGAGCCCCTTGCGCGACATCTCGAGCAACCCTTGGCCGAGCGGCGCCTCGGGGCGCACCTCGGGCAGCGCCTCGCCGGTGCGCATCAGCTGCTCGACCCGCAGCAGCAGCTGGCGGCCGAGGGTGCCGCCGGGGTGTGAGCGGGCGAAATCCTGCTTGGTGAAACCACGGGCATCCAACACCGCCACCGCCAGTGCATCGCCCATGGCGAGCGCTGCGGTCGTGCTGGCGGTCGGCGCGAGGTTCAGCGGGCACGCCTCTTCCGGCACGCTCACGTCCAGCACCACGGCGGCGGCGCGGCCCAGGGTGGAGTCGGGCTTGCCGACCATGGCGATCAGCGGCACCCCCAGGCGCGCCAGGTGCGGCAGCAGCAGCAGCACTTCCGGGGTTTCCCCCGAGTTCGACAGCGCCAGCACCACGTCGGTGCGGGTGATCACGCCCAGGTCGCCGTGGCTGGCTTCGGCCGGATGCAGAAAGAAGGCCGGGCTGCCGGTGCTGGCGAAGGTCGCGGCGACCTTGCGCGCCACGTGGCCGGACTTGCCGATCCCGGTGACCACCACCCGGCCCTGGCAGTTCAGGCACAGGCGGCAGGCGGCCGCGAAGCGCCCATCGAGGCGGGCCAGGAGCGCCTCGACGGCGCGCGCCTCGATCGAGAGCGCGCGCTGCGCTGCGGCCAGCAGGCTCTGGTCGGCGGGGTCGGCGGAATCGGCAGCGGCATTCATGGCCCGGAATTGTAGCAAGTCCGCCTCCCCCCTCCGGTCCGTTCCGCGCCGGCGCGCCACGGGGGTTTGGGGCAGCGCAGGGCCGCCCCGTCGATTAATATGGGTGCATGAACGCAGAGGAAGTCGCGCGGCTGATCCGCGCCGGCCTGCCCGGAGCCGATGTCCGGGTGCAATCGGAAGACCAGACACACTTCGCGGCCCGCATCGTGGCCGAGCAGTTCAGCGGCCTGCGCAGCGTGGCCCGCCATCAACTCATCTACCGCACCCTCGGGGAGCGGATGGGCGGGGAGATTCATGCGCTGTCGATCGAAGCGCTGACCCCCGCCGAAGCCAGAGGCTGAGATGGACAAACTGCAGATCCAGGGCGGGGTCCCGCTCGAGGGCGAGGTGCGCATCTCCGGGGCCAAGAATGCGACGCTGCCGATTCTGGCCGGCGCGCTGCTGGCCGACGGTCCGGTGGTCGTCGGCAACGTGCCGCATCTGAAGGACGTGACCACGACGGTGGAGCTCCTCGGCGGCATGGGTGCGACCGTCACCATCGATGAACGCATGCGCATCGAAGTCGATCCAACCACCGTACGCGATTACTCCGCGCCGTACGAACTCGTCAAGACCATGCGCGCCTCGATCCTGGTCCTCGGGCCGCTCGTGGCCCGCTACGGGCGCGCCGATGTGTCGCTGCCGGGCGGCTGCGCCATCGGCGCCCGGCCGGTCAATATCCACGTCGCCGGCCTGCAGGCCCTCGGCGCCGACATCACCATCGAGGGCGGTTACATCCGGGCGCGCGCCAGCCGGTTGCGCGGGGCTCGACTGGTGCTCGACACCGTGACGGTGACCGGCACGGAAAACCTGATGATGGCCGCGACGCTCGCTGAAGGCGAGACCGTCATCGAGAACGCCGCGCGTGAACCCGAGGTGGTCGATCTGGCGAATTTCCTGATCAGCATGGGGGCGAAGATCCGCGGCGCCGGCACCGACAAGATCGTCGTCGAGGGCGTCGAGCGCCTGAGCGGCACGAGCTACGAAGTGCTCCCCGATCGCATCGAGAGCGGCACCTACCTGGTGGCCGGCGCGATCACCGGCGGGCACGTGCGCATCAAGAACGCCCGTCCGGACCATCTCGATGCCGTTCTGGTGAAGCTGCAGGAGGCCGGCGCGCAGGTCGACGTCGGGGAGAACTGGGTCGAGGTCGACATGCGCGGCCGCCGGCCGCGCGCCATCGACGTGCGCACTGCGCCGTACCCGGCATTCCCGACCGACATGCAGGCGCAATTCGCGGCACTGAACACCGTCGCGGACGGTGTCGGGACCATCATTGAGACGATCTTCGAGAACCGGTTCATGCACATGCTCGAGATGCGCCGGCTGGGTGCGGAGATCCGTCTGGAAGGCAACACGGCGATCATCCACGGGGTTTCGCGTCTGAAGGCGGCGCCGGTGATGGCGACGGACCTGCGCGCCTCGGCGAGTCTGGTGCTCGCCGGTCTGATTGCCGACGGGCGTACCGAAATCGAGCGCATCTATCACATCGATCGCGGCTACGAGGCCATCGAGGAGAAACTGTCACAACTGGGTGCGCAGATCAAACGAGTGCCGAACTGACGCTCCGGGCGCTGCGCAGCCGATCGCGGAGCATTGATCGGGGGGGGATTATGCGGATAGGCATGATTGGGCTCGGCCGGATGGGCGCCTACATGGTGCGCCGGCTGATCGAGGACGGTCACGAGTGCGTGGCCTACGACAAGTCCGCGCAGGCAGTGCAGGCCGCTGCGGCGGTGGGCGCGGTCGGGGTCAGTTCGGCGGCGGACCTGATCGCGCAGCTGCCGGCGCCGCGCGCCGTTTGGATCATGGTGCCGGCCACAGCGGTCGACGCGGTGATCGCACAGCTGCGTCCGTTGCTCGCATCCGGCGATACGCTGGTCGACGGCGGTAATTCGCATTACTCCGATGACATCCGCCGCGCCGATGAGCTGCGCGAGAGCGGCATTCACTATCTGGACGTCGGGACCAGCGGCGGGGTGCTCGGCCTCGAGCAGGGCTACTGTCTGATGGTCGGGGGAGAGAAGCGCACGTTCGAGCAGCTCGAGCCGATTTTCGCCACCCTTTCGCCGGGCGGGCGCATTCCACCGGCCGCCGGCCGCGCGCGCACCGCAGCGGACACCGCGCCGATGGGCTACGTCTATTGCGGGCCGAGCGGCGCCGGTCACTTCGTCAAGATGGTGCACAACGGCATCGAGTACGGCGTCATGGCGGCCTACGCCGAGGGCCTGAGCGTCCTGCAGAACGCTGATGCCGGCCTGCGTGCGGCGCAGTCGACGGATGCCGAGACCGCGCCGCTCGAGCATCCACGGCGCTTTCAATACCGGTTCGACATCGCCGCCATCACCGAGGTCTGGCGCCACGGCAGCATCATCTCTTCGCGCCTGCTCGACCTCACCGCGCGCGCCGTGGCCTCCGATCCGACTCTGTCGAACTTCAGTGGACGGGTGTCGGATTCGGGCGAGGGTCGCTGGACGGTGCAGGCCGCAATCGATATGGGCGTGCCGGCGAACGTGCTGAGCGCGGCCCTCTATGCCCGCTTCGCCTCGCGCGGCACGGGCGAGTTCGCCGACAAGGTGCTCTCGGCGATGCGCTTAGGCTTCGGCGGTCACGAGGAGCGCAAGGGCTGAGGCGAGCCGCGGCCGCACGCCGGCGGAATGCTCCGCCGGCGCGCCGCTGTGCCCTAGTGCGCCGTCGCCGGCGCCGCCGCGGTGATGTTGCCGATCATCGGCAGCACGCCGCGGCCGCCGACCACCTGCGGCAGATGGCCGTTCCACTTGCTGACCGCCTCCTGCTGGATCAGTTCCGGGGTGAGCGTGCTCTGCAGCAGCTTCTGCGCCTGCGACTGCGCGGTCGCTTCGACGATCCTCTGCTGCGCGACGACTTTCGCCTTCTGCAGTTCGTATTCGGCCTGCAACGCCCGCTGCTGCGCCACCTGCTTCTCCTCGATGGCCGCGGCAAACTGACGACTGAAATGGAAGTCGGTGATGTTCACCGCATCGACCACCACCCGAAACGGCGACAGCGCCGTGCGGATCTGACTTTCGATCTGGTTGCGGACCTGGTCGCGCTCGACGATCAGGTCCTGGGCGTTGAAATGGGCGGTGACCGCCTTGACGGCATTGCTGATCGCCGGCCGGATCACCTTGCGGATCAGCTGCGGCTCGCTGCCGATGTGCTGGTAGACCCACTCGGCATCCCCGGGCAGGATGTGCCAGTTGGTCGCGACGGTGGTCGAGACATTCTGCAGATCGAGGCTCGCGGCGGTCTCGGTGTCCTGCGAGTTCTGCACCTGCACGTTCATGCGCGCGACGCTCTGCATGAACGGGATTTTCACGTGCAGGCCTGGATCGAGCACGCCGGGCTGCACCGCCCCGAAGGTCATCAGCACGCCGCGCTCGCCGGGGCCGATCTGCGCGAACGCGCCGCCGGCGAGGATCAGCGCCACCAGCACGGCGATGCCGATGCTGATCAGCCGACCGTTCGGCGGGGGCAGGTGGGGTCGTTGGGCACTCATCGGCAGGTCTCCATGTTGTTCATTGCAGCACCGAGAGAATCTGTTCGCGCCGATTCCATAGCGCCTGGACGTCCTGAGCATCGAGCAGCTGCGTCATCGGCGCTGCCGCGTTCGCACCATCGGTGAGCGCGAGTACGCCATCGCGCAGCTTCACCACGGCCAGCACCAGATCGCCGTCGGCGGCGACCAGCTGCTCGAGGGTGGTCCGTTCGTTGCGATGCCGTTGGTGGATGCGGTCCATCTCCGGCACCGCGGCATTGCGGATCGCGGTCTCGAGCGTCTCGAGCTTGCGCACGGCGCGCTCGAGCGCCTGGGCGGCGCTCACCGCGGCAGCATCGGGGAATGGATGTTCCCGGGTCGGCGGTGGCAGATGTTCTCGCCGGAAATCCGACTCCAGCGCCGCGGCGTGCGCACGGCACTGCCCGAGCAGCTCGCTCAGTTTGCCGCGGATCAACAGGTCATCGGCCCGCAGCTGGTTCTCGCGGCGGTAGAAGTTGTAACCCCAGCCGTAGAACAGGTTGGCGAGGACCTGTTTGACGGGCCCGGCCGCATCGATCGGGTTGGCGGTGCTCTTCAGTTCCATGTTCGAATCTCCGCGGTCCAGCCGGCGCTACGGCAGCCGGCTGGACCGGTCTGGATCACATGCCGGGTTTCGGGCCCGCGCCGGTCGGCTGCAGCGCATTGCCGACGGGGAAGGTGCCCATGGTGGTCCCGCCGATGTAGAACGGCTGGCCGACGGCGGCGTTCGGCGCCGAGACCAGGCCCTTCTCGGCCATCTTCAGCGCCACGTAGTAGCGCACCGCATCGAGCTCGGAGAGGCCGAAGGCGCGCAGCGAGATCAGCTCGCGCATGCGCTCGTCCTTCGGCAGGATCAGCACTTTGGCGTCGTTCAGCGTGATGCCGTACACCCCGAGGAAGTCCGCCAGGTGCTGCTTGACGAGCTCGACGATCTCGTGGATGTGCTCGTTGATCTTCTCCATCGGCGTGACCTGCACGACCTGATTGATCGCCTGCTCGACCACGGGGCCTGCGTAGCTCGCCACCTCGTCGGTGGAGATGAAGTGCTTGGCGAACGGCATGTGCGTTACGAGCTTCAGCGCGCCGTCCTTGGTGTCGACATGCACGTAGTACTCGACCTGGTATTGCATCTCGGCCATTTCGGACGAGGTTGCCAGGCCTGCGCTGCGCACCAGCAGCTTGGCGCGATTGACGTAGAGGACCTCGTACTGCCAGGGCGACTGGCCGCCGAAGAATCCGGTGACGAAGCTGCCGAGCAGCGGTTTGTCGGGCGTCTGGATGGGGAACTGGCCGGTGTCGTACACCCCGAGCACCGCGCCGCGCGACTTGAGCACCGCGAAGTGATTGGCCTCCACGGTGAGCAGGCTGCCGGACACCAGATTCTGGTCCGGGTAATGGAATGCGAGAACGTTCGGTCCCATCACGTCCGTGCCGTCGGGATTGAGCGTCGAGACTACCTGTCGGGTCAAAGCCATCGTCCGTCTCCTGTTCTGTGAGGTGGTGTCGGTCGGGAGCGTGCTGCAGAGAACCGCTGCGCGCCGCGCGCTGTTCTTGTGTTGGGTCGTCGTGCGTCCGGCCGTATCCGGGGTCCTGTCGGCAGCGCCGGTGCGATTGTAATCCAATCACCCTGCGGCGCGGGGGTCACGGGCGGGCAACATCGCGACGGTACACTCGACCTGCAGGGAATTGCTCCCGGTTCTGTGTATTGGTATATTAATACACATGGATGCATCGATGCTGACCATCCAGCCTGGGGTGCCTGAGCCGATCTATCGTCAGATCCTCGAGCAGCTGCGCCGGCTGATCGCTGCCGGACAGCTCGCCGAGGGCGAGCGATTGCCCTCGGTGCGCGAGGTGGCGCTGGCCCATGCCGTCAACCCCATGACCGTCTCGCGGGCCTACGGCCTGGCCGAGACCGAGGGGTTGCTCGAGCGGCTGCGCGGCAAGGGGATGGTCGTGGCCGCTCAGAGCACGCGGACCCGTTCGCAGAGCGAGCGCCTCGCGTTGCTCGAGCCGCCGCTGCAAGCGCTGGCGCGCCAGGTGCAGGAACTGGAATTGCCCGCCGAGCTGGTGCTGCGGCGGCTGGGGAAGCTGCTGGGGGAGTGAGTCATGTCCGAATCGAGCGCATCGTCCACGCCGCTCGCGGCGCAAGGTCTGTGGCACACGTATGGGGAACGCAGTGCGCTGCGCGGCGTCGACTTCACCGTCGAAACCGGCAGCGTGCTCGGCCTGATCGGGCGCAACGGGGCGGGCAAGTCCACCCTGATCCGCGCGCTCCTCGGCCTGCTGGTGCCGAGCAGCGGTTGTACATTGGTGCTCGGGGAGCCGGCGCTGCAGCTGACCGACCGGGTCAAGGAGCGCATTGCCTACGTGCCGCAGCAGCCGGAGTCTTTCCCCTGGCTCACCGCCGTGCAGATGCTCGAATTCCTCGGGCGGTTCTTTCCGCGCTGGGACGGTGATTTCGCGCGCACGACACTCTCTCGCTGGGAGATTCCGGCCGGCCGGCCGCTCGCCAGGCTCTCCCCGGGGGAGCGTCAGCGCGTGGAGCTGATTCGTGCACTGGCCTGCCGTCCGGACGTGCTGGTGCTCGATGAGCCGGCCGCAGCACTCGATCCGGTGGCGCGGCGGGAGTTGCTGCGCGAAGTGGCGCTGCGGGCCGGGGAGAACGGGTGCACGGTGTTGTTCTCGACGCACATCGTCTCCGACTTGGAGCGGGTGGCTTCCCAGATCGCGCTGCTGCACGAAGGCCGGCTGCTGCTGCACTGCGATCTCGATGCCACCAAGGAGCGGTACGCGCGGTTGTGGTTGCCGCCCCGGCACGCCGAGGCGGCGCCCGGCGCCGCCCTCAGCCGACGGGTGCACGGCGATGGGAGCCTCACGCTGGTGGTCGGGCGCGGTGCGCGCGGGGAGTGGCCCGCGGCCGTACAGCTCGACGGAGCGCGGCTCGACGCGCTCGGTCTGGAGGATCTGTTCGTGGAGATCGCGGCGTGAACGCGCGCGTCGTGTTCGCTCTGCCGTGGCGCGGACAGCACCAACAGCAGCCGTGGGTCATGGCGTTGGTGGCGCTCGGGATGTGGTCGGGCGCGGCTCTCGTGCTGCACACTGCCGGACCGCGCTGGCCGGCCGGTTGGCTCGCGGCCGGGGTGGTCCTCGCGTTCTGGCTCGCAGCCATGGGGGTGCTGTTGGGATCGACGATCCGGCTGGCGCTCGAGGCGCGCCGGCTGTGTCTGCCCGGACTCGAGCGCGCACTGGCGGTGAGCGTAGTGCTCAAAGCGGTGGCGCTGCTGACGGTGACGGCCATTCCCCTTGGCATCCTGAGCGCTCATCCTGCGCCGCTCACCGAACTGCTCGCGATCGGGCTTGCCGCGGGGTTCGCTTACGCCGTGCTGCCGTTCTGGGTCGTCGTGCTGGCGCTGATCCTGCTGCCGCTGGTGCAGGGGCTCGCTGCTGCGCTGCACTGGCGGGCGATGGCGCCCCAGGATCCGCACTTCGTCGTGGTGTGTGTGGCGTTCGTCGTGCCGGCGGTGCTGCTCAGTGCGTGGAACTGGCGGCGCGTGCTGAAGCGCGCCCACGGTCCGATCGGCTGGCTCAGCCGACCCATCATGCTCTTTTCCAGCTGGACCGGGCCGCGGTCCAGCTTCTTGCCGATGTCGACTGTATTGAGTCTTGCGATGGGTCGGTCCGGCCTGCAGGTGCCGCAGTGGCTGCAGCCGCAGGTCGCGCTGCGTGCGGCCGGTCCGGCCGATCCGCTGCGCGGGCTGCGGGTTGCCCTCGGTGGCCCGCATCTGCCGCTGACGCGCACGAGCCTGCTGCGCCGCGTTGGCGCGCCGGCCGGCGTGATTGCCGTACTGGCGCTGGTCAATCTGCCCTTGCTGGTCTACCAGGGCAGGGTGTCGGCCGTGGTGCGGGCGCTGCTGGCCCTGGTGCCGATCTTCGGGCTGGGGATCGTGCTGATGATCGGCACGCTGATGCGCGCCACCCATCTGCTGAAGCGGTGGCGTCTGGCCGGTGGCGAACGGGCCGTGTTGGCGCTGCTGCCGCGGTCGGGCACGCCGACCGAGCAGGCCGCACGGCTGCGGCGGGTGTTGTTGGGTGGCAACCGGCTGCGCCAGTGGCCGCTGATCGCGGCCGCCGTCCTGACCGAGGCGCTGTTCAGCCATGACCTGAACCGCACGTTGCTGCTCGCGCTGGTCCTCGGATTGGCGCCGGCGGGCGAGGCGGCCGTCGTGTATTCGGTCCTCGGCCGGGTGTCGGTTCCGTCCTGGGGGTACGGACTGATGACCGCCCTGGGCCAGGGGGTGTTCATCGCCGGACTCAATGTGGTCACGGTCCCGAGCGGGCCCGCTCTGGCCTGGCTGACCCATGCGGTGTTTGCCGGGACGATGCTGTGCTACCTCGGGTTCGCGACACTGTCCGGACTCGGCCGGCGCGCCCTGCGGAATCTCCCGCATCCGTACCTCGGGCTCTCCTGAGGCGGCACGCCGGGCGGCCCGGGTGCCGGATAGTGCATCTGCGGGCGGGAACGTGCGGCGGTGAGTCCGGTCCATCTGAAGGCCCGCCGCACTGCATGGCCTCTCGGGCCGATTCCGTGCATGACACGTGCCCCCTCGGCCTCACGGCGCCGAGGGTATGATGCGGTCACAGTGTGTGGTGGAGCGCTGCGCCGGGCAGGCGGAGCAGCCCACGGCAGTCCATCGATTTCTGAGGAGGATGAGGTGACGTCAATGAAGTTCGGATCGATGCTGCGCTGGGCGCTGCTCGCAACGGTGCTCGCGGCCGGCCCGGCCCTGGCGGCCGGGGGCACGGCGGTGACTCGAGCCACACTCAGCAACGGGCTGCGCGTCGTGATCGTGCGCGATCCGCTTGCGCCCGTGGTCTCCGTGCAGACGAACTACCTGGTGGGATCCGACGAGGCGCCCCGGGGCTTCCCGGGCATGGCCCACGCCACCGAGCACATGATGTTTCGCGGCAGCCCGGGGCTCACCGCCAATCAGCTCGCCGCCGTGACGGCCAACATGGGCGGGGCGTTCGACGCCGAGACGACCAACAGTGTCACCAAGTACTTCTTCGTGGTCCCCGCTCACGATCTTAACGTGGCGCTGCACATCGCCTCGATCCGCATGCGGGCGGTGGACATGGCGCCGAAACAGTGGGCCCTCGAGCGCGGGGCGATCGAGCAGGAAGTCGCCCGGGATCTGTCCAGCCCGAGCTTCAAGTTCTATACCGAGATGGTCGCGCACCTGTTCGCCGGGACCCCGTACGCGCACACCCCGCTCGGTACCCGGCCGTCGTTCAATGCGACCACCGCGGCGATGCTCAAGCGCTTCCATGACCGCTGGTATGCGCCCAACAACGCGATCCTGGTGATCGCCGGGGACGTCGATCCGGCTGAGACGCTGGCCGAGGTGAAGCGCCTGTTCGGCGCCATCCCGCGCCGCGCCCTGCCGCCCCGTCCCGCTTACCATTTCCGCCCCGTGACGGCCAAGACGCTGCGCCTGCCGACGGACAGCCCCTACGGCTCGGTGTACGTCGTCTACCGCATGCCCGGTATCCGCAGCAAGGAGTACGCCACGTCCCTGGTGCTCGCCGATGCGCTCGCGTCCAAGCGCGCCGCGCTGTTCGGCATGGGCATGGACGGTACCGCGCTCTACGGAACGTTCTTCGCCGAGAACCTGCCGCGTGCCGGCCTCGGTGCAGCGGTCGGCATCTTTCCTCGGGGCGGGAAGGCCGCCCCGGTGCTGGCGCGTGTCCGCTCGATCCTGGCCCGCGCCGCGCAGCACGGGGTGAACCCTGCGCTGGTACAGGCCGCCAAGCGCAAGGCCATCGCCGATCTGGAGTTCGCCAAGAACTCCGTCAACGGACTGGCGAGCGCATGGTCCACGGCGCTCGCGGTCGACGGGCTGTCCTCGCCCGAGGCGATCAAGGCCTCACTCGAGGCGGTCACGCCCGCCGAGGTCGATGCGCTGGCGCGGCGCATCTTCAATCCCGCGCACGCCTACACGGCCATCCTCACGCCGCAGAGCTCGGGCAAGCCGGTGACCAGCAAAGGATTCGGCGGGCCGGAGAGCTTCGCCGCCAATCCCAGCAAGCCGGTGAAGCTGCCGGTGTGGGCCGCGCGCGCATTTGCCCGGCTGCCTGAGCCGAGCACGCAGTTGCACCCCTGGAGCCGCACGCTGCCGAACGGACTGCGGCTCATCGTGCAGCCGGAGTCCGTGAGCAACACGGTGCAGGTGGTGGGCCTGGTGCGCACCAACTCCGACTTGCAGTCCCCGCGCGGCGAGAAGGGCGTGAGCGACGTGCTCGATGCCATGTTCCAGTTCGGCTCTGCGCATCTGAACCGGCTGCAGTATCAGGCGGCGCTCGATGCCATCACCGCGCACGAGAGCGGGGGGCCGGAGTTCTCGCTCGACGTGCCTGCGAAATACTTCGCGCGTGGCATGGCGCTGCTCGCCGACAACGAGCTGCATCCGGCGCTCACGCCGCAGGCGTTCCTCTACATGCAGCGCGAACAGGCCGGCGAGTGGCACGGAGAGATTCACTCGCCCGGCTTCCTCAACAGCATCGGACTGCAGCGCCTGCTGGTGCCGGCCCACGACCCGTCGCTGCGCTACCCGACGCCGCGCAGCGTGCTGTCGCTCACGCTGGCGAAGGTCAAGGCGTACTACGAGCATGTCTACCGGCCCGACATGACCACGATCGTCGTGGTCGGCAAAGTCACTCCCGCCGAGGCGCTCTGGGTGGTGGGCAAGACCTTCGGCGGCTGGCTCGCCCACGGTCCGAAGCCCGAGGTCGACTACCCGCCGGTGCCGTTGAATGCGCCCGGCAGCCTGCAGACCCCGGACCGCAGCGCGGTGCAGGACAGCGTGCAGCTCACCGAAATGGTCCCGGTGACGCGCCAGAGCCCCGAGCGCTTCGCGCTCAGGCTCGGCAACCAGATCCTGGGCGGCGGTTTCTACGCCTCGTGGCTCTACCACGACCTGCGCGAGCAGTCGGGCCTGGTGTACTACGTCAGCACGGGCTTCGCGCTGGACAAGCACCGCGGTGAGTACACGGTCAGCTACGGCTGCGATCCGGATCACGTGTTGGCCGCGCGAACGCTGGTGCTGAAGGATCTCAAGCGCATGCAGCAGGGCGTGATCCCGCGCACCGACCTCGATCGCGCCAAGGGGATTCTGCTGCGCGGCCTGCCGCTCGGCGAGTCGAGCTTCGATGCGATCGGCGAGCAATTGCTCGGTTACGCCTCGCGGGGCGAGCCGCTCGATGAGAGCCTGGTGGCGGCTCGGCGCTACCGCTCGCTCACGGCTGCGCAGGTGCAGCAGGCGTTCCGCCGGGCGGTCCGGCTGAACGGCTTCGTGATGGCCGTGAAGGGTCCGGCGCCCACCCGCTAGCGGGTCGAGAGTCGCCCCCGGGCGCCTGCCACAGGCGCCCGGGGGCGAGGCGGCGACCTCAAGAGCCCTGTTCGGCCGCCTGCTCGACCCACAGCTCGATCTGCGGGCAGGCTGCGACGGCCTGCACGGCCACCACCTGGGCGTCGCGCCGCTCGAGCCCCGCGATCGCCTGCGCCTTGCCCGTGCCGGCCACGACGAACAGCGGCTGCGCGATGCCGGCAATGAACTGCGGCGTGACACTGATGCCCGAGAGGCCGTCGGGGCGGCTCACCGCGAGTGCCAGCCGGCCCCGGGCCCGCTCGAGGTCCGAGGCGCGAAACAGCGACGCGGTGTGTCCGTCGGCGCCAAGACCGAGCATGCCGAGCGTCACGCTCACCCCCTGATCCATGAGTGCGCGCAGGCGCTGCTCATAGTCGAGCGCGGCCTGCTCGAGCGGCAGCTCGGTGCGCACCCGCAGCACTTGTTCGTCCGGCAGCGCGAGCGCATCGATCAGTGGCCGCG
>Ga0315298_1006093_pt1 | contig 16663 bp, 9 predicted proteins | sample WHS_1_MG_FD_203077 | JGI IMG/M metagenome (GOLD analysis project Ga0315298, IMG submission 203077) | Extremophilic microbial mat communities from Washburn Hot Springs, YNP, Wyoming, USA - WHS_1_MG | ecosystem: Environmental > Aquatic > Thermal springs > Hot (42-90C) | place: USA: Wyoming...
AGCTTCTCAAGCGCCTCCTCGAAGCCGATCCCGCCCTGGCGCTCCTTGGCTTCCAAAAGCCGCCGCTTCATGGTGTGGCTTTTCAGCAGATACGCCGTTTCTCGCTCGGATTCAATCTCTCGCCACAATTCGATAGGCACGATGACGCTGACGGGCTGGCCGTCTTCATCCGAGACGAACTGGATACCACTGTTTGCCATCGCTTTCAGTCTACCTCTACAGGGGGTGCAGGTGTCACTCGAAATACTTTGGTACATCCAAGTCTGGTATACCCGACTCGAGTATATCCTCACCCCCATGGACTTCTACCGCGAAACCGACGCCCGGCAAGCCCGCGCCATGGCCCAGGAAACCATCGGCGTGATCATCCCCCTCCTGGACAAGCAACCCTAACCGTTCGCCTCACGAACGGGAAACCCATCCACCGCCGAGACACTAGGTGGAGAATCCAGAAATCCTCTGCCCCTGCCCCCGACTGGACAGCAGTTAGAAGGCAGCCCCGTGCGGGGCCACATCGCGCGGGGCTGTTCTTTGACAACTCACAAATCCGCAGGAGGGCAGCCGGGGGCGGCTTTCGCTTTCGCGGCGGCGCAGCCCACGGCCCCCCGCTGCAATTCCCCACTGCGGCACGCGCCATTCCCTGTGCGGCCGAACTTCCGAAATTGCTGCCGCACCCCAATTCACCTTGACTTTTCATCCGACCTCTGATGAACTGTAGAGCTGTGTTCTGTCTCAAAAAGTTCGCAGCGCGGATGCAGCTGAAACACATCTTTCAGGGCCCAGGTCTGCTTCCCCTGCTTCGTGCTTTCGCCTGCCGCGGTGACACTAGGTTTTTGCTTCTTGGCTGCCTGGCATTGTGCCTTTTGATCATCATGGTGACGTTTTCGCCACCACATGCGGTGTTTGATGAACCTTACTATCTCCGATATGCCCAGCTCCTCGATCGTTTCGGCTTTTCTAAACTGTTCCTTCTAAATCTGCCCGGCTCTCCGGGGCCGCTTGTCGCAGTGGTACAGTACAGCTTTAAGCCATGGACTCACTTTGCCTTTCCGCAAATGCGTGCTGTCAATGTCCTAGTGCTAGGCGGAATTTTATTCGTCCTCAGCCAAACATTTAAGCGACTCCATCCGCCTCGCCCGCCCATCTTCGCCTTCATGATGCTGGCTGTACCGATAACTTGGCAGATGTCCGGACTTGCACTCAGCGATCTTCCCGCCGTGTTTTTCCTATCGGCTTCAACGTTGGTTCTCCTTCACTGGTGCCGCACGGATGACCGCGCATCTTTTCATCTTATTTTTCTAGCCGCTGTCGGTGGCTTTTTACTCGGAATCGCCGGGCTCGGTCGACAAATAGTATTGGCCTGTAGCGTTGCACCACTGTGCTGTGCATTCTACCGACCAGCGCGGTTGCTCTCTGCGGTTGCGTTCGCCGGTATGGCACTCCTGGTAGTAAGCCCTGTTTTTGCTGTTTGGCGTGGCCTCGTCCCCCCAAGCCCACTTCATGTATCTGCCGGGTTAGCACCCAAACACCTGCTGCTGTCTTTCGCATACAGCTTTTTCTTTATCTTGATTCTGGCCCCTACATTCTACCGACGACTCCTGTGGCTGAATATCGCTATTATTGCCGGAGGAGTTGCACTGAGTTTTGCTTGGCAAGTCCTCGATTTTGCGCCCCTCGAGACTGTGGCCCGTGGCTTTGGCTCCCACACGTATTTCATGATTCGAAAGCTATGCTCCGGTGTCTTCGTCGGCGCTGGTTTCGTATTTATAATCAACCTCTTTTATCACGCCTGGGCATTACGACACGATTTGCAGTATCTTACTTGTACAGTGGCCTGCTTTCTTATTGCTTTAGCGCCCCTGTCCATTGCGAACAACTATTCGAGCCGTTACACGGCCCTTGCCCTGCCGTTTTTCCTGGTCCTCGCCAGTCACTTCACTACTTGCTCTGTCTGGTGCAGCGGCCAATTGATTGTTGGATCGGTTCTAGGGGCTCTTTCCTTGAACAGCTATTACACTCAGACCCCCTGGAGCCTTCCATGGGAGCAGGTAATACGTTTTGGAATGTCGCCCTAGATAAGGAAATGCCAGAGCTCTCGGTTATTGTTCCCGTCCTCAATGAGCGACCCAACGTCCCAATCCTCATCAATCGTCTGAGTTCCGTCCTAGTGGGAATCGATTGGGAGGTAATATTCGTCGATGATGATTCAGACGATGGCACTTCAGAAGCAGTTCGAGCCATTGCCCAATCCAACTCTCGCGTCCGTATTATTCACCGCATTAACCGTCGAGGGCTTGCCTCGGCTTGCGTTGAAGGCTTTCTTTCGACGTCATCGCCTTACGTAGCAGTAATGGACGGGGACCTACAGCACGATGAACGAATTCTGCCAGAGATGTTAAATCGGGCGCGAGGAGAAAAATTAGATCTTGTTGTCGCGAGTCGGCACCTTACCGGTGGAAGCATGGGCGAGTTCTCCCGAGATCGGGTTCGTCTTAGCAATCTCGGGAAATTGGTTAGCCGTTGCGTCCTGCCCGCTCAGGCTAGTTTGACGGACCCGATGAGTGGTTTTTTTCTTCTGAACCGCTCGTTTCTCAACGAAGTTGTCAGAAGCCTGTCTCAGATCGGTTTCAAGATTTTAGTCGATATTGTGGCCTCCAGTCCTCGGCCGATCCGCTTCGTCGAGGTCCCGTACACGTTCTCGGCTCGCCAGTACGGTGCCTCAAAGCTGGATACCGCGGTTCGCTTGGACTTCTTGCTGTTAGTGGCTGACAAGCTTGTTGGGGATTTAGTCCCGGTTCGTTTTATTGTTTATTGCCTTGTCGGACTTTCCGGCGTTGCCGTACACTTAGCGGTTTTGCTTGTACTCTATGCTTTCAGCGGCGTGCCTCTTTTACAGGCACAGGGGGCGGCGACGGTTGTGGCAATCGCATGGAATTTTTTCCTCAACAACGCACTGACCTACAGCGACCGAAAACTTCGCGGCCGGAGGAGCCTACTCAAGGGCGTGGCAGTGTACTACGCCGGTTGCGCCATTGGCGCGGTAGTCAATCTCGCGATGACTCGCACGCTGGTTGACTATGGCTTGCCTTGGTACTTCGCCGCTATAGTGGGAATGATCGTAAGCTCAGTTTGGAATTTTGGTATCGCGGAAGCATTCACCTGGAAGTTGCTTCGAAGACGCCGTGCTCGCATCAAGGTGAGCCAGCAAGCAGACGCCGTGCTCGGGCTACCCCGATCCTCTTAGAGCACAGCATCGCGCGCCCTACGATTTCGGTGGATACAGTTTTGCGATTAGTAAGGTACCCGCTCGCCGAGCCAATACTATTACTTGGCGGAAGCGGTGGCAGCGAAACCGCAGGCCATCCTGCGGCGCATCATGGTCTCCTGCCGCTAGGCCAGCATCGAGTCCTACGCCTACCCGTACGACGGCCTGCGCCGGATCGCCGACTTCCTGCTGCAGCGCAATCGCCACAAACCAGGGTTTCCACAGCGGCCCCCGGTGGTGGTGACGGAGCCGTGGTAGAAATCCCCAGCTGTAAAAGCTCCTCCAGTAGGGCTTCCCGGCGCTGTTCCCATTCGGTCAGGAAAGTAGGTATAGGGTCTCCTTGGACCGGACCTATCACATACGGGCGGTTTTGGAAACAGCAAATAAAAGAACCCCCCGTCCCGCCTCTATCCATGTCGCGCACCCTGGCATCCCCCAAACCTGGACGCCCGCGGCGCTATCCGGTATCCTGGTTTAGACTTCGATGGAAACGCTCCGTGCTCGACCGCTGGTTTCCATTCTCATCCCCGCATATAACGCCGCGCCTTGGGTTCGCCAAGCTGTGGAAAGCGCTCTGGCGCAGGAATATGAACCCAAAGAAGTGATCGTGGCCGATGACGGCTCCACTGATGGCACCCTCGCTATCCTGCGCAGTTTTGGCGAAGCGATCCGCTTGGAAGCGCTATCGCACGCCGGCGGCAACGCCGCTCGCAACCGCCTCACGGAACTTGCCCGCGGCGAATGGTTGCAGTATCTGGATGCCGACGATGCCCTGCTCCCGCACAAAATCCGCAACCAGATGCGCTTCTTGGCGGACCGCCGCAGCGAGCTAGACGTCATTTGCTCGCCCCCTATCCTCCGCGAGGAGCCTTCCGGACGCGAGACCCCCCTGGAGCTCGCCGACGATGGCGATGGCACGGTGAACTATATACGCTGGGGCGCGATTCAAACCAGCAGCCTGCTTTTCCGCAGGTCCGCCGTGTGCGAAGTGGGCGCCTGGAAAATCGATCAGCCCGCTTGCCAGGAACACGAACTGCTGTTGCGATTGATCCGCGCAGGCAAACGCCTGGGAATTTGGAACGAAGCCGCCACCATCTACCGGGTCTATGGCACGGGCACCGTTTCCCGCAAAAACCCCCTGCGCACCATCCGCCTGCGCATGGAACTCACCGATGAGCTGGAAGCGTTTCTGCAAGGCGCCGGGCGTCTCACCGATACCCACCGCAAAGCCCTCTATATCGCCCGCATGGAAAGCGCCCGCAGCGCCTGGATTCAGGATCCGGAATTCGCCCGGGAGCTCGCTCGGAAGGCCGCCTCTAGGGGACGCTGGTGGGTGAAGGACTCCCCTGCCCTGCCGCCCTCGTTTCAAATCACCGCCTTTCTGTTCGGTTTTGAAGCCGCCCAAAGGATTGCCGCCTGGCGGCGCGGGCGGAAGCTAAAGGATCGCCCCTAGGTCCGTCGATCTCCCCAGGAGAAGCAGAACAGAAAAGGGCGGTTGTGCTTTGATGGGGTTAAGGAGATTCGGCGTCCCAGCCCGGCTTGGCCGGAACTTAATGCACATGATCCGCGTCCGGTTACAACTTCGGAGGGCCGGAAGCCCCACACGACCGTTGGCCGAGCTGGGCTACCGGCCCCGGCCGGCCGCCTTCCTGTTTTCCCTGGCGATTCATGCCGCTTGCGCCTTTGGGCTTTTACATCCTCCCCTCAGCTACTACCCCCCAACCTCTCAGGATTCCTCTGTCCTACGGTACCGCGTCACCATGCTGCCGCCTGAGGAACGGAAATTGATCTGGTATCCGCCCCGAAAACCCCTGCCGGACATCTCGCCCACCCAAGCCGCTCCCCGAGGACCATTCCGGGGGCTCCAGAAAAGCGCCGGAGAAACCCTCATCGCTACGTCGAAACGTCCTAACGCCGGCAAACAGCTCATCTGGCTTCCAGCGCCGGAAATCGCGAAGCCCGTGGAGCACCGTCTTCCCAACTTGGTTGTGCTCACGCCGCAGCCCGCGCCGCCTCCTCCGCGCCGGATCTTCACGCCCCCTCCGCCTTCGCCCCGCCCCCAGCCTGCGGCCGCGCCCACGCTGGAGGCCCCCGCCATTCAAGTAGCCGGCGCGCCGCGTAGCCCTGCCCTGTCCCCACTTCAAGGACTTCCCAAGACTGTGCCGAAGCCCGCGCCCAAAACTTTCGTTCCGCCTACACAGCCGCCGAAGTTGGCCTATGGCCCGGCTCCTGTGATCGACGCCGCGCCGCCGCCAATTAGCGGCGCTAAACCCAGCGGAGAGCTGGGCGCTTGGCCTGGCGCCCCTGGCGCCCCCCGGCGGCGCTTTGTCCCGCCACCTCCTTCTGCGGGAGTAGGCAACGGCGCCGGATCGAACGGCGGCGCGGTGGTGGAGGCGCCTCCTAATCTACCCCCCGGCGGTCCAGCCGGCGCGGTGAACATGGCGGTGGTGGGCTTGAACCCTGCCGGCGCACTACAGGGTCCCCTGCCCCAACATTCGCAGCCCGGCAACTTCTCCACCGCCCCAAACAAGGGCGCACCCGGTGGAGGCAATGGGGAGGTGGGCGAGCTGCGCGTACCCGGGCTGACCGTCCGCGGAGGCGGCGCTGGTTCTGCCGCCCAGGGCGCCGCTTCCTCTCCCCCTCCGGTGGCCGCCGCGCCCCAACGCGTGGTGGTTTTTGAAACACGGCTGCTTCAGTACGCTCCGCCGCTCTCCGCGCCCCTACGACCCGCAGCCCGAACGCTGCCTGCCCCCATCGAAGCGCGCTTCGCCTCCCGCCCGGTATACACCCTAGTGATCGAAAAACCAAATCTTCCCGAATACGCCGACGACTGGATCCTGTGGTTTGCCGAAGCCCAGCCTACCGGGGGAACGGATCCCCAAATGCGGGCGCCGGTCCCGTTCCGAAAGCTCGAGGCAGCGGGCCAGGGGCCGCGCAAGAACGGCTTGCCGCGAAGCCAGCGGGTCCGGCTTGCGGTGCGGATTGGGACCGACGGCAAACCGGACTCCGTGACCGTGCTGGGATCCCTCGCGCCCGAGCTGGCGCAACTGGCCATTGAGGATGTGCGGAAGTGGGAATTCCGCCCCGCGCTCCGCAACGGCCAGCCGGTAGTGGTGGACGCGGTGCTTGAAATCCCGTTTTCCGGCGCCCCGGCGTCGCGCTAACCGCCCGCGAGGACGCACGGCTAAAAACTCAGGCGCAGCCCCAACTGCATTTGCCGCCCCGTGCCAAGCCCTACCGTCCGCTCCACCGTCGAGTCGAACACTCCAAAGTTGCCGCCCGCAGACGCAGCCGTGAATGCCTGCCCCGGCTGAATGCGCGTTCCGCCTACTCCGAGCGCGTTCGCAAGCGTGGCGGGGGGATTGGCGAAGTTGGCGCGGTTGAGAACGTTGTAGAACTCCGAGCGAAAGGCAAGGCTGACTTTTTCATGGAGCGTGAAACTCTTTTGGAGCGTCAGGTCAAGCTGGGAAAGCCCCGGCCCATGGATGGCGCCGCGGCCCAGGTTGCCGAAGCTTCCGGGCGCGGGCATGGAAAACGCAGCCGGGTTCAAGTAATGGGTCTTCCCAGCGCCCTGGAGAAACGGGCTCACTCCGGCCACCACATCGGGCCGGCGCACGTTCCGGAATGCGCCTCCGCCCGGCACATTGATCACGGGCTCGGTCACCGGCCGGCCGCCTTCGAGAATGGGCGCATTGACGTAGGCGCCGGTCCGCGTATCGCGGTAGACGATATCTGGACGTGTGATCTTGACATCCACAGGCAAGCCGGTGCGCGCATTCCAGGAACCACCTACCTGCCAGCCCTGAAGCAGGGTTTTCGCCAGCGTGGAAGATCGCCGGCGGAAGCCCGGAAGCTCGTACAACACGGCCACGTTGGCGCTGTGGCGGATATCGAAGGCGTTATTGCCTCGATCCGCTTGAAAGTTCCAAGGATTCGTGGCCGTCTGGGCCTCGTTGGACCCGCCCGTATTGCCAATGGAGTGGCCGTAAGTCCACTGCCCGCCTAGCGTGAGGCCGCGTGAAAAGCGCCGTTGCACCGAAACTTGGAGCGAATCGTAATGATCCGTCCCACCGCTGGTTTTGTAATCGATTTGCGCGAAGCGGTCCCCAAACTCCAGCACGGGCCTTCCCACCCCGGTGATTGGGTCCATGCTGACGCCGGTTATCAGGTTCGTCCACGAGCGCAAGAAAAGGTTGCGCCCCTGACTACCCACATAAGCGACGGTCAGCACCGCCTGTGAGGGTAATGCCTGCTGGAGACTGGCCGTGTAGCTGAGGACCTTCTCCGGGAGCGTGTAGCCTGGCGCGTAAGCCCGTGGCTGGAATCCCAGGTTGGGGTCATGAATGTCGTAACTGCGAAGGATCTGCGCTGGATCTATCGGAAACGAGACGTTGCGGAGCGTCCGGCTGACCCGGTCGCTCTCGATGGGCTGGATCTGGTCTTCCGTCTGTCCGGGGCCGAAATAGTAGCCGGCGCCCACGCGGAAAACGGTCTGTTGGCCGAAACGCTTCGGCGCCCAGGAGACGCCCAGCCGCGGCCCAAAGTTCGTTTTCAGGCTCCGGTAGAACGGCGTGTGGTTAGGCAGAATGCCTCCGTGGACCGTATCGAAAATCACCACGCCGTTTCGCGCTTCGGAGAGCACCGTGTAGTACTCATAGCGAAGGCCGTAGTTTAGCGTTACGCTCGGGCCCAGCCGCCACTCGTCCTGAGCGTACCCAATGAAGTAGGTCTGTTTAGCCAAGCGGTTGCCGGTGATTCCGCCGTTCCACGGGCTGGGCATGCTCAGATCGCCCAAGAATTGGACTTGGGAGGGGCGGTTGGCGAGCAGGTCGTTAATGTTCGAAAACGTGTAGGTTGTGCCTCCCAGCCGGTCCGTATAGAGCCGCAGCGGCCGTATTTCCATCCCCGCTTTGACGGTGTGGGCGCCTTGCGTCCAAGTCAGAGCGTCCAGGAAGTTGAACGAGTAGTTTGTATAGGGCTGGCCGCGGCCATTTTGCGTGGAGTTCGACCGGACCAGCCCCCCGGGGCGCGCCGCTCCAGCGCTCGCTCCTTGGCCTCCGATGCCTGTGAGCGCTACATCCCCGGTGAAAGCGATGCTGATGGCCGACATATCCACCCCAGGAACCGGAGGCGCCCATCCGAAAGCGCGGGTCTTGTAGCCATTGAATCCCACTTTGGTCTCATGCAGCAGGCGCGGCGAAAAAATCTGCTGCAACTGAACCATGGCGTTCTGCGGCACGGCAGTGACGCGAAACTGATTCCCCGTGACGCCCAAAGGCTGGATCTGGGAACCTTGGGCCCGGTTGTAACGCAGCGAGAGCTGGAGGCGATCGTTAATCTTGTGGTCAAGCCGCAAAAACCCAAAGCTCTCGTCCATAGTGGAGCCGGCGCTTAAGCGGGCGAGATCGAGGTCGGGGTTGGCGGTCGGTTGAAACCCCGCCGGAAACGCCGCCAGCACAGGCCGGATGGAGTCCACGGCGCGAGTGCGGGCAGTAAGGCTGGGGACGGTTTCCAAAATCTCATAGCCGGCACGCTGCCGGAGCGCCTCGAACGCACCGAAAAAAAACGTCCGATTCCGCCGGATGGGTCCCCCGAGGCTGCCGCCGAATTGATTCAGGCGCAGAGGCGACTTCTTAGCGCCGTCGAAGAAGTTCCGGGCGTCGAAAACGTCGTTCCGGACGGTCTCAAACATGGCTCCGTGCAGCGCGTTGCCTCCGGACTTGGTGACAATCATGATCTGGCCCCCGGTTCCCGTGCCGTATTCGGCCGGATAATTCGAGGATTCCACGCGGAATTCCTGGATGATCTCCAGGCTGTTTTGCAGGCGGAAGCCCGAAGAAGATTCGCCGTTTAAGTTGCCTGGAGAGGCGTCGATGATGGCGGAGTTTTCGATTCCGTCCACGCGGGTTGCATTCTGCTGGTTGGCTCGCCCAGAGAAGCGTATATTGTCGAAGCTCCCGCCACCGCTGGTTACGGCGCCGGGCGTCATCAGATAAAGCTGAGACACTTGGCGGCCGTTCAAAGGCAGGTTCGACACTTCGCGCTCGGGGATATTCGCTCCCATGCGTGCGGAACTGACGTCGATAACCACCAGCTCGCCGCCTGAAACCGTAACCGATTGCTCTACCGCAGCCGGCTTCAGCCGCAGGTCTACGGTGCGCTCTTGCCCGGCCGTGAGGGGGATGCCGGACAGTTCGACCGCGCCCATGCCGGGCGCGGCGGCGGTGACCGTATACGTCGCAGGCGCCAGCCCTGGCAATACGTACACTCCCTGCTCGCCGGCCGCGGTCTCCCGGACCTGACCGGTTTTTTCGTTCTTGGCGCTTACCTTCGCTCCGGGGATGACGGCGCCGGTCGCGTCAAATACCGTGCCGCCTATTCGTCCTAAGTCCCCTTGCGCGAAGGCGCATCCGGCGACCCATACCCATAACAGTGCACGTCTCATGGCCTCAGCTTCCCATGCGGCGCGTTACAACCCAATAAACAGCGCGTGAGAATCTCGCTACAACCGCGAGAACGGCTAGAACTAAGGTATTGGTACGGACAGCCCGGAACGGACTTAGGGTATGAATCCAAACGCCTATTTGGCCTTTACGGCGCTTTGCGTTATGCTGCTATTGCAGCCTCAGAAAAGCGGCTGACGGCGCATAGGTCGCTGACTATGTGGATTTTGTTCGATCTGGGGAGCATCGCGTTTCTCGCGGCTTTGCTGCTCACCCCCTGGGTGCGCGACTTCGGCTTGCGCCACGGCTTGGTGGATACGCCGGATTCGGCGCGCAAAATCCATCACCGGCCAGTGCCGCGCCTGGGTGGTTTGGCGGTGGTGGCCGCCTATTCTCTGGCTCTGGCTTTTATCCTCGTCGCCCCGTACCGGAATCTTCAGATCGACATTCCACACGCCGTTCGCGGCGCGTTGGCGCTATTGCCGCCGGCCATTGTGATTTTCCTCACCGGTTTGCTGGACGACCTTGTCGGCTTGAAGCCCTGGCAGAAGCTGCTGGCCGAAATGGGGGCGGCGGTTTGGGTCTATTACAACGGCGTCCGCGTGGTCGTGTTCCGCGGCACGGAGATCGAACTGTGGCTGAGCTTGCCCCTCACGGTGTTGTGGATTGTGGGGTGCACGAACGCGCTCAACCTCATTGACGGCATGGACGGACTGGCCTCGGGCGTGGGCTTCTTCGCCAGCGCGACGACTTTGGTGGCGGCGCTTACCCATCAGCATGTGGAGCTGGCCTTGGTCACTGCGCCGCTGGTGGGCGCGCTGCTGGGTTTCTTACGCTATAACTTCAATCCGGCATCCATTTTTCTCGGCGACTGCGGGAGCCTTACGATCGGGTTTCTGCTAGGTTGCTATGGCGCTCTGTGGAGCCATAAGTCCGCCGCAATCCTGGGCCTAACCGCGCCCCTGATGGCGCTGGCGATTCCTTTGCTGGACGTCGCCCTTTCGATCCTGCGGCGCTTCCTGCGCGGACGCCCCGTTTTTAGTCCGGATCGCGGTCACATCCATCACCGTTTGATCGACCACGGACTCACGCCCCGGCGGGCGGTCTTGCTGCTGTACGGCGTCTGCGGCCTGGCGGCTATCTTCTCGCTGTTGCAGGATCTCGGCAATCAGCGTTTCGGAGGGTTGATTGTGGTGTTGTTCTGCGCCGCCGCCTGGATGGGGATTCAACACTTGGGCTATGCGGAACTGGGCATTGCAGGGCGCTTGTTTTTCGGCGGCTCGCTCCGGCAGCTCATCGATGTGGAAGCGCGGCTTCAACAGTTCCAAAGCGCTCTTCAGGCCGCCAAGACGTGGGATCAGCGCTGGGCGGTGATTCTCAAAGGATGCGGCGAATTCGGTTTTTCCGGAGCGCGGATGAAAATCGGCGATGCGATCTACGAGCGGATGGCCTCGCCCGGGCATAGCCCGGCCGTATGGCAGCTCCGCATCTCGCTGCCCGCCGGCCAGTATGTGAATTTTTACCGGGACCTCGCATCCGAGATGCACCCCATCACCCTCAGCAACTTTGCCGAAATCGTCCAAAAAGGATTAAGCGCCGGACTTGCCGAGCCCGCGCCGGAGGCCCAAACCCCAGCCGAAGCGCTTGCCGCCGGACATCGGTCTCCCGCCGCCGGCGACAGCATCATGGTTCGATCTCCAGAGGTATAAAACATGCGTTTCATCACGAACAGCGCCATGGTCGCGACGCTTGCCACGCTGCTGCTGGCGGCGTCAGGATGCAGGCGAAGCCCCGAGGCGTACGTCAAAGCAGGAAATCAATTCTTCGCCCAGAAGAAATACGACGACGCAGCGCTCAACTATCGGAAAGCCATCCAGGCGAACGGCAAGTATGGAGAGGCGTTCTATCGCCTGGGCCTGACCGAGATGGAGCGCGGCGACGTCAAAGTCGCCTACGCCGCTCTTTCTCGCGCCGTGGAGCTGATGCCGGATCACCAGGAGGCCAAGTCGAAGCTGGCTGACCTCTTGGTTAGCGTCTACATCGCCGACCGCGACCGCCCGCAGGAGCTCTACAACCGCGTGAACGAACTGGCCGGGCAGTTCCTCGCCAAAGACCCGAATTCTTTTGACGGGCTGCGATTGAAAGGCTACCTGGCTCTCACGGATCGCAATCTCAAGAGCGCCATTGACTACTTCCGCCGCGCCGCCGCCATCAAGCCGGATGACCCCGTGGTGCAGACCGCGCTGGTGGAGGCTCTGTTTTTTGACGAACAGTTCGCCGAGGGGGAAAAGCTAGGCTGGGCCTTGATCGGCAAGGGCGTGGCGCACCCGCCCATTTACGACCTGATGTACCGCCGTTTGGTGCGCAGCAAGCGCATCCCCGAGGCGGAAGAGGTTCTTCGCAGAAAAGTGGCCGCCCTCCCCAAGCGCCCCGAACCCGTGCTGCAACTGGCTCATCATTACGCCTGGCAGAAAAACAGTGAGGCGATGACCCGCACCCTCAATACCCTGCTTCAGAATCCCACCGATTTCCCGGAAGCAAGAGCCCAGGTGGGCGATTTTTACCTTTCCATCGGCCGCGTGGACGAGGCTGTTCAGCAATTCACCGAAGGCGCCAAGGGTTCTGGAAAACTGAAGCTCGATTGTCAGAAGCGCCTCGCTGGCGTTTTGCTCGCACAGGGCAAGAAGAGCGAGGCCTCCAACCTCATGGAAGAGATCCTGAAGCAGGATCCCAAGGACATGGCGGTACGCAGAGCTCGCGCTTATATGTGGCTCGAAGAGGCCAAGCCCGAACAGGTGGATAAAACCATCGCCGAGTTCCGCGTCCTAGTGAAGGAGAAGCCCGGCGAGGCCATACTGCACTTTGACCTCGGCCGCGTGCTGCTGCTCAAGGGTGACTTGGACGCCGCAAAACGCGAGTTTCTCGAAGCGCGCCGGCTGAATGAAGACTTTATGGCTCCTCGCGTGGCCTTGGCCGAGATCAGCCTCCGCCAAAGAAACCACCGGGAGGTTCAGCAATTCGCCGACGAGATCCTGGTTCGCTGGCCCCGGGACCCGCGGGGCAGACTGCTGCGCGCTATCGCTCTCATGGGGATGAAAGATTATCCGAAAGCGCGTGCGGAGCTCACTCGGTTGACCCGCGATTACCCGCGCTACCCGGATGCGCTGCTCCAGCTCGGCTTGCTGAATCTGGCTGAAAAGCGCTTCAAAGAGGCCGACCAGATTTTCCGCCAGCTTCAACAGTCGCAGCAAAGCGATATACGCCCGCTCGAAGGCATGGTGGAGGCGCGATTGATGCAGCAACAGTTTGGTGAAGCGCTCCAGCTCATTCAGAATGAAGCCAAGAAGCTTCCCAATTCCCCGGCCATCCAGTTCGCCTATGCGAACACCGCTGCGCGCGCGGGCAAGTATGACCTGGCGCTGGACATCTACCAAAAGCTGGCCGCTTCCAATCCCAAATCGGCGGATCTTTACATGCGCATGGCCTTGGTCCAATCTCAAAAAGGGGATTTGCAAGCCGCCATCCATTCGCTGGAACAAGCTTCTGCGCTGGCGCCGAACGATCCCCGTCCGTTGATCGCGCAGGCGGAGGCGCTCAACCGCGTGGGGCAGAAACAGAAAGCCATCGAGCTGTATCGCCGCAGCCTCCGCATCCAGGCCGATAATCCCTATGCCCTGAATAACCTTGCTTTCCTGCTGGCCGAAAACGGAGGCGACCTGAACGAAGCTCTACAGCTCGCGCAAAAGGCGGCCCAAAAGCTCCCTGACAGCCCCGCCGCTTCCGACACCTTGGGCTGGGTGTACTTGAAAAAGAAGATGACCGACAGCGCCATCCAGGTTTTCGACCAACTGGTGAGGAGGTTCCCATCTGACCCTGTCGTCCGCCTGCACTATGCCACTGCATTGCTCGAAAAAGGCGAGCGCGAGCGAGCTAGGAAGGAACTCGAGGCGGCGCTTGCGCACCAGCCCTCCAGAGAAGATGAGGCGAAAATTCGCCAAATGCTGGCCGGCTTGTCGTAAACGGTGGCATAGTTTACCACAGTGGCGCAAGCTGCCACAGTGGATCTTATTGCTACAGCACGAGAAGAGGAGACAGACTCACTGTGTGCCACAGTGGCAATCTGGGGTATAGTACTGGTTGCCACAGTGGCATGATGTTCTACTGTGGCGCCTTCCCTGCCCTTTGCGCGAGAAACTCCTCAAAGGTCGGCAGACCGGCTCTGTCCCGCACCTCGCGGCGCGCTGCGGCTTCGCTAAGCTCGGCCAGCATCTCTGCGGACCATTGCGCCGACGAGCGGAAGTGGCGGCGCAGCCATGCTTGTTTTTCTTTGCGTAGAGCCGCATAGGCCTCCGGAGTCAACTCGCGCTCGATGTAACGGCTCACCTGCTCTTCGATGAAGGCTTGGTAGGCTTCGCGATCCGCGGCGTGGGAGGCGGCAGGCTCCGCGGGAGGCGGCGCTTCCCCGCCCTGAGGCGCCGGTTTGCTTTCCGGCGCGCTTTGGGGCGGCGTCAGGTTCTCACGAATGAGGTAGACATAGAAACCGGCGGGGTTTTCGATGGGACGGCGCGCTTGGCGGATTAAGGCGTCACCCCAGCGTATCTGTTCCAGGATGCGGTCCCGTTGCTCTTTGCGCGATGCGATTTCGCGGGCGAGTTTTTCGCTCACGCCGCGCTTCTCCAGCTCCTGGGCTAGTTCAGGGTCAAACTGCGGTTGCGGCAAGGCGGCGGTTGGAGATTTCGTGAGGCGGCGGGTGGTGAAGGTCTCAAACTCGGCGATGGCCTTGGGACCGGGCGTGTAGAACATCACCCAATCGGGCGCTCCGCGCTCATCCTGTATGGCTTCATAGCGCACGGAGCGGATGTAGCCAGAGGAAAGGTGCGGCCGGTGGATCTTGTACATCTGCTTCTTGAAGTGGTCATAGTCGGAATAGCGCTGCTGGGCCGAAAAGGTGCAAAACTCGGAATACAGTAACCGCGCCTCCGGACGCTGCGCCTTCAGGGCGCTGAAGATTTTGTAGCTCACAATTTCATAGAAGCGTTGGGCGCTGGGCGGGAGCTCCTTCAGATAGTCGTAGTCCAAGGGCCGCGTGGGAGCGTTATTCAGGACTTCAAGATAGGGCTCGTTAAAAACCACATACACGCTGTCGGCCACGGCGCCATCGGGCAAGGTTTCGCCGGCAAGAACCACGGCGTAGCGCGTGAAGTCCGCTTCAAGGTGTTTCTCCGATCCGTCCACGCCTCGGTAGCACAGTTTCGCCGTGATGCCCGTAAAGGCGTTCTGGCGTAGAGCCTTGCGGATGGAGTTTGTGTCGCCGCCCAATCCCAGCTCGCGAGCAATCTCCCGAAGGCTGCCAATGCGCAAGATGCGCGGGACCGGCCGGCCCTGCTCATCGATTCTCCGGTTGATGATGACGGTGTCAATCTTGTAGGCGAGCTGGCGGGGCGGCCCATACTTGGCGCTATGGGAGACCTCCCAGCGGAGCTCGACTTCTCCGGCGGCATTGCGACGCACAATGCTGATCTCAAAAGACCCCTTTTTCGACAAACTGTGAGCAGGAAGCCGGGACAGGACGGTTTCGGTGCGGATGATGCGCAGGGGTCCTGAGGAGAGCTCCTCCAAAACGGGGTTGTGGTTTTCATCGGCCATGGTTTTGAGCTTGTGACAACATGTGTTGTTGGTCTAGACAACTAAAAACAACTAAAAGCGTATAGGCAGGCCAAGTCCTGTACAGACAAGAGGATAGGGGCAGAGCGGTCTCCTCAAACCGTGCGTTTCGTCTCCTCAAACCGTGCATAGGGTCTCCTAAACTCGTGCAGTGGGTCTCCTCAAACCGTGCGGTCTGTCTCCTCATCCCGTGCATAGGAGCGAGTTCGAGCCTACCCGCCCAGTGTACCATTAGGCATTGATTTGTCAACGGCTTAGGTGTAATCTAGAAAAATACTCACCGACTCTACAGAAAGGCGGAATTCTGTCGAATTACTGAAGTATGGCGCGGTTAGGGAAAAGAGGCATTAATCCCGGCGGGGCGCTATCTACGCAAGAAGCTGCCATCATTTTGGACGTCAGTTACCCCACTTTGCTGAAGTTGCTGAAACAGAAACGTATTCCTGAGCCGAAGATGGTGGGCGCGGTGCGCTACTGGACCAGCGCGGATATTAAGCATGCCCAGGTGGTTCTTAAGGAACTCTACCAGAACGGAACGCTCCGGAAAGGGCGTGGAGGTAAGTCATGAGGCGCATAGCAGTGGTGAATATGAAAGGAGGCGTGGGTAAAACCTGCACGGCGGTGAATCTGGCCATGGGCTTAGCCGCTCGCGGGCGGAAGGTGTTGCTGGTGGACATGGACCCGCAAGGCAACGTAGCGCACTCGCTGCGGGTGCGCGCGAACCAGAACACGATCTACGACTTGATGGCCAATGACATGATCATCGATCAGGTCGTGCGGCAGGAAGTGCGCCCCCATTTGGATGTGATCCCCAGCAACAATGTGGCTTTTGGGTTGGAAAACCGCCTCGCCGGCGAAACGTTGCGGGAAAAGATCTTCGCCCGCCGCATGCGATCGGTTACCGGTTACGACTTTGTGATTGTAGACACTAGCCCGGCCATGAGCTTGCTAACCGTGAACACCTTGCTGTACGTGGACACGGTGCTTCTGGTGGTTTCCATGGACCAAATGGCCATCATTGGGGCCGTGCAAAGCCTGGCGGGGTTGAAACGGATTCTGGCCGCTTTCGAAGCGCCGGAAAAAACCGTCCTCGTTTTGCCCACGATGTACAACGCCTCCACCAACGGCTCGCGGGAGACGCTGACGGCGCTACAGAGCGACCCGGACTTGGCCCCGTTCCTGCTTCCCATGATGATCCGCCAGGACGTAAAACTGAGCTACGCCGCAGCGGCCAAAAAGTCCATCTGGGAGTATGACCCTAAGACCAGGGCGGCGGAGGACTACCAGCGGC
>Ga0315298_1006094_pt1 | contig 16662 bp, 14 predicted proteins | sample WHS_1_MG_FD_203077 | JGI IMG/M metagenome (GOLD analysis project Ga0315298, IMG submission 203077) | Extremophilic microbial mat communities from Washburn Hot Springs, YNP, Wyoming, USA - WHS_1_MG | ecosystem: Environmental > Aquatic > Thermal springs > Hot (42-90C) | place: USA: Wyoming...
TCCTTCGTCATCTCAGGATGGGTTAAACATAAAGCCTTCATCTTCTCTTACCTCCCTTTATTTTAATTGGGAGGCATTATACCATAATATATCTTATATGTAAACTTATTTATGACGTTCACTATAAAAAAATAAAATAAAGCTTTTTCATAATTATCTCCTCATTTTTTTAAAATTTAACTGATGTCCAACTTTATGATTTTTTTGCCAATTTTCTTAATAAAAATTATGTAAATAGGAATTAGAATAAATATTATGATAGTAATATGACGTTCAAATAAAGAATAAATATCTTTATTCATCCATTGAATCGTTGTCCGTAAATTATCCTCAAGAATAGGGCCAAGAACCATTCCAATTATTAATGGAATCAAATTAAATCTCAAACGCATCAAAAAATATCCGATAATCCCTGAAATAACCATTACCCACACATCAAATAAAGCCATTCGAATAGTATAACAACCTATGAGGCATATGATACCTATTATTGGCGCCATAAATTGAATGGGTAATGTTGCCACTCGGGCAAAAAGACCTACAAGAGGAAGATTTAATATTAAAAGGAGAAAGTTTCCTATATATAAAGCCGCTACCACTCCCCAAAATATGTCAGGGTTATCACGAAAAAGCATTGGACCGGGAATAACATCGTGCATCTGGAGGCCAGCTAATAGAATTGCAGCCGCTGGAGCGAAAGGGATTCCCAAACACAGCAAGGGAATTAAACCAATTATAACAGCAGAGTTATTAGAAGACTCGGGACCAGCCACCCCCTCAATTGCTCCATGACCAAACTCTTCTTTGCGAGGTGAGATGTTTTTTTCAATAGTATATGACGTGAAGGATGCTAAAACAGCTGGGGTTCCAGGCAAAAGACCAAATAAACATCCAATTAACGAACCCCGACATATTGGTAAAATAGATCTTCGCAATTCTTCTCGATTAAGATATAAATCCCTGAACCGAACTGATTTAGCTTGAATGGGAGTGTATGGATGAAGGGAAAGCCTTATTATTTCGGCAATTCCGAAAGTTCCTATAGCGACGGGTATAAAACTTATTCCGTACATCATTGTAGGAATTCCCATAGTGAATCGCTGAATTCCTTCAATTCGGTCTATGCCGATAGTGCTCAGGAAAGCTCCAAAAGCAATCATCATAGCTCCCTTTAATGGATCATCCCCAATAAGAGTAGATAAAGCAATAAAAGCAAATATCATAATAGCAAAATATTCTGGGGGCCCAAAAGATAAAGCAAGATTCGCTAAAGGGGGCGCAAATATTTGTAAAGCAATAATTCCCGCAGTGCCCGCTACAAAAGAGCCAATAGCAGAAATGGCCAAGGCTGCTCCTGCTCGCCCTTTTTTAGCCATAGGATATCCATCTATGCATGTAATAATTGATGAAGCCTCTCCTGGAACATTTATTAAAATAGAAGTTGTTGAACCGCCGTATTGTGCGCCATACCAGACCCCAGCTAGTAAAATAAGTCCCGCCAGAGGTCCATATTTGACGCTAATTGGTAACATAATAGACATGGCAGACATTGGCCCTAAACCCGGCAATACTCCAACTAAGGTGCCTATAATTACCCCTATAAAACAAATCAAAAAATTGGTAGGAGTCAAAACTATTTGAAAGCCATGCATTAAATGATCAAAACCAGTCATTTTAACCACCAAAGATTTGTGATCAGTTCTTTAAAATATTTTTTAAAAAGCAACTAGAAAGAAAAACCAGGAGGCAAATCAACATCAAACATTATTCCAAAAATAAGCCAGATGCCTAATGAGATAAATAAACAGAAAACTAAGGGTTTTAACAATCCCTGATATCCTATCGCTTTTGTTATTCCAAAGCATACAATAAAAGAGGAAATTATATAGCCTATTAAGTTAACAAGAATTGGCCAAACTGCTAAGCTAATTAATATTATTATTGGCCTTCGCCATATAACAGGTTGGTTTTTTTGATTTTGGGATTCAGAATTAATAATCTTTCTAAGCGAACGGAAAGAAGAAATAATAAGGCCAGCGCTTGTAAATAAAACAGTAATACATGCTAAAAATGGAAAAAGTCCTGGACCTATCTGCTCAAAATTTCCTAGTCCTATATTATAGGAAGCAAAAATTCCTATCACCGCAAAAAAAGCTAAGAATATGCTCAGTGTTAAATCGAATTTTGCCAAATTTCTCATTATGTCTCCGAGGTTAAGGATTTAAATTACATTGTTTTTCTTTTCCCAATATAATGTATTGGATTCGCTCTCTTCTCTAATAAATAAAATCATTCCTTTAAGAGCTCTCGCTATGGAAAAATTTAAAAGGTAAAAAGAGCTACCATAAGAAAAAAATTTTTATTCACCTATCCAAATTGCCTTTCTCTTTTCTGAAAAGGCTTTTATTCCCTCAAAATAATCTTTTGATTGTTTAATCCGATTTTGAATATTTTTTGCAATCTTTAGACGCTCCTTTAAAGGTAGCTCAAGTCCATTTATAATAGCTTCTTTCGTACCTTGGACTGCTAATGGTGCATTTTCTGAAATTTTAAAAGCAATCTCTTCAGCAGTGATTAAAAGTTTATCTAATGGAACGATTTTATTTATCAAATTAAATTTAGAAGCAATACTTGTATCAAAAAGTTCTCCGGTAAACAAGTATTCATAAATTAAATTTAATGGAAGATATTTAGGAGCTATGCAAGACCCGCTAATTGATATCATTCCGCGTTTAACTTGTGGCCATCCAAAAAGTGTACCTTCAGCTGCAATTCGAATATCACATAAAAGAGCAATTCCTGCACCTTGAGCGAGGCAATATCCATGTAAAGCTGCAATAATGGGTTTTTTTATACCCAATATTGCGAGATATAAATTGTCAACATCAATTTGCTGCCCTTTTTGTTCTCCTAGGTCTATACCAGTGCAAAAAGCGCGGCCTTTTCCCGATAAAATAGCAACCCATGCCGAGCCATCTTCATTGAATCTACGACAAATATCAATAAGGTTATCGAGCATTGGAATTGTTATGGCATTTAATTTTTTGGGACGATTTAATGTAATATAGGCAATCTTACTTTTAACCTCATATTCTATTTCACCCATATAAATACCTTTTATCTTTTTAGAATTCCTTTTGTATTTAAAAATTATTTTAAGAATATTTTTGTCTTTTTTTACAAAAGTATTTTTAATTTATTTAAAATAATTTTGCCAAATTTAACGTCCCTTCCAGACTGGCTCACGTTTTTCTTTGAAAGCCTGCATTCCTTCTTTAGCATCCTCACTAAGTGATATTTTCATAAAATGGAGAAGCGCTAAATGAATACGATTTTCCAATGACATTTGCATACCTCGAATCGCTACTTCCTTCATATTTCGCATAGGAATAGGAGCATTTTGAAGGATGCGGTAAGCAAAATTATCAGCTTCTTGCCAAAGCTGCTCATGAGGGACCACTTTATTAACTAAGTTTAAGCGGAGTGCTTGATCAGCATTAATCAAATCCCCAGTATACATTAATTCTAGAGCAATATTTAAAGGAATTAAGGTACTCAAAATGCATGGGGCACTTATTGAACCTATTCCTCTTTTAGATTGAGGCCACCCAAACAGAGCTTTTTCACGAGAAGCGATTCGAATATCACAAGAAAGTGCCAACCCCGCCCCTTGAGCTAAACATAATCCATTTATAGCAACTATAGTCGGTTTCCAAATCCTTTGAAGGTATATGTACATATCCATAGTACTCATAGTACCTTTTGGTTCTGGTAAACCATGTTCAATTAAATCATGGCCAGAAGAAAAAGCATCTCCATTAGCGCGTAAAATTGCTATCCATACCTCAGGATTTTCCTTAATATCAATAAGCGCTTGAGTTAGTTCATACCTCATTTGTGGATTAATGGCATTTTTTTTCTCAGGCCGATTCAAAGTAATGTATGCTATATGGTCCTTGACTTCATATTCTATAGTCTCATTTTTTGTCATTTTAATCCTCCCTAAAACTAATTGGGGCCTATAGTTTTTAATTCACCCTGCGTATTCCTTTCCAATATTTCTCTTTTAAAACGTTGTATAGAACTTTTCCATATGGATTCCTTGGCAGCTCATTAACAAACTCAACACTCCTGGGTTTTTTATAACTAGCTAAATTTTGTCGGCAAATTTCTATAATTTCTTCCTGCGTAACTCTATGACCTTGTTTCAATACGACAAAGGCCTTAACCGATTCACCCCATATTTCGTCGGGAACACCAATAACAGCCGCTTCCATCACAGCGGGATGTTTATTAATAGCCTCCTCCACTTCGCGAGGATATATGTTAAATCCCCCACTTATAATCATATTGTATTTACGGTCAACAATAAAGACATATCCTTGCTCATCAATTGTGGCCATATCGCCAGTATGAAGGTATCCATTCTTCAAAGCCGCAGCTGTAGCCTCAGGTTGCTTCCAATATTCTTTCATGACTGTATCGCTCCGAATAATAATTTCACCAATTTCTCCTGGAAGTACATCTTCACCGTTCTCTCTTACTACTCGAACTTCTACACCTAAAACAGGCCGACCTGCAGAGCCGAGACGGCTCACCTCTTCTTTTGTTCCATCTAATATATGATCTTCTTTTCGCAATACAGTTATAGGTTGCGGGGCTTCAGTCAATCCATAGTTTTGCCGGAAAATCCTTCCAAAAACTGATATCGCTTCTCTTAATTTTTCTACAGCAATGGGGGAAGTCCCGTAATATATTCCTTTTAAAGAACTCAAATTATATTTTTTAATACTCGGTTGATTAAGTAACATTACAATCATTGTGGGAATTAATAAAATATTAGTTACCTTCTCTTGTTGTATGGAATGTAAGACCAATTCCGGATCAAAACGGGGCAATATGACATTCTTTGCTCCTTTTAGATAATAGGAGGTCATGACTAAACCAGCAGCATGAGTAAGAGGTCCCACGTTTAAATTGGTATCCTCTGGACGAATTGTTTCATCTAGATTAGCAAGAAGGTTCCGCAAACGGGCCCATCCTATTCTATAAGTAGAAACAGCACCTTTAGGCCGTCCAGTCGTTCCCGAAGTATAGTGAATTCGATCTATATCGTCCACATCAATTTCTTCTTTAGGTTCAGCTGATGATTGATTGGAAACCCATTCCTCATAATCAAGAATTCCTGGTCCTTTTTTCCCTACACAAATAAAATTTTTTACTTCTTTTATTTCATCTCGTATCTCTTCAATAATATCCCAAAATTCTTTACCAAAAATTATTGTATTAGCTTCAGAATCATTAATGGCATATGCATGCTCTTTTCCTGTATGTCTTGCATTCAATGCAAGAAGGGCCCGGTTCGATTTGGCCACACCTACAAGAACTTCGACTAGTTCTATACTATTATTTAAAAGTACCGCAACTCTATCGGCTTTATTTCCTGGCAAACTGTTCAACCCATTAGCTACTCGATTACTCCGAGAATCAATTTGGTGATAAGTTAATCTTTTCCCCTCAAAAACCACCGCTATATTATCTGGGTAAATTTTTGCTGGCCAAGAAAACAATAAACCAGGCTTCATATGTCCTCCTAAAATTTTTTAAGCCACAAATTATTACCAATTTCTCGCCTCCATCCCGGCTAATTCATGGCAAAAAACCCATTAATAACTTTTCATGAAACTTAAACAATTAATCTATATACACTTCTCTTGACACTTTGTCAAGGATATTTTGGCCGGACCAAATATCACTTTTCCCAAACCATTGGCGTATTGTCTAAAATTCTTTTGCCAAAATTCCTATTAACCCACCCTATCCGCTTTGAAAAGAGGGGATGAGAGCCGAGAAAAATTAGGATGGCGACTCTTGATGTTCCGAGAAAGGGGGGGCAATCGCGGCACATTCGGTAATAAAAATCGTAAGAAATTTTCATGGAGTAAATTAAAATTGGCCAAACGATCAGGATTTTTTTTGAATTTCAATCCCAGCCTATTTTTCCTTTTTTAAACTTCCTCTTTAGAAATAATCTAGTTAATTTAAAGAGGGAGTACCTCCTAAAATGATATTCGGCCTCATCCGTACCAGCAAATCAAGGGATAAGGTGGTTTTTAAAAAACTTACTTTTAACCTCTCTTAAATCCTTTTCCCCAAAAGTTTCTTCGAACCTTATTTTATTAATTTTAAATCATTTTGCAAGTGCCTTAAAAAGATATTTTGATAACCTGCCAAGATAATCCTCCAAAGCTATTTATATTTCCAACCAATAAGCAAACCTATCTCTTTGTCAATGATCGGTTTAATCGGGCCACTTGTGATCGCTTTATTTGGGCATTTTATGGTTTTTAATTATTCTGTTTCCATTTTCTGTTTCTTCAGGAACTAATGGTCTGCCTAAATCAAAGAGAGCAATTAAGACGGGATGGAGCCACTTAAAAGTGGCCTAAAAGCATCTTCGGACAGCCTTCCCAACTAGCTTTTATCATCTCCTTTTTGGTTAATTTTTAGTTCATTTTTCTGGTTTAAAGAACTTGTATTTTGGGTTTTTGAAACAGGTAATTCTGTTTCTATCCTTGTTTTAATGGAACCTGCTCTCCGATTATGCACTGACAAAAGTATTCTGAGACAGTACATCGAGTTTCAATCCTTGTTTTAATGGAACCTGCTCTCCGATCACTTAGGAAAAGGGGTTGCCATAGGTATATATACAGTTTCAATCCTTGTTTTAATGGAACCTGCTCTCCGATCGTTTCCGCCCCGGGGGGCAGAAACTTCTTTTTGAGTTTCAATCCTTGTTTTAATGGAACCTGCTCTCCGATGCGTTTTCCAACTGTCTGTTACGTTAATCGATTTGACGTTTCAATCCTTGTTTTAATGGAACCTGCTCTCCGATTAGTTTCTCCCATAGGACTCGGCTCTTAATCTTATGTTTCAATCCTTGTTTTAATGGAACCTGCTCTCCGATGAAGGCTGGTATGATGTTACGATTATTTGGTCAGTGTTTCAATCCTTGTTTTAATGGAACCTGCTCTCCGATATGTCGGATGTATACATAGACTTGTACGGAGAAAAGTTTCAATCCTTGTTTTAATGGAACCTGCTCTCCGATTGGTGCTTTCCTTTATTATTATTGGGCTTGATTTAGTGTTTCAATCCTTGTTTTAATGGAACCTGCTCTCCGATATCTCACTCAATGGCCTAGGCCAAATTGCCGTTATTGTGTTTCAATCCTTGTTTTAATGGAACCTGCTCTCCGATACATTTTGTCAATTCAATGTCAAAAAAATGACTGGGTTTCAATCCTTGTTTTAATGGAACCTGCTCTCCGATCACAGGTATTAAATTTTTTAATAGCTGAGGCTTTGGTTTCAATCCTTGTTTTAATGGAACCTGCTCTCCGATAGTTCTTCAGCAACAGTTTGAATATCTTTAAATACGTTTCAATCCTTGTTTTAATGGAACCTGCTCTCCGATCTTGAAATTATTCACTGTAGACTTTTCTATAGTTAGGTTTCAATCCTTGTTTTAATGGAACCTGCTCTCCGATTTGCCATAGGTATATATATATAAGTATATGAAAATATTGTTTCAATCCTTGTTTTAATGGAACCTGCTCTCCGATAGCAAGGAGGGTATAGTATGGCAAACCTAAAGTGGGGTTTCAATCCTTGTTTTAATGGAACCTGCTCTCCGATCCGTCGATGGTATTCTTGAACGATTCAGAGAAGGGTTTCAATCCTTGTTTTAATGGAACCTGCTCTCCGATGGAATCTTTTGTCGCTGCTCGGCAGGTGTATGAAGGTTTCAATCCTTGTTTTAATGGAACCTGCTCTCCGATAGCAATTTTTCTAAATTTATAATTATTTCTTATAATTTTTTATTTTTTTGCTTAACTCTTTTTGGCCAAAAATTACTCTCCAGAGCACTCTTTTGACCATACTTCATGACTTATTTACATACTTTTTTTGCCAAAAAATTATTAAAATTCGCTTAATTAAAAAACATCCTCATTTTATACAAATATTTTTGTAGCAACAATCAACACAACGATTCGATGATTTTGTTTTGGGCGGGAAATAACTTTTTTGAATAATTTCAAAAATATTTTCAAGAATTTCCATTGCCTTCTGAAAATCATCCTTCGAAAATTTCAATTCTTTCAAATAATTATTACTGCGCACATAACAGATATATCCCTTATTAACATCCTTTTGGTAGTTTTCCCGAATGAGGAGCCCATAAAGCACCGATTGAATAAAATGTGTCTTAAAAACATAGTCATTAAATTCAGCAAATTTGTAATCAAGCGGAGCAAGAGTGCCATCGCTTAATAATAGCACCTCGTCTATAATACCCCTTAAATGTAGATGTGGAGAGGCAAGAAAAACATTTATTTCCTTATCCACGCAGCCAATTTTTTTCCGCAAATAATCTTTGTTGATCTGGCTTTTGTTTTCATGGATTTCTCGCCCTTTTATAACTTTATAACGATTTTCTTCATGTTGTGGAATATCCAAGCAGTCCATGAAATAAATGAAGCGAGGGCAAAATATGTATTCTATCACTTCAGATGGTGTGATAAAAACTGGCTCAGTCATTGAAACAAGATCATCCAGCTTATCCAAATGGATTTCAAAAGAATTTGGCTCGGATTTCATCGGTCACCAAACTAGGGTCAAAGGCCCGCCCCAGAACTCTAACTTTTTTAAAATCATCGTGGCACAAAGGAAAAATGTAGACTGCATCGGTTTCTTCATCGATAATATCTCGAGATTTCAAAACCAACTCATCTATTTCGTTTTTATTAAGATCTCCCAGAAAAACACTTTTTTGGACACGGTAAAGCCCTATATTCTTACAAGCCTTGGCAACCCGATTTCTTTTCTTATCATCCGAAATATCATAAATAGCCCAGACTATCATCGCAATCTTCCTTCAATATTATCAAAAGATTACGCATAGAAATCCTTTCTCAAAAAGTCATATAATTTTATTTTTCTTTAATCCATCACTGTAGTGTGGGTTTACAAAAATTTTTAATGACCCTATCACCCCTATTGAGTAGAGGGGATGAGAGGAGATTATAATTAGTTCATCTCGAAATTTTCTACTTTTCAGTGGAGGAACACACATTCGCAAAATCCTTTATTATTTTTCATACCGCTAAAAGGTTATTGGGCAGAATTTGAAATTCATCATTCATCTTTTATTAAGGAATTGGCGATCCGATGGCAATCAAACTGAATTAAATCTCGCTTCTTTATGTTTCTCCCCCGATAACGAATGGTTTTATCTAGATTTTCATTTAAGGCTTCAATAAGCACTGCTTTCCCTTCCTTATTCAGAGTCAGGCCATTGGGAACCTGGTCAAAATATTCTTGTTTAACTTTTCTCTGGCTAAAAAGGTAAACCACTGTTTCTTCGGCAAAGATCCTGTACATTTCGATCAAGTCAAAAACCATAGACTTTTTGTTATAATGATCAGTATGGATTAACCCCACATACGGGTCCAAACCTGCTATAATGCAAGCCTTCTCGACCATTGAATAAAGAACTCCGTAGGCATAATTGAGCAAGCAATTGAACTCATCTTTAGCAGGCATCTTGCTCCGGCCTTCAAATTTATACCTGTCTGGCATAATAAAACTGAGCGCCTCAAAGTAAATTTTCCCGGCAGCCCCTTCAAGCCCCATAATGGTTCCCCGTAATTCCTCAGTAGTCCCTGAAATAGCTTCCAATTTGTTTTTAATTTCCTCAAGACCTGTAATATAGCCGTCCAAATCTTCTTCTTTCGCTGGTCTCGAATTTTTAAGTCTTTTCAAGAAATCCACTTGATTCTCCAGTTTAGTCGTAATCCACTCTTTAGCCATTTCCGTTCCCTTTATATTCCCGGCTATTTCAATTTGCCGCCGCCGAATGGCTGTCGTACTTCCTAATTTACAATGCCAAACTCGGCCAAAAGGGTCACCGAAATCATCAAGAAAAATAACGTCAATATTGTTATCTATGGCCAATTTTATAGCATCAGTGGTCAAGTAAGCCATTGTAGTAACCATTATTGACTGGACTTTTTTGGGAGAAACCTCAAAAAATTTTTCTTCATTCTTAATAAAGAAGTTCCCTTCCTTTATTCTGAGATATGATCCGGGTGTATTGATGACGAGTTGCATGCCAATTCCCCAATTTATTCCCTTAACTATTAATTAGGTTAACCCACTCTTTTCACAGTTCCAAATCCCTTCGACACCGACTTGCCTATGCCCCAATAATCTGGAATCTCAAAATTAACCGAAAAGTCTCCAAGAAAACCAACCATAGGAGTATCCTTAAGGGATGTTTTAACTTCTTTTACATGGCGAATATTCGCCTCAATTGGTACCGGTACCGTATATCCCAAACTTTTTGATATTGAAATAATATTTCCTATGAGAATATTTTCAAGAAGCTCTTTTCTTTTATCCATGCTTCCCAGTTTTTGGTACTTCTCATAGTTTTTTTGATTCAAAGCAAGCCAAGGAGTAAGGAAAGAATATTTTATTGGGTCTGATGAAATTGAAAAATTTGCTATATAGCTTTCTAAACCTTTAGTTAGGACTTCTTCCCATTTGCCGTTTAGATTGAGCAGCTTCAAATTATGAAAACTATCCTCTGCCATTTTTAATCCTTCCTTAAATGCTATAATAACGCATGCGCCATCTATCACCTTATATTGCAGGCGTGGATAACGATAGATAGGGTTACCTTCAAGATCATGTTGATGGATGTAAGAATTTTCCCGATATAGATTGCCAAGATAACCCCTTATTTTTTCAGCATCTCTTTTGCTTAAGTAGGTATCAATAGTAAGGCTAAGTTTCAAAATATCTATTTCCATCTTTTCACCATATAACCACTGATTTTGTATCTTTAGGAATAAATCCTGTTTCATAGTCATAATAATCATTAAGAATTGATTTTTTAACGTAGAATATTTCGCCAACACTTTGCGGCATATTCTTGCTATTCTTTGAAATTGATATTACATACTGATAAAATTCCGCTTTCAGGGCGTCAAATGCTTTCTTCCTTAAAAACAAATTGTCGATATTTCTTAAATTTATAAATTTTTTCCATATATTGATTGCGTCTTCATCAATTTCAATGAAAACATCAACCTTTTGATAGTCTTCCTCTATAAGCTTAAAATCTGAAATAGAAATCGTGTCACCATCACTTTCGTACCGCAGTTTTGTTATCGCTTCAAGCAGATTCCTTGATACATCCTGTGTTTTTTTTTCTTTTGTTTCCTTGTAATATTGATCTATTAGATTAAAAAATTCTTTTTCTCTTATTTCCTTTTTTGTTGCAAGAATCCTTTCCGTAATATCAAGTAAAACAGAGTCATAGATATAGGAAGCATATGCCCTCCCATTGTCATCTACTAACTTTACGATATAGGTCTCGCCTTTCCTAATGCCATTCCTATTGCATCTACCTGATGCCTGATTAATAGAATCCAAAGGAGCTATATCCCTTATAACGACATCAAAGTCTATATCTACCCCTGCCTCAACAAGCTGCGTTGCTACCACAATCTTAAACTTCTTCGCTTTTATCTGCCTAATCCTTTTTATGCGTTCTTTTGGTATCAAATGGGTTGAAAGATAGGTAATTTCATGACTCCTGTCTTTTATCAAATTATAAAAATCCTTTGCCGATGTTATGGTGTTAAAAATGAATAAATAAGTCCTTTCATCGCTTAAATCAAAATATTCGCTCAAATATTTTATTGTCATAGGGTTATCCAGTAAGGGCTTCATAGAAACCCTATCCAATAAGCTAAAATAGCAATCTTTCTTTAAGAGCGCTATAGTCTCTCCTCTTTCAAATATTAGAGGCTCTGTCGCTGTTACAAATATTATGTAAGCATTCAACATCTTCGAGAGAGTTATTAAGCTATTCTTTAAAAGTAACCAATACTTAACAGGTATGCATTGAACTTCATCGAGGATGATAATAGAATTAGCAAATCTATGAAATTTTCTAATACTTTTGTTTTTATTTGAAATCAGAGAATGAAAAAACTGAATAAAAGTGGTCACTATTATTTCAGAATTCCAGCCTTCAATAAGAATCTTTGCCTCATCAGATTCGAATTCGCTGTCATCTTTTTTATAGAAAACCTCTGAGAGATGATGGTGCTTCAAGAGAATACTCATATCGGGTTCAATGTTATTTGCCTTTATTACTGATTCAAATACTTCTGAGTTCTGGTCAATTATGCTCAGGAAAGGCAGGGCATATATAATTCTTGGTTCTAAACCTTTTTTTAATTTTATTGTCTCTTTTAGTTTCAAGGCAAAGGAAAAAGATGTTAAAGTCTTTCCAAGTCCTGTTGGAAGGTTTAAAGAATAAATCTTTTTATTCAAATCAATGTTGTGATTCAATGTCTCAAAATAAGCTTTTTCCCTTAAAATATTTACAGGAGATTCCGGAAAATTAGTCTGTTTTTTATAGTTATTTACCAAATGAGCACTGTTGATTTGTTTTCTATTAAATACCCCCTTATCTTTAACAACTACTTCACTTTTGTCAGCATCAAGTAAAATTGAATAAATGAGATTAAGAGTCATGTAATTAATAACAGCGTTATTTATATTCCTAAGAAATTTTTTAATTTGCCTTGACTCGCTGGCAAAATCGTCAATCCATTGCGAGATGATCCGTTTGTTTAGAAATACAGGCAGCCCCACACTGTGAAGTCGGCTACAAATGACATAAAAACCTTCATCCGTTATACTTTTAAGCTGCTTGTGTAATAATTCTGCATCGCCATCATCAAATAACACTTCATCTCTGACATCTCGTAAATTTCCATGATGTCTCCTTATAGCAAGAAAGGCAAAAACCGGATAAAGCTCATTAGATAAAGACGACTCCTTAGTTAAGTAATATGCACAAACTGATGAAAATAGGCTGTGCCATGTCTCTTTATTTTTCTTTAGTTTTTCTTTTTCTTTATCATCTGCCTTTAGGTAATCTTGGAAGTATTTTGTCGCTTTGCCGATGTCATGGGTAAGGGCAATAATCCTGCAGATACTATTTAATTTTTCCTTTATTTCAGGAGGCTTCTCAGAAAGGAATAAATCTGAAAGCTCAGCAACACCTATCAGATGGTTTTCAAGTAGTATATTTGGGTGTGAATAAAGCTTAGAAGAAAATAATGTTTTCTCCATTTTCAAGCCTATAGTAACTCTTTACCTTTGCCTTTATAGTCTTTCCCTCAGGCTCAAAGATTACATTATCATACTTTTCAACTATCCTTTCTTGATTCATATTAATCGGCAACTTCTCCTTAAAATATTTTTTGCCTGATTCAATCTCAAGCCCGTTTTGCAATAATTTACTCTCAGTAACAGGTGTTTGAAACTCCACCAATTCATTATCTGCTTTGGTTTCTAAACCATACTCACCAACATATTTGAAGTCTGCGAGCAATTCACTCAATCCTAAAGAGATTGTATATGTACTTTTATGCTCTTTCAAGAGACATGAAAGTGTCTTAAATATTTTTTCATTTTCATGCGTGAAATAGATTCTAAAATAAGGGTCTTTCAAAAATTCTGTTCTAATCTGAGTTCTCGGCTCATGGTATTGATTGCTGTAAAGAGTCCAATAATTTCCCTTCGTATTTATATAATTTATTCCCATCCTTACTTTTTTTACAGGATTCACAATCTTAAGGGCGATATTACACTTATTAAGAGAGAATATTTTTATATATTCTTCTTTTTTTGCCCCATAAACGGCACCCAAGATACCTGCAATAGAAGAAGGTGGCGGGAATGAAAAAGTGAGTGGTGACGAAGTTGTATAGAATTTACGAAAATGTCCGTAGTCTCCCCAAACATCAAAGACAAGCGCTTTCATAACTTAACCTCAAAAGTTAAGGGGCTCGACTTTAAAACCGCTCAGGGCATTCTCTATATTTATATCCTTTCCATCCATCATAAACGTAACCCTTTCATCAGCCTTTAATCGTATCTTTTCAATCTTATCTTTATGGTCAGACAAAGCCTTAATAAGATTTGTAATGTCAACCTTTACATCAGTAATAGTTCTGATCTCTTCGTCAGTATTCTTTGTTGAATAAAGAGAGATTCTTCTGTCAAGCTCTCCTATATAGAAGCCGGCTCCTTCCTTATAAATCACTTGCATTAAAAACCTTGGCATCTGCCCGAATTTTGAACCTGATATCAAGTTTTTTGTTCCGTTCCAGATACCCTCAAGCATCAGAAAAATATCTTCTTCTCTTAATCTTAATCTTTGGTTCGCTGCAGCATTTTCATTAACAATTCCGTAAAAAGCTATTAGAGAGTATGGAAGGATATATCGTTCCGTAAAAGTGCCCTGCCTTTTTTCCGCAGCTGAAGGCATAACAGTTGTTCCCTTTATGTAAGTGAGATCTACCTTGTGTAATGACCTGCCATATTTAAATTGAACAGGCCCTGTTAAAGCCATTGTTTGATTTTCTACTGCGGTAGTTGCACCAAATAATCTTATATCAATACACTTCTCTATAATTTCTGAAGGGTTGTTTTTAAAATCATTTAGCCTATCCTCTTTTGTTTTAAGGTTACCTTTTTCATCCCGTATCTCACGAATAAAGACATCTTGCCCCTTATATTCATGGAGATAATCTCTGATAGTTCTTTTTAGCCTCACATCTGTAACAATATTCACTCCTGTCTCCTCATCAATCCTTGGTTTATTCTCATCTAAAGGATCTCCATTAGGATTAGCATCTTTTACATCATAAAGAAATAATATCTCTGAACGGTTTTTTACTAATTCTGACATGGCTATTCCTCCTTTTCGTTAGTTTTTGGATAAACAATGCCTACGATGTCATCTACTAAATTCATTCCACAAGCAAAATAAAAGTTTATTTCATCCGTTGATATTTTCCAGCCTTCCCCTGCCTCAAGGAGATACTTTGAAGCCTCGGAGGCTATTAATCTTTTGCCTTTATCAAAGGAGTCGTATTCCTCAAGTTTATTTTGCACCTTCGGTAAAAGCGCCTTAATATCTTTTTCATCCAATTTTAACCCTTTTAGATATTTCATAAATGGTTTTGCATTTCGATCTGCCCACTGCTTCTTCAAAAGTAACTGAGTAAGTGCTCCTAATAAGAACACCCCTCTTTTAATAGGACTTCTGAATGATTTTCCAAACTTTTCGAATACAGTCTCAAATATATTTTCTTCCATATCTTCCTCCTCAAATGATATTAAGCCGAGATTTTCAAGAAACATTGTATCCATCAAAGCATCTTTTACCCTTGGCATGAAATAACCATCGTTAATAAATTCCTTGCGTATAGTTGCCATATAAAATTTTAGAAGGAAGTCGAAATCAAGGCTTCGTCCTTTAAAGACATTGTCAATTATCTCAAGGAAATATTTATTAAGATCGCTTTCTCTCTTGCCTTCACTCGATTTATAGAAAAAATTCCTTATTGCGCCAAAAGTAAAACCCTTATCAGAATCATTATTAAATACTTTATCCACATAATCTTTAGCGTCAAATATTTTTTTAATCCTCGATGGAAATACATCTTCAATAAGCAATAGTATTCTTTCGGCACTTTGTTCCTTTCTTAGGAATAAGAAATTAATTGTTAGCACATCTTTTTCATCCGCAAGTATCCCAAGAATCTCATTGTTATCACTTGTTATCCTCTTTTTCACCCTATCTTTTAAAGAAACTATTCTTTTTGAATCTAATAAGATGTCAATTATCTCAGTTTTAACATCCATACTGCTTAAAAGCAGTTTTGGTATAAGAAAATATCTAAGTCCATAGAATTCAAAAACAAGGTTATTTTCGATGAACTTCCGCCCTTCTTCTAATTCAAGCTTGCAGTCGGGACAAACGGGGAAATTTTTCCATGCAATATTTTCATCAAATCCTCCTGTTATAAATCCTGGCTTATCTATAGTATAGAATTTAAAAACACTGGAGTCTCCTGATACCAGAGTTTTTTGCATTCCGCAGATAGAGCAATTTTTATCACTTGCAGAAATACTAATAGTTTTTTGATTTTCAATCTCTTTAAGTGATTTTTTAAATTCTTCAAAGTCTCCTATATATTTCCATTCGTTATTTTGTTTGATTTTTATAGTTAAAAGTTTGCCTTCTTTTTTGTCAATATTTTTAAGGCAATTCTGTATCGCTTCAATGATTTTATCTTCATTTTCAGAAAGGATTTTCTTAATCTTCTCGAAAAAGTCCTCTTTTTCTTTTGAACTATATTTTTCGAACCATTTTCGTATTTTGCCTTCAAATGTTTTTCTTATTTGAGATTCAAGATTTTTGCGAGATTCTTCTTCACTCTTTCCCTTTTTTACATTAGGAATATTTGCAACAGGTGTTGGATTAGGTCCTTGAGATACACCCCCTCTAAAAAGGTATCTCTGTACTTTGGCAGAGTCATAATCTTCCTTTTCGACGCCATCAAAGGCATTCTTATCAACATCAACTTTTATAAAAACTATAGTAAACGACCTAAATAAGTTTACATAACGAGATTATTTTATTTGGCCTCCATCTTTGGGATCTTTTCAAGATTGAAGTGGTGAGATGCTTTAATGACTCAAAATAAACATTAGTCGTTTCCTC
>Ga0315298_1006096_pt1 | contig 16657 bp, 14 predicted proteins | sample WHS_1_MG_FD_203077 | JGI IMG/M metagenome (GOLD analysis project Ga0315298, IMG submission 203077) | Extremophilic microbial mat communities from Washburn Hot Springs, YNP, Wyoming, USA - WHS_1_MG | ecosystem: Environmental > Aquatic > Thermal springs > Hot (42-90C) | place: USA: Wyoming...
TTGAATTTTACTATTCACCTCCGACAATTTTTATGACTGCAACCTACAACTTATTTCTCCTGCACCGATATGCCTTCCGTGTATTGCTTTTTCGGCCTCAGGATGGCGGAGAGGGTATGATTCGAACACGCTACCAACCCACTCACGCGGACATACTTCAAACTATTTGCTTCATAGTAGTTGCCTCTGCAAGGGGTCATGCGAGTTTTAACCTCGATTGGTTTTCTAGACCGTCTCCTTTCGTGTTGCCTGATGTTTTTGTGTCTTCCATTAAGGTCCACCGAAAAGATTTTCCATTAGTTAGATTGATATGCCTTGACGCATTTATTTGTACGCCTCATAATAGGCTTATAAAGCATACCTGGAGGGGAACGATGCCAAGGACTACAATTGAAATCGATGACAGGCTTCTTTCCGAGGCAAAGAAGGCGTCAGGCCAGAGTACCACAAAAGGCGTGGTTCACGAAGGATTAAAACTCCTTGTGCGCCAGAGCAAGCTACGAAAGTATGCATCTCTGAGAGGCTCTGGTTTGACTGAACTAACCCACGAAGAGCTGGAGTTGATCCGCAGGGATGAGTAGCAAACTCGTGCTCGTAGACACCTCAGCGTGGATTGAATTCTTCAGGAAGGACCAGGCGGGGTCTGTTATCGCTATCGAAGTCGAGCGCTTGCTGAGCGAAGACCTCATTGTAACAACAGAGCCGGTTCTTATGGAACTGGCAGCCGGGACGAGGGACAAGAAATCGTTTAGAAAACTAAAGGAAATGTTTTCATCATTTCATGAAGCCAAAGTCACGGAACACGTTTGGTCAGTTGCAACCGACAATATCTTTCTCGTTAGTACAAAGGGACTCATAATACCTCTCGCCGATCACCTGATCGCTGCGGTCTCGATGACGTACAATATTCCTCTCCTGGCTTTCGACAAACACTTCGAGCACATGGCTTCTGTACTACCGCTAAAACTACATTTTTAATTCGAGCTACTTTACCGAGAGTCGGGCTCTTACCTGCCCACTAACTGGTTAGCTAAATCATGTCAGTCTAGGGGTTTTGTTCATCCATAAAAGATGGCAAACACTCACTCTCCCTTTTAGATGCCGGACAATTCTTTCTTCTTTTTCCCAATCCGTACGAGGTGGCCTCTTTTTCTCTATCTATTGATGTCTTGAGTTACCCCAGCGTAATAGTTGGAAATTGTTTCAACCTAGAGCAAATATAAGAGCCTTAGGCGTAGTAATTTTGCAATTCACTCTCTAAATTGATATTCTTTCTTCAACTTATAAAATGTCCACGATGTAATGAACCAGCACATCGACTTGAACTACGTTGGAGAATCTGAGACAAAGGCCATGCTCGCCGACCGACCGCGCGTCGAGGGTGCGATTCAGGCAGTCTGCTCCAGGGAAGGATTTTCCGTGACAAGAGTTGCGGAGGAACATGCCGGCGGCAAGTGGATGCTGCGTTACGAGAGCGCATACGGCGTGGGGGCAAATCTCGAACTTGACGTCAACTACATGTTCCGCGTCCCGCTATGGCCTTTCAAGGAGCTGGACTCTCATTCCCTGGGGCCGTACCGTGCCGTCCGTATTCCTGTAATGGACATACATGAGCTTGCCGCCGGAAAGCTTGCGGCTCTCTTCTCCCGCCACTAGGCAAGGGACCTATTCGATTGCTACAAAATTCTGGCCAGCGTCAACCTCGACACAAGGCGTCTGAGGATCGGGTTTGTCGTTTACGGTGGGATAAACAGGAGCGACTGGGGGGAATCTCCCTCAGGGATATCGATTTCGACGAGAGAGAAGTCGCACGACAACTCGTACCTACACTCCGCAGCAGTGCAATGCACAGCGGCGAGAAAGTGTCGATTTCGGGCGATACCAGGTCGCCGAATGCAAGGAGAGACTATCCGCGCTTCTGCCATTTACCAAGAAAGAGAAGCAATTCCTGGACAGGCTGCTGGACGAGGGCAACATTGAGCCGTCACTGCTAACGGAAGAAATTGCATTGCAGGATAGAATAGGACACCACCCGATGCTCGCCTGGAAAGCTCAGAATGTCAGGGAATACAAGGGGAAGGGGGCAGGTTCAGGAAGCACCTGATAGCTCGTTTCACACTTAGCTTATTTCAAACCCCGAAGCAATATTATCCCTTGTTAACACGCACCTTATAGCCGCAATGTTTAACGCTATTGCCCGTGGGGACCCTCCGTGGATTCTCACCCGACATTCGTTTTCATGATTTAAGCGAAACGCTATGATGGCGGGCTTCGAACCTACAAAACGCTTTTGCATCCACGGTTTTCGACACCGTATCCCGCATAAATGACGTTGAATTACGGTTTCTGACGGTGGGCGCTGGCAGGTGCCCCTTAAGGCTTGAAAACGCCGATAGTTAAAGTGTCAAGCGCGTGTAGAACCTGGCGATATTTAACGTTATTTGACTACAGGTGAGCAACTGAGCTTGCAATGCATGGCCATCCTGCTACGCCTCACACCAGGTCAAGAGCCGCTTCACGGCAGCACATCCAGTAATGCCTGAACTGCGTCGTAGACCGAGTCCAGCAATCTTCGCCTGGCTGCATTGGTCTCGTGGTTCGCTTCTGCGGCAAGGCATTCCAGGAAGTAATCAAGTTCCTCGAATGTGCCTTTGATTTCGATCCCGCGCCTGGTCGTAACTGCACCTAAAATAATCCGCTCGCACTCCGCGTCGAAAGACACGCTATCTTTCCGCAGCGCATCGTATTGCTCGATGGAGAGCTCGATGGCGAGGCGCGGTTCTCCGTTGTTCCCTGAATTACCTTTCCCGGACAAATCCCAACCGGTTCCTCTCCAGTTCCTGATGACACCCCTGTCACCGCAACAGGGGCATGACCACTCGATCTCGGGAGGCACCTCGAGACGCTCGACCACGATGTGCCCCGGACACGGCTTCCTGCCCGGGCGCCGCCTGCATCGTAAGGCGGTATGCACCTCTGCCCCCGGCGGCGCGAGAGTCGCCGCGCTGACAATGGAGCCAAAGTATTCGGCAAGTCTCCTTGAGGGCGGAGGCAAGTCCCAGATGGACGCCTTGTCTGTCCCGTAATGCGTGATGTCAATAATCCATCTGTCCTCCAAATGCTACCTCCTCTTCGCTTGCTTAGCCCGCATAAGTGCCATTCGTATTCACTTTTTTCTTAAAAGCAAAACCGCCGAGGCGGAAATGCCTGTAAAAACCGGCTATTTCGATGATTCTTCCTGCTCGAGTTCGAAGATCTCGTGGCTGCGTCGGGTCGCAAGGAGGTTGTATGAAACAAGAATGGATGCGAGCTGTTCTCCGTTCATGAGCGCCACAGGCGTCGCATCCGGGCGGGCAGCCTCGTCGCGAGCCCCTTTGCTGAAATCGCTCGTGGTTATGATAAGGCCCTGCTCGTGAGTGCCGATGCTTCCCCGAACCTGCTGGACAACCGGGGCCTGGACGTTGTTTTTCCAACGTTTAACCTGAATAGCCATGCGCGTCCGGATAACGTCGCCAACTACAAGGGTGCCGCGAACATCGATGCCCCCATCTTTCCTTCGCTCGGTAATCTCGATGTCTTCGAAGCCCATCTCAGCAAGTAGTGTAGCGATTAGTTCTTCAAACTCGCCCCAGTCCATAGCGAGTAAGCGCTTTCGAAGCTCCGCTAACACCTTCTTGTTGTGTTCTTCTATCTGGAAGGCGAGACCGTGCCCCATCCATCGGGAAAGCCCAACGTATCCATTCCCGTGTTTGACAAACCTTGGCTGCTCTCCACGGCGCTGGTAGCGTTGAATCTCGGCGAGTATCTGTGCGTACATTGTCGCTTTGGGCGTCTTGCTTCCTGTCACAAGCCAACCTTTCTCAATCGCCTTCTCTGTTATTTCTCTGTAGTGCATGGGCTTTTTCTCGCCGAACATCTCGAGCACCTTCACCGCTGAATCGGTAAATGAGTACGTTTTCCCCCCATCCGCTTCCTTCTCCACGGTAGAGGTCTCGCCTTCAGGCGAAATTCCAGTTACCTGTGGCTGATATCCTTCTTTTAGTCCAAACGTGCCCGGGGCGACCAGCCGAAATGGTGACGCTTCACCTTTTTTCTTGATATCGACATACAGCGTTGCGGCGACAGTATATGCAGGAGTTTTACCAGTCGTCTTCCAAAGGCCTTTGGAGAGCATTTTCTCGGTAAGTTCCTTGACATGCAGGGGTGTTCCTGCATCAGATAGTACCTTTATAGCCGCATTCTTTAACGTCATGGTTCAACCCCCTCCTCTGCCCGTTATCAAAACCTCACCCAATCACTCGAACATGCAATCCCGGTTATCCTTGTACTTCCTCACCACTTTGCTGAGTAATCTGGACATCTGTCCCCATTTCCTACTCCTTTTCATACCGTGACGCTTAGCGCTCTTTCATGCTCCCGGAGCACAGAAGTTCTGCTTGCTCGAGGACCGTCTTCGTTGCCGCTTCCTGTTTGTCCGGCGGATAGCCGTATTTACGCAGCACCCTTTTAACCATAACCCTCATCTTTGCGCGGACGCTCTCCCGGATAGTCCAGTCGATGGTAACGTTATTCCGTACTGTTTCTACCAATTCCCGAGCTATCGTCTTAAGGGTTTCGTCGCCAAGCACCGCAACCGCGCTGTCGTTCGTCCCAAGCGCATCATAGAAAGCAAGTTCCTCTTCGGAAAGCCCGAGGTCTTCTCCCCTGCGGTCCGCCTCCCTCATCTCCCTCGCGAGCGCTATCAGTTCTTCTATAACCTGCGCCGTCTCAATGCTTCGGTTCTGATAAGCGCGGATGCTTTTCTCGAGCATCTCGGCAAATGAGCGAGCCTGCACCACGTTCCGCCTTTTCCGTGTGCGGATCTCGTCGTTTAAGAGTTTCTTGAGAAGTTCTACCGCGAGGTTTCGCTGAGGCAAACCTCTTACCTCTTCGAGGAAATCGTCATCGAGGATTGAAATATCAGGCTTTGGGAGACCCGCCGCTTCAAATACGTCTATTACCCCCTCGGGAGCTATCGCGTTTGATACGAGTTGTTTGATTGCGTGGTCAAGATCCTCTTTTGGCTTCTCACCGATAGAGGTCTTGGCGAGAGCCGAGCGAACCGCCTGAAAGAAAGCCACATCATCCTTGATATCCATTGCCTCTTGGCGTGGAACTGCGAGGGCGAAAGCCTTCGAAAGTTCGGTAACGACCTTAAGAAGGCGCTCCTTTCCTTCCTCCTGCGCGAGGATATGTTCCTGAGCGGCAGGCAGAAGGTGGAGCCTTTCCTCTGCTGAACCGGCTTTCCATGCCGACCAATCGAAGCCGTGAAAGAGCCCGAGGCAAATCTCGTATTTCTCCAGCATAAAAGCGACGGCTTCGTCTTTGTCTATGGTTGCCCTGCCCTCACCGCCACTCTCTGTATATTGGATGGCGGCTTCCCGAAGTTGATTTGCAATTCCAAGGTAATCCACGACAAGGCCCCCCGGCTTGTCGCGGAAGACCCGGTTTACCCGCGCTATCGCTTGCATTAGGCCGTGGCCGCGCATTGGCTTATCCACATACATGGTATGCAAGCAGGGAGCGTCGAAACCCGTAAGCCACATGTCTCGCACGATGACTATCTTGAACGGGTCGTTCGGGTCCTTGAAGCGCTGGCGCAATGCTTCTCGCCGGGGCTTGTTTCGGATGTGGCGCTGCCATTCGGGTGGATCTGATGCAGAGCCGGTCATCACAATCTTTATGACGCCTGAAGAGTCATCATCTGAGTCCCATTCGGGCCTGAGTTTCACTATCTCGTTATAGAGGTCCACGCAGATATGGCGGCTCATGCATACGACCATCGCTTTTCCGTCCATTACCTCGAGTCGCTTCTCAAAGTGGTCAATGAGGTCCTTAGCTATAATCTCGAGGCGCTTTTTCGCCCCGACCACTGCTTCGAGCCTCGCCCACTTCCTCTTCAACTTCTCTTTCCCATATTCATCAACTTCCTCGGCTACGAGATCAAACTCATAATCAAGAAGGTCTCGCTCCTCCTCCGGAAGGTCGAGGCGCACCATGCGACTCTCGTAGTAGATGGGAACCGTGGCGCCGTCTTCAACAGCGCGCTGTATGTCGTAGATGCTTATGTAGTCACCGAACACGGCTCGGGTGTTCTTGTCGGCGAGTTCTAAAGGCGTCCCGGTGAAACCTATGAAAGAGGCATTGGGGAGGGCGTCCCGCATATGCCGAGCAAAGCCATCAATGAAATCGTACTGGCTGCGGTGTGCCTCATCAGCGATTACCACAATGTTGTGGCGAACAGAAAGTTTCTCCTGCGTATCCCCTTTTTCCTCAGGAAAAAACTTCTGGATGGTGGTGAATATAACGCCACCGGAGGCAACAGAGAGGAGTTTTCTGAGATGTGCCCGGCTCTCTGCCTGCACCGGCTTCTGTCGCAGAAGTTCGTGGCAACGGGAGAAAGTCTCGAATAGTTGATCGTCGAGATCGTTTCGGTCTGTGATGACCACGAGCGTCGGGTTCTCCATGGCAGGGTGCAAGATGATAGCGCCCGCGTAGAAAGCCATGGTGAGGGATTTTCCAGAGCCCTGAGTATGCCATACTACCCCGCAACGACGATCCCCTTCCGGTCGGGATGCAAGAACTGTTGCGTTTACAGCCTCCCTTACCGCGTGAAACTGGTGGTAACCCGCTATCTTCTTGAGCAAAGCACCATCGTCGGCTTCCTCAAAGACGATGCAGTATCGGATGAGGTAGAGAAGGCGTCGCTTCTCGAAAACGCCCTTTACCAACACTTCGAGTTGTGGGATGGTCGCAGGCTCCACCCTGTCGCCTTCAATCGTGCGCCACGGTAAGAACCATTCTCTGTTTGCCGTGAGCGATCCAAGCCGCGCCTGCAGACCATCTGATGCGACCAAGAGTTCGTTATAGGTGGAGAGTGATGGTATCTCATTCTTGTAGGTCTGCAGTTGATTGAAAGCAGACCAGATAGTCGCGTTCTCGTCAGTGGGATTTTTTAGTTCTATTACGGCAATCGGCATGCCATTTACAAAGATAACTATGTCTGGGCGGCGATCGTGCCCCCCTTCAACCACCGTGAATTGGTTGACAACCACCCAGTCGTTCTCGTCAGGATTTTCGAAGTCGATGAGGCGCACCTGGTCCCCCGCTATCGAGCCGTCTTCTCTCCGATATTCGATGCTCACACCGTCAATCAGCATGCGGTGAAACGCGTGGTTGTTGGAGATAAGCGAAGCCGTTTCCGGGCGGAGAACTTTACGCAACGCTTCCTCACGTGCTTCATGTGGCAGATGCGGGTTCAAATGCGCTATGGCATCTGCGAGGTGGCGTTCGAGAACGACGTCTTTGTAACTTGATCGTTCCGCGAACAGTACGCCTGGAAGCATCTCGGGACCGAACTGCACATGATAGCCGAGAGACTCGAACCATGCGAGCGCCACTTCTTCAACTTCTGATTCCACGAACTTAACAGGCATGTTCCTCCATATGTTGTCATCGTTCACCGCTTAAGCAATGAACCGCCGCCCCCAGCACTACCAAGCACATCTTCGCCGTATGCATATCTGGAGCGAATTCGGACGAAAGCTGCTTTAATGGATGTATGTAGTTGCGGTAGTTCCGCAATGAATGACTAAACTCCTTAATGTCCTCAGTCAGGAGCCCTACCTCACAAGCGACGTCTATCATCTGAGAAAGGGACCAGTCACTAATTGGTCTAACCTTTCCCGAATCATCCTTTGGAGTGCTATTAGCTCTGTTGAACTCCTCTGGTCGTGTACGAGCAATACCAAGGAGAATTCCTTCAAGAATGCTCCCGCAAAGAAGAATCACTGCCAACGGAGCATTAGCCTGAAAGCATTTGATTGCTTCATCGAAACGTTGCCTAAGCACTGGGATCAAATTTGAATCGATAGGTAATTTTTCAAGAGGTATCTCGCGAAAACCTTCGTTCAGTAATTTCGACTCTTCTTCTTTGCCCTTCTTGCCGCTTAGTTTTTCTGATATCTGTAAGCACTCGAAGTATAAAGGGGGTTCTATCCATGCATATGCATCTTTTTCCCTACTCCTATTCTTATATCTCCAGTACTCCAATAGCGCCAGAAGTAGCTGTCCAACGACATAGTCAGTCTCCACTTCCCAGAACGCGCGAAGCCTGTTAGCCTTTGAATCCCCTTTGAATGAATACTTCTCGGAATAGATATCCTTGCCAACGGTCTCTTTAATAAATGTGGCAAACGTTCTTCTTGAAAAGTCAAGAACGTACCCACTTTCCATACCGAAAAGATCTTCGAAGCGTTTTCTTTCCAAATGGCTAAGGTTGCTCACAGAATTCCTCCACGAACTTCTCAGCGTCTTTCACGCGTATCTGACCGGAGATAAGTTTGGGGAGAAGGGTATCGCGCATATTAGACAAAAGAGAACTCTGTTTTACATTGTAAGCTATGCTTCTACGAAGTAGGGCTGCGATTGTTGAAAACTTTTCTTTTAGAAAATCGGGCGGGTTTGCCATAAGCACATCGACGATAGTTTTAGCGTTAATGTTTGCTTGGACAGACCCTCCTTTTACAGCTGACTTATATTCTTCGTAGATTGGTGACTTTAAAAAATAATAGACATAATATGCGTCTTTTGCGTTATGTGTTTTCAAGCGTACAAGGTATGATCCAAATACAGCATCAACGGAATCATCAATAATCGCAACTTTACCCGGGTCTGCCATCCTAGCTACAACGATGTCGCCAGGATTCAATATGTATTTTTGTCTATTCTTTTCATCTATCTCGCAGAAAGGAACCATATCCCATTCAATCCAATCAAGTTTATTCATGTCCTTAACGCGAAGAAACCGAGGACCAATGGGTTCGGCTTTAGCGCTCGCTGTATAACCGTACTGCGTTAAGCATAAATCGGATAGTTTGCATACTTCCCACCCCTTTGGGATCTTGCCAAGCGGGGAATCTTCAAAGGAGTCGGGAAAGAGGGCAGCGGTCTCGGCGTCCATTCCTGCTGGCTGGCGTCCCTCCATCTTTGCCCTTACAGGATCGAAGTCCACAAACCATGATTTAAAGATGGCCCGGGCTATCAACTCAAGTGTCTTGTTCATCCGCCGATTAAGTTCAATCCTGTCATCCAGCGCTCCAAGGATATGAGCAATTGCCTTTTGTTCAATGATTGGTGGAATCGGGACAACACATTCAGCAATGTCTTTGGGGGTGACCGATGGATATGCAGTTTTTTCCTCCGCAATCGACGCAAGGTAGTTAATAATAGGGTCACTCGTGGACAAATAGTACATGAACCTTGGAACGCAACCTCTGGGTCTCAGTACCACATACCCTGTTGAGACAATAAGATTTTTTGGCATTCCTTGAATAAAAGCGAATGCACGGTTTCCAGGACGAACTGTCGAAATTATGGTGTCATTGGTCTTTGCAATTCTTTTAGCCCTACTAGGTGCCTCATTAATATAATAGGTTTCTAGCTTTGTTATTGACCCTTTTTCTGAATTCCCTATATCAAGATATTCGATGATATTGTATGGATAATCCCTACCGATTTGCTGCGGGTTGAACTCTGCGATACTGTCGATACGGCCTTCATGCCAATCATCGGGAAGCGCATTTTTATTGAGCCCGAAATGAGATAAATCAAACATCATGCTTCTGTTCTATTAGATTGCCCCAAATATTTTTCTCTCTCTCCACGCCATTTTGAAAACACCGAACGCTAGAGAGCAGTTTCCCTTCTGTATTAAATACAAGGAGTAATCCAGACTTGTACCTAAATTGCCGTCCTGTAAGTACTTTAAGTTTTTCGACATCATTCTTGTAATATTTACTATTAACTTTCTTAACCTCTAATACCAATATATTGGCTTCGTCTGAACCTCTCTGGTGAACTACAATATCTGGAAATACTCTCTTCTTCTTTCCCGCCCTCTTAATTTCTACACCGTGTCTGTTGTACTCACAGTCAACATCATAACCACGAAAAACATATTGCAGATGCTCAGCAATCTTATGGGAGATTGAGCGCTCGTTTACGCCTCGCTCAAGCAGCTCGTGGTCTTGCAAGAAGAACAACTCCAGTGCTTTTCTTACTTTCATATAGATCTCGTGTTCATCCATATCCTAACTCCTTGAGGATTATGGTTATGCGCTTACCCAATTCGCTCGCTTATGCATCTGGTCGCGCGGGGAGTCAGTCAAGCGTCTCGCTTTTTCGCCGAAAGTCATTTTGTTTCCTAACTGTCGATAACGTCTCCAATACCTCCTGAAACTTTTTTCGCGTTCGTTAAATAAGCGACCCTAGCCCCACTAATATATATCGATATCAAGCCATCGCTTGATTAGTTACTACAAACACCGCACCGGGCTCATACAGCACTTCCCCTTGTGGCTATCACACTCGAAGCGCCATTCCGAAATAATGCACGCAAAGTCCAAAAAAATGCACGCGTGCATTTATGTTTCAATATCGTGCATTTTTCGCGTTCATTTCGTGCTTTTTTTGTAGACGACCCCTCGTCCACGCTTACCTTCTCGTACCAGCTTTCCATCTGTAACCAACCTATCAAGCAGACGGTATGCCTGGGGTCCGCTGATCTGGCACAGCTCCGCTGCTTCACGTCGAGTTATGCGCTTGTTGTTTTCAACATACTGCATAACCATCTGTTCCTGCTGTAGAGGTTCGAAGCCACGCTGTCGTATATATGCTGCCCTGTCGCCGAGCCGTCGGTAGGTCGCCGCGGAAAGATGCCAGGTCCTGCCCCTCCTCTCGCCTCTCGCCTCCACCAACCCCGATTCTACCAGTCGCTGAAGGAATGAACGTGCCTCCGCCTCGGGCTTCTGAATAAGCCGAGAGGCCTGGTCTGTCGTAAGGGTTCGATTCCGCCATAAGGCATTGAGAAGAATCAGCTCGTCGAGGTAAAGAGGTCGTCCGGCCTGTCCTTCCTCGACCACGAGACGCACGAAATTGATGTTGGCCTCGCCACCGGGCAGAACGAGCACCACTCCTGCGGAATCGCTGCGATCATATGAAGGCGCCGGCCGGCCGTTGCGCAGTTGCTCTAAATAGATCGTATCGATGCCACGGGATGTGCGCTCCACGATACCAGCGCGCTTCAAGGCATCCGCCAGCAACGGGTTGCGGGGCCGAGGTGGTGTCACCAATAAGTTATCCAACCTTACTCCTTCTGGGAACCCGCCCGGGCTGGATATCTCCAGACGATCATCATACCATTGAATGTGTACCGCACCCAGTTTGGTGTAATCGCGATGTATGAGTGCATTGGCCACTCCCTCACGGAAGGCAGCGGGCGAATAATCTGGCACTCCCACTCTAAAGAAACCCACCAACAGCTCCTGCTCGCGATTACGAGCGAGAAAACGGGCCTCGATCTCCTCCATTACGCGCAATAGTGGCCAGCGGAAAAAGTCATTCACCTCCATGGAATTGCCTTGCAATACTTGGAAGGCCACTTCGTGGGACGGTAGCAAACGAGTCAATGCTTCTTCTTTACCGAACAATAGCAACCCAAGCGCGCGAATCCTCTTTGCGCGTCCGTTTGTTTCAACCGCCCCGAGTGCCTTCGCCAGTTCGAGGTCAGGGAGATCAAGCAAAGCCTGGTCGCCTCTACCGCGGCTCTCACGTATGCTGCGGCGGTAGCGTTCGAACTCCAATGGATCCAAATCCTGCCAGCTTGCTTGCGGAATGACCAATGTCGAGTAGTCGAGCATGCCACGATCGGCCTGATATGCCTGCATCTCGTGGAAATGCATAGGCACACAGGAAGGTTTACCATCCCCGCCTATTGCCCGGCGCAGATAATGTCCGTCTGAAGTGCCAACGGGCGAACGGCTTGCCGGAATCTCGATGGCTAATATCTCCTTACCCTTTATAATGACAATGGACACGTTCACCATCAGCGATGGTCGCGTTTGATTGGCAATTAAAGCGGTGAGTCTAGCCGGATCGGTGCGCCCGGCCTCATGACGCGGTCGTGCGCCCGTTATTCGCCCATCGTCCTCAACTCCCACTAACAACCATGCATTCTCCGGACCGGGTCGATTGGCAAGGCAAACCACAGTTTCAACGAGCTTGCGGTCTGAGAGTTTTCTCGCCCTCTCTCCTTTGAACTCAACGTTTAGAGTTTCGCCTGCCTCGATCAATTCGAGCAATCGTTCCGGGGTCACGGTCCCTCCAAGGTATATCCAAATTGGCGTAGGTTCTCTTCAATAACATCGTCGAGTCTTTTTGACTCCGCCATCTGCTCGCGCAACTCCGCAGTGAGACGCTTCATCTTTTCTTCAAAAGGCTCGTCATCTTCTTCCACCTCAGGGGCACCGACGTACCTTCCGGGAGTGAGTATGTAGTTGTGTTCGCGGATGTCCACAATAGTCGCGGCCTTGCAGAAGCCGGGAATATCTTTGTATTCTTTCTCGCAATCTTTGTCTCCGCGCCAGGCATGATAGGTATCGGCGACCTTTCGGATGTCATCGTCACTTAGTTCTCGGTGCACGCGGTCTATCATCGTCCCCAGTTTCCGCGCGTCAATGAAAAGGGTTTCTCCGCGGCGATCGCGGAATCGGCCGTTCTTTTTGTCCCGTGCAATAAACCACAAGCAAACAGGTATTTGTGTCGAGTAAAAGAGCTGCCCCGGCAACGCTACTATGCAGTCCACGAGGTCATCCTCGATGATGTTCTTCCTGATTTCTCCTTCACCCGACTGGTTAGAAGACAGAGAACCGTTTGCCAGCACGAACCCAGCAAAGCCGGTTGGGGCAAGGTGGTAGATGAAGTGCTGAACCCAAGCGAAGTTGGCATTTCCTTTTGGCGGTATGCCATACTTCCAGCGGGGATCGTCAGTGAGGCGCTCTCCTCCCCAGTCCTTATCGTTGAAGGGCGGATTGGCGAGAACGTAGTCGGCTTTGAGATCCTTGTGGAGATCGCGGTGGAAACTGTCGGCGTGTTCGGGCCCGAGGTTCGCTTCTATTCCCCTTATGGCGAGGTTCATCTTGGCGAGGCGCCATGTGGTGTGGTTAGACTCCTGGCCGTAGATGGAGATATCCCCAAGCCTGCCGCCGTGTGCTTCCACAAATTTCTCGGATTGCACAAACATCCCCCCGGAGCCGCAACAGGGGTCGAAAACCCGCCCCTTGTAGGGAGCAAGCATCTCGACCAGCACGCGGACGACGCATCGAGGAGTGTAGAACTGGCCACCCTTCTTGCCTTCGGCTGAAGCAAACTTTGCAAGAAAGTACTCATACACCCTGCCTAAAATGTCTTTCGAGCGGTTCTCAGGTTCTCCAAGGCCTATGGTGCCGATCAGGTCTATTAGTTCACCAAGGCGCGTCTTGTCGAGGTTTGGCCTCGAGTAATCCTTGGGCAGGACGCCTTTTAAGGATTTGTTATCTCGTTCTATGGCCTCCATGGCGTTATCAACCAACTTGCCTGTATTGGGCTGCTTGGCATTTGCTTGAAGGAACTCCCAGCGTGCTTCTTTCGGAACCCAGAAGATGTTATAAGCGCGGTACTCGTCCGGATCCTCCGGGTCGGCTCCCTGATCTTGCTCCGCTATGAGTTTAGTGCGATGCTCTTCGAACGCATCAGAGATGTACTTTAGGAAAATAAGACCGAGAACTACGTGCTTGTATTCAGCCGCGTCCATATTGCTGCGAAGTTTATCGGCGGCTTCCCACAATTTTGCTTCGAAGCCGAGTGTGGCGCCGTTGTTCTTCGCGAGATTTCTCTTTTTTCGAGCCGCCATAAACGCCCCCCGTCTAACGCATTCGACAAATTATTCTACCAAAAGCGGGCGACAGCTTTCAGCGTTGGATGGTGATGGTGCTCTCTTTTCCGAGTAGACTTCTGCACAAGCCTGCAGTCCGTAATTTTCGGCAAGCTTCGCAACCGCAAAACCCTGGTTGGCTTTCATTTCCTTCGAGATCCATTCCTCGTTGTCCATGATTACCCTGAGCGAGTTGGGGCATGTGTTTATCTTCTTATCGAAGTATTTCCTTTTCTTCTAAGCGTAGTCGAGTCGCCCTAGAGCCGGACGTTCCTCGAATACGAAAGACCCAGGGAAATACTCAGAGTCGGGTTTTTCCTTGCACGCGTAATGAAGGTCATCAAGGAGTTCGCGAACTTCGTCAGTTTCCCAGACATATGGACGCTGATACTCGGGCACGCAAAACCACATCTGGTCGAAGATCTGCTTAATCAGAACTTTATCTGTCTTTATCTCACTGCTTTTTGCCATCCTCGCCTCCTTGACTGAAAATCCTATACTCAGAGTAAACTTTACGGTTTCGTGTCAGGCATTTTTCAAAGTTTTGATGACTGCCGAAATGGTCATCCAGGTATACTCAACGAACATCTTTTCCTTGTGGCTCCTTCCTCCTTCAACAGACAACTCAAACCATACACTCGACCCGTCATATTCGCACCCGATCTCGCCATCGGATATTGCATCTAACTTTTCTGTGAATCCTTTTCCCATAAAAGCAGACAATGCATTCATACCACGCTTTTTGGCTCTTGGGTACAGGGCGAAACATATATTGTCGCGTATGAGTGTAGACTCAAACACAAAGGTCTCGCCCATGAAGTCGAACTCAATGGTAGCCGTCGCGCTCACGCTCCTGCGGGGCTGGTAGAGGCCAAACCGGTGGCTGTCAAGTACCTTTACCTTTCCTATCCTGTTATTGAGTTCAGCGATGGACGCTCTCACGATCGCCCTGTTCTCTGCCCTTCTCTTCAGGTCGAGGTGGTGCCTACCACACCTCCGCGCAGGTGTAGCTATATGGTCAACTTCTTCAAGGAAATAACCAAACCATTCAAGGAAATCCTTTCTTCCTATTTCCCCCACGACGACAACCTTACATCTGTCCGGGCCGTCATCCGCGTATGCGGTTAGTCCCTGATAGTTGTCGAAAAAGAACTGTCTTTTGAACGTGAATCTGCCTCCGAAAAAGAGCCCGCGATGCACGAGGTATAAATTACCCCACCTATCCCTTGCGAAGGCGCAAGAGTGATTCCTTTCAATGCCGGAAACCGGGATAGAGAAATGGAAATCCATTCCCTTAGGATCGGTGCCCCCTAATTCGAAGATACCGGCGAGCAGGTTATACGCCGTCTCGTCTTTCACACAAGCAAGCAAGAGTTGCCTTTGCCCTCTGACAAGCCTGTACTCGAAGACGTCAGCTATGCGTTTTTCACCATGGAGATCCAGTTTCTTTTTTACTGGGGGTAGGGCCCTTTTCTTGAAGATCGCGAGCAGCATATCGTAGCAATCGCGTATCTCCTGTTCATCGGATATTATCTTCAGCAATGCCACCCGCAACCTCCAATTTGCTGGCACCAACAGCTTGGTTAGCACCAGTAAGAAGTCCTTTAAGTGTTGTTTGCCCTAAGTATCTTATCACAGCTTTATTACGCACCACAGAGTGTGCTGGTTCATTACATTGTGGACACTTTATAAGTTGAAGAAAGAATATCAATTTGAAGAATGAATTGCAAAATTATTACTTCTGGAGTGTTAAGATTGCTCCCGTACTTAACTAAAAGCCCTTTATTTATCAATACAAGAGAACTTAAAATCTCATCTTTTTGATGAGAAGAAAGTATCAAGAAAAAGGATGAGAGGAGGTGGAGTATACCCTAAGGAAGGTCGGTTAAGGAAGATCTTCCAGCAAAATGCATGAAAACTATGTCTTGGATGGACAGAATTTGCAGAAAAATTTTTATTTGACAGAACAATCTCCAACTATGCTTTAGGTAACTTAAGAAATCAAAAGGAAGAGAAGGATCATATCATACGGATATGTAAAAGCATGAGAGAACAAGCTGTTCAGCAACGAAAAGATCGGGGAAGTGATTGTTCCCTTTTATCCTTATTATTCTTACACGTACATTAGTTGAAAAACTTGAAAAGGAGTTAGATATCCCAAACTCTGCTTGAGTCTTATGTAATTGTATTTGTAATTCCACTCATCAAGGATAGAATTGAGCTCATCAACCGTATAGCCCTCCTCAAAGGCTTAAAAGCTCATACTTATCAGTCTGGATCTTTCTCTCTACAAATCCATTTTCCTTGGGGCAGCTTAAGATGAGAGAAATAATGGGTAATGAAGAGAGATTCTGCTCATTTATCGAACTTCAACAAGGGCTCTCCCCCGTTATCAGTCTGGATAGCTGCAAGGGAGAATGGCATATAAGAGATAAGCTCTTCCAGGAAAGCTTTAGCATTTTGTGATGATGCACTGCCGTATACCTTTGAGAATGAAATCCTTGAGAAACAATCTATTGCCGTGAACTGGTAGAACTTGGAAAAAGGAAAGGAGAGATGTTTTGTGTCTATCTGTATTAGGGAACCAGGAAAGGCTTTCTTCATCCATGGTTCAGATCTTACTTTTCTTTTCTCTTTGCTCTCTTCTTCTCCTCTGTGAAACACGAGCATCATAAAGACCCTTACGCTTAAGTATTCTGCTTATGCTTGATGCGGAAAGAGTAATCCCATAATCCCTTTTCAAGGTAACTATTGAGTTTATACTTGGACCAAGCCGGATACTCTTTTCTAAGAGAAACTACGAGATTTATTACCTGCCAGGGTATTTGAGATGTTCTCTTCCTCTTAGGGGCGCTTGATAGGCTCTCT
>Ga0315298_1006098_pt1 | contig 16656 bp, 14 predicted proteins | sample WHS_1_MG_FD_203077 | JGI IMG/M metagenome (GOLD analysis project Ga0315298, IMG submission 203077) | Extremophilic microbial mat communities from Washburn Hot Springs, YNP, Wyoming, USA - WHS_1_MG | ecosystem: Environmental > Aquatic > Thermal springs > Hot (42-90C) | place: USA: Wyoming...
ACGTAAATTGTAATTTTTAACAGTATTCTTTTAATTACAATTACGTGAATTAATTAATACATCAGGAATTTCTTAATATTATTAATAAGCTCGGTGCATTCGTGCCTGAATTTAATGGAAAAAGTTGTACTTTGAATATCGAATATCGTATGACCAACACTTGTTAAATAAACCAGAAATCAATAATAGAGGTTTAAAAAAGAGTTTATTTGATTCTCTATCGGTCTGAAGTTGAAAGTATTTTCAGATGTTTTTGGAGAGGTGGTGATCTCGGTAGTATTTTAATACTTGCCCATTAATATTCGTGCCTGAAATTTATAATTATTTTTCCTCAATTTTATTGGCGTCTTGAAATTGGTATCCCAGATCGAATGATACATTGAGGGCGCATTGTTTTACCTCGGGAGCAACCTCTCTCATTTTATTTCGTGTAAAATTCAAAGAAGGAGACACTATTCCCAGTGAAGCGAAAACCCTTCCATCAGCATTGAAAATCGGCGCTGCAACATCTCTGATTCCTATGTATTGTTCCTCATCATCGTATGCTACGCCCTCTCTTAATACGTTTTTGAGATGATGTTTTAATTCCTCTTTGCTGGTGATGGTATTTTCCGTGCGCTGTTCTAAAGTAACCCTGTTCAGGTAGCCTTCAAGTTCAGGTTCATGCATATACGCCAAAATAGCTTTTCCGACTCCAGTGCAATATAAGGGTAGTTTGGTGCCTACCACGGGTGCGGCACGGAGCAGCAGCTTCGATTCCACAACTTCAGTTATTATGGCTGTATCCTGATCGAGGGTGGTGAGAATCACACATTCACGTGTTTTATCAGCTAATTTTGTCATGTGAGGAAGAGCAACCTGGGAGAGCTTTCTCTTCCGGGAGATTATCTTCTGGAAGTTGACAAGTTTGGTACCCAGGTAATATTTACCTCTCTCTTCTGGTTGTTGCAGGTAACCACGTTGCACTAGCACTTTTACTGCCCGATTTACCATGGCTTTGTTAAGACCGGAGAGCTCTGCCAAATCTGACAAACGCATACTATCATTGCCGGAGTTTAAGTATACATCCAGGATATCCAGCACTTTGTGTAATGATTTCATACGGTTTTACTCCCTTAAATACTTTTCAGATATTTTTTCATTATTAAATTACTGGCGGCTTCATTAATATATATTATTTTAAATCATTCATGCTTAGCCTTAAAGCATATTATATCATAAAACAAAATACTAAAATATGATATTCCAAAGTTTATTATAACTGATTATTGTTTCATAATCATTATGGAACTGGAATGTAAAATTCTTTTGTCAGAAATAAAAACGTTCTTTCGTTCATATCAAATTATAGGTTAATTAATAATATTAATGAATAATAAAAAATAAAAATAAAATTAATATATTAAAATAATAAATCACTAATGTAAAATAATTGAAGATAAATATAAAAAAATTAAACTTGACACTTACTTTTACCGATGATATTATAATCTAAAACATGAATTTTACATATTACAATAAATCGATTAAAAAACTATCCTGGTTAAATTTTACAAATTTTTGTTGGTTAATTACCGCGTAATAATTTTTATTAAAGGAGGTAATTTTATGCGGAAATCGTTTTTCGCCGTGGCTCTGGTGCTTATTCTTATAACCAGTCTCTTTGCCTCGGGCTGTACCAGTAAAACATCAACCACGTCTCCTTCTACTTCGGTTCCTCCTACTCAGGTAACAACATCAAAACCATCCTCTACCGTTTTGCCAACAAGTTCGGCACCGCCGACTCAAACTACCTCGCCCACTTCAACACCTCCTCAGACATCTGTACCAGTGACAGCCAAACCGGCAAACTGGTGGGACAAGCTGGGTGAACCCAAATACGGGGGTACATTCACCCAGGCTTTGGCTAACATTCCAAGCGGTTTTGATCCGTACAACTGGCAGCAGGGACAGAACAGCCTCTGGTTTGAGGCACTGTGGAATCCCGATTGGACAATTGACCCTTCGACCAGGATATTTGCCCATATGTGGGTCCCTGCTGAATACTGGACGGGGAATTTGGCTGAAAAATGGGAGTGGCCGGACGCAAAAACCCTTGTGGTGCATTTACGTCAGGGAGTTAAATGGCAGAACAAGCCGCCGGTCAACGGGCGTGAGTTTAATGCGGATGACGTGATATTCCACTTTGACCGGATGATGGGGACCGGAAGTGGTTTTAATTCACCAAATCCATTTTACGCTGGAAGGTTTACTGCCTGCGAGAAGGTAACCGCCAAGGACAAATACACGGTTGTATTCCACTTTGTTAAGCCGAATATCTTCATCAACTCAAATGCGATTATAGCTGAACCTATTCTTCAGTTCTTTGAAGCAAAAGAAGTATATGAGATGGGTGGCCCTGTGATGGGGTCAGAAGGCATCAATAGTGCTTTGAATGACTGGAAGAACCAGGTGGGTACTGGGCCTTTCATGCTGGTGGATTGGGTATCAGGAACTTCAATGACTATGAATAAAAATCCGGACTATTGGGCTTATGATGAACGGCACCCGCAAAATAAACTACCGTATCTGGACTCGGTGAAATTCCTGTGCATTCCCGATCAGGCAACCCAGATTGCGGCATTGCGTTCAGGTAAGGTAGATATTGTTTCTGAAATTGACTGGCAACAGGCTCAAAGTCTGGAAAAGACAAATCCCAATCTCTTAAAAGAAACCTATGCTTCTCCCGGATCTCTGATTCAGCTCAGGTGTGATACACCGCCGTTTACTGATATAAGGGTCAGGAAGGCTTTGCAGATGGCTCTCGATTTACCCTCTATTGCCAAGAACTTTTACGGCGGAACAGTCAGCTGGAAGCCTGTGGGCCTTATTAATCCCGATTATAAAGGATTTGCAATTCCTTATGATGAATGGCCTAAAGAACTCCAGGAAGAGTATTCTTATAATCCTGTAAAGGCGAGAGCATTGCTAACGGAAGCGGGTTATCCGAATGGTTTTAAGACTAATGTTATGGCTGCTTCAGCAGGGCCCGGTGCAAATGTACAGCTACTGGAGGTTATCAAGTCATATTTTGCCGATGTTAGTGTGGATATGGAAATCAGAACTCAGGGTGATTTCTTTGCAATGATGCAGATGATTATGGCAAAAAAGCATGATCAAATGGTAGCCATGGGGCTCAGCGATGATATGCCTCCTCAAATGGGAATGCGGATGTATATTTCTATAGAGCCGACCAATGGATTATGTCAGAACGATTCGAAGTTTGATGCAATGGTTGATGCGGTAATGAATGCATCGGGGCTGGACGAAGCAAAACAGCTAGCGCGTGAGACCGATATGTACTGGCTCAGGCAGCACTGGGTAGTAACTACCTTCCCCAACGTAAAATATGTGTTCTGGCAACCCTGGATAAAAGGATATAGTGGACAGAAACCGGATGCCTGGTCGTTCAGTACGATGGGTAAAGCCAGGATCTGGATAGAAAAGTAAGTAAAAAATTTATTAATTATAAACAAAATTGGTCACAAGGTCAGACGTTGCCCCTACTCTGGGGCAACGTCTGATGTGATATGTACTTATTAAGAGGATAATTCGTTGAATGTTTCTATGTTGATTTATACAGGAATACCTCACGCTGGCCGTAGTGTAATTTGATATAAGGTGATTGGTAGTTCAATTGAAAAAACAAAGGGTTTTTTCTTTTTTGATATCTGCAATACTATCGGTTAAACGGATTATATATTTAAATCGGAGGAGCTAGTTCGAATTGGAGCATATTACAGATCTAGTGGTCATCGGCGGGGGAGGAGCCGGAATAACTGCGGCTCTAGCTGCCTCAGATAGGGGAATAAAAGATATTGTCGTCCTGGAAAAACGTAATGCTCCAGGAGGAAATTCTCTATTTCCGGAAGGCTTTTTTGCTGCGGATAGCCAGTTGCAGAAGAGATTCGGCATAAAAGTAAGCGCCGATGAATGCTTCAGGCAGATGATGGACTTTTCTCACTGGCGATTAAATGCCCGTCTGGTACGTACTCTAATCAATGAATCTGGCAGGACAGTTGATTGGCTTGAGTCTCTTGGTGTGAGGTTTGAGTTGAGAGATACTCCCGGGAGCATAAACCAGCTACGTATCGTTTTTCCATTCAGGGTCGGCAAGGGTAAAACCGGGTTGGGCATAATGCAGAATTTAATAAGACTGTGTGAAGATCGGGGGATAAGGATTATATGTAATGCTAGAGCTAAAAGTCTGATTGTAGATTCTCATGGTTGTTTATCGGGTGTTGTGGTTGAATCAGCCGGGCAAAAATACACGGTTCACACCCGAAGTGCCGTTATTGCTACCGGTGGATTTGCCGGTAACAAGACTTTATTGAAAAAATATTTGCCCCCGTTTGAAGATGGCGACGATGTTTATATCGGTGCGATACCCCATGAGGGAGATGGTGTAATAATGGCAGAAGAAGTGGGGGCGGCCATGGAAAGTGTCGGAGCCATGGAATTAACAATTAACCGGTTTCCATGGTCATCATTTCTCTTTATTCTCTTTAAAGCCCCATATATGATCTGGATAAATAAGTATGGAGAACGGTTTGCGGATGAATCAAGTTTTGGAGCGGTCAACAACATCTGGAAACAACCCGGTAAAGTTTCTTATACCCTATTTGATGAATACATAAAACAGCTGACCTATCAGCAGGAGATAAATCCGATGGATATCAGTTACATCGGGAATAAATTTAATGAACTGGATGAGGAATTTAAACTCAATCCGTGGCTGGCGGTGGAAAGAGATTTAAGAGAAAAAACCAGCACGGGACGTATTAAAATAGCTGATAACTGGGCGGAAATCGCTGATTGGATGGGAGTGTCTCCGGTAGAGTTACAGTCGACAATAGATGAATATAATTTGGGTTGCGAGAGAAAAGCCGACTTTTTTTCTAAGGAATCGCGCTTTTTGGTGCCATTGCGGCAGCCACCGTATTATGCGATCAGGACAGTGGTTAATCTACTGGTTACTCATGGAGTTATCAAGGCCAGTTCCCATATGGAAGTGCTGGATGGGGGAGGCAGGCCAATACCCGGACTTTATGTCGCGGGAGATGATATTGGAGGAACCGATGAAAATGTTTACGGAGCCATTGGCGGACATTCCTTTGGTTTTGCGATTACCTCCGGAAGGTTAGCGGGAGAGAGTGCAGCAGAATATGTCAAGCAAATTTAGGAGTACTTAGTTTAAAAAACAGTTTTGGCGCATTATCCGGTTATTCAGGTGGCATGAAATAATTGGTGTATTATATACGTTCTTGTCCTACCCCACATATATAAAATGATAAGTGCTCGGATCAAAAGGAAGAATATTTCAATTGAGGGCTGATCAGGAGTAAAGAAGGCAGGGCGCGTTTAATGAAGAATATTACTGCTGACATAGTAATTGTAGGGGGTGGTACTGCTGGTATGGCAGCTGCAGTTGAAGCTGCGGAAAACAAGGTTAACGTTATGGTCATAGAACGGACATCATCGGTGGGTGGTACTGCCAGGATGGGTTCGGGTATTTTCGCTGTGGAGAGCCGATTGCAGAAGATCATGCAGGAAACCTTAACTCGGGAAGAAGCTTTTCGAATATATATGGACTATGTTCACTGGAGAGCGAATGCCCGACTCGTGAAAAATCTCATAGATATGTCTGCAGGTACCATAGACTGGCTGGAACGGATGGGGGTTAAATTCCGTTTTGTAGCCTCCCATAACCCGGGATTTTATAATACATTTCATGTTGTAGATGGTCCTACTCCCGGTCATAATGATGCTGCCGAAATGATGAGGATTCTGGAGAAAAAAGCCGGCGATCTCGGGGTCAGGATTTTTACCAGGGTAGTTGCTGAAAAAATCGTTAAAGAGAATAACAGGATTGAGGGTGTTATATGTAAGGATGAATCGGGCGAAGATATTTTCGTTAAAGCAGGCGCCTTGATTCTAGCTACTGGTGGGTTTTACATAGGGGCATTACCCGGAGGTCATGGCGAGGTAGGAGATGGAATACGTTTGGCAAGTGAGGCAGGAGCTGCTGTGAGCATTGCTGTTAGAACCGGAAGCCGGTGGGCGCTGCCAGGAAGTTTGCGTCCTTCGTGGGTGGTGACGTTTACTTTTCAACAGCCATGCCTGATTGTAAATTTGCTCGGTGAAAGATTTATCAATGAAGAAATAATTGTAAATACGAATTTTAGTCGGAACGCGATAGCTCGTCAAAAGGGAGCCATCGCTTTCAATATTTTTGACGAGGCAACCAAGCGCTATTTTGTTGAGCAGGGCTTTGATTATGCCCCCGGGGGGCCAATGGTACCTCTCACTAAAGCTGAAAATTTTGATATCGAATTTCAGAGGCTGATTGAATCGGGGAGTGAAAACTATTTCATGGCCACTTCGCTAGAAGAATTAGCCCAAAAAACGGGTATTAACTATCAGGGATTGGTAAAAACGGTTACAGAGTATAACCATGCCTGCGAAACCGGGCGTGACATGGTAATGAACAAACCTTATCGGTATCTACGGTTTATAAAAAGTCCCCCCTTTTATGCCGGTAAAATGATTGGTTGGGATATTCATGATTGGGGAGGCATCAAAGTAAACGATAGAACTGAGGTATTAACACCTGAATATGAGATTATACCCGGTCTTTATGCCGCTGGCATGAATATCGCATGTGAGCTATATCACGGTACGTATCCTTTTATATTACCGGCTACAGCAATGGGTTTTGCCATTAATTCAAGACGTCTAGCCGCCAGTAGTGCATTAGTTCATCTTTGTAAACAGTAGGTTTTTTAGATATTTAAAGACAATATTCTGGTAAATAGTACAGGAGGTAGGATGAAAGAACTCAATGCGGATGTCATCGTAGTTTCTGCGGGTACTGCCGGTCTAGCAGCTGCAGTTACTGCGGCCGAGGGGGGTGCCAAGGTGGTTGCCTTTGAAAAATCCGGGCGTACCGGAGGTACTGCAATCATGGGTTCCGGTATCTTCGCCGTAGAAAGTAGAATTCAGAAGATTAAGCAAATGGCCCTCACCAGGGAGGAGGCCTTTAAAATATATATGGATTTTTGCCATTGGCATGTAAACGCCAGACTCGTAAAGGCTCTTATCGATAAGTCCGCAGATACCATTGATTGGCTGGAAAAAATGGGTGTTCAATTCTTTGATATCTCTTCTCACGGAATAGGCAACTATCATACGCAACACACTGTCGAAGCCCCGGAATTTCCCGATAGGATGATTGGCCGTGCGGCGAAGATGATGCAGGTGCTTGAGGAGAGGGCAGTATCCCTCGGTGTAACCATATTGCTTAAGACCCCTGTGGGAAGATTAATAAGGGAAGAAAGTCGGGTTACTGGTGTCTTTGCTCGTGAGGAGTCCGGGGAAGAAATTCGGGCATCAGCCGGAGCGGTTATTTTAGCAACGGGTGGACACAGCATCGGAGCTCTACCGGGCATGGTAGCTGGAATTGGGGATGGTATCAGGATGGCAAAAGAAATTGGAGCGGCAGTACAGGAAAATGGCATACCTGATAGAGGCCAAAGAGAAGTACTTCGCCCTCCATTCGCCGGTCGGCACAGGAAGGGTTTTTCCAGTTTGTTATTTGCTTTCCAGCAACCGGTTCTCGTGGTAAACCGGCTCGGTGAACGTTTTATGAATGAAGAATTAATGTTGAACGTGTTATTTCACAGTAATGCCATCAACCGGCAACCTGAAAGACTTGCCTTTGTCATATTTGATGAGGACACTAAGAATATTTTTAAAAAAGCCTTTGACATCGTGCCCGGTGGTGCCCAACAACCGTTTTCCAGCGCCCCTGACTTTGATTCCGAATTGAGTGAATTACTGCAAGACAGTCCTGAGGTTGTAGTTAAGGCAGAATCAATTGAGGAGTTGTGCCAGAAAACTGGTATCGATCAAACTGGTCTATGGCTAACCCTCAGAGAATATAATTATGCCTGCGATACCGGGCGTGACGAAACTTTTAATAAGAGTCCGCGTTACCTGAAGCCTGTGAGAAAGCCACCGTTTTACGCAAGTCGGATAACAGGTCGTCCATCTCCAGATTGGAGCGGTATCAAAGTCAACTATAAAACAGAGGTGCTGGATTCCGATTGTCATATTATTCCGGGTTTATACGCTGCCGGTATGGATATAGCCTGTGAACTGTATCATGATACTTATCCTATTATTCTACCTGCTACAGCAATGGGTTTTGCGCTACATTCAGGTCGTATTGCTGCGGAAAACGCCCTGAGATATTTAAAGAATGTTTAAGTATAAAGGGAGAATAAAAGATGGGTAAAAAATGTCTAATAATTTATGCCTCTTGGACAGGTAATACTGAAAAAGTGGCAATGCGTTTTCAGAAGGTTTTCAAGGAGAAGGGATGGGATGTTGATACTTTCAAGATTGATCATCACACTGATGTAAAAAATCCGCCCTTCGATTTTGATGTCTACGATTTCCTGTGCGTGGGGTCTCCGGTAATCCACAAGAAGCCGGTGGAAGAAGTTATGAGTGTACTGGCAGGAGCTCCTTTGCCACCGTCTGAGGGAGGACCCAGGGGTGCATTTATGGGCATGAAAATGGAGGAAATACCGGAAAAATACCGGTTCCCCGAGCGGTTGAGAAAGCGGCTCGAAAAGATGCCACCGGGAAAGATTGTTTTTGGACCAGATACAAAAAAGGGAGTAGTGTTCATGACCTATAGTGGTAATCATTTAGGTCCAAAAGAGGCAGATCCCGCCATGCGTTTACTAGCTCTTGAAATGGAGCATATACCCTTTGAGTGTGTGGGTATGTTCTCGTGTCCGGGAAAGCACGGTGAAGATATGCCAGGTGCGTGGTACAAAGACCTCTCAAAGCGGCCTAATGAGAGGGACCTTATCAAGGCAGAAATATTCATAGCAGAAATACTGGAGAGTCTCGAATAACACAGTGAAAATAAATAGAAAAGGAGAATAAAAAAATGGTAGTGAAAACAATTGAAGAACTGAGCCAAATTGTGGAAAAGCAGCAGAAGGAAATTCAAATACTGAAAGATGTCCACGAAATACAGAACTTGATGGGCAGGTACATTTATTATCATGAAGTCAATGCTGAGGGTAACTTCCCGGATAAGTTCTTTGAAATGTTTTATGCTAAGAAGACTCCGGGAGTTAGTGCAGAAGTTGCTCACGGAGGTGTCTATCTGGGTGAAGAAAGTATAAAGAAAAAGATGTGGGCACCGATGCCCGGAATGGATGCTGGTCTTATGAAGGGGGGATTATTTACCCATCCCTTGACTACCCCTGTTATCGAAGTTGCAGGGGATGGCAAGACGGCTAAAGGTGTGTGGATATCCCCTGGTTACGAAACAAGACATGATCCTGAGACAAAACAACCCATGGGCTGTTTCGTCTATACAAAGTATGGTGTCGATTTTGTCAAAGAAAACGAAAAATGGAAAATATGGCATTATCATGTATATCGTGTATTTATGACTCCCTGGAACGTTCCTTTTACTGAAGAGTGGGAAAAGAACGTTGGAGATAAGCAGATGCCTTTTGCGGCTGGGAAGAGGTCTGACTTGCCCACTACAGTCGATAAGCCTTACTCTAAAGATACTGCCCGTGAATTGGTACCTGCCCCTCCTGAGCCATATGAGACTTGGTCGGATACCTTCAGCTACGGCCCCCCGGTGTTTAAACAAGAGGATATGAAGTGAGTTTTTTGAAAAAACATCCCTGAACTTGGTCGGATATAAAGGTGAGAAACAGGGATGCGTGATTTTCATTTCAAAATTGAGACCGGGTGATTAAATCTCCATGGTGGGTATTTTTAAGGCAATTTTGGGGAGGTGTAAAGTTGGCTAAGAAATTAAAAGGTGTATTCTGGGATAGCCCTGTGGTAGGCCTGGAGTACAAGACCCAGACACTGTCCGGTTTGACCAATGAAAAAGCGGAGTTTGAATACTTAGAAGGAGAGACAGTCAATTTTTCGGTTGGTGGAGTTATCATAGGCGCCGCTGTCGGTAAAAACATGCTTACGCCAGCCGATCTGGTAATCGAGGTGGGTGGTCAGATTAAGAGGTTAAAGGAACAGAAGCTAGTAAACATCGCAAGGTTTCTACAGAGTTTAAATAAAGATGACGATGTGGAACAGCAGATAACAATTACAGAAGAGATAAGGCAGATTGTTGCCAGGTACCGTTACAAGATATATTTTGATCAGCCGGAAGATACCTTCACAGAAAGCGTAAGGGAACTTTTTACCGAGCTGGGTTCCAAGCTGCGTACCGGTGCGCAGGCTAAAAATCATTTGCGTCGGACTCTTTATGGTATCCGGAAGATGACCGATGTAAAGATACCGACTCGCGATGGTTCCTATGTTCTGGCAAATATTTTCCGACCCATTGCAGAAGGAAAGTATCCGGTGATAATGACCTTTGGAGCTTATGGAAAAGCTTTCCACGATGGTATTATCTGCAATGAAGAGCAGTTGCTTGCCAAGGAAGCGGCAGAAGACCACTATTTTGAGGGCAATCCTGACCCCTCACCGTTTATGACTGGTCTTCTTCCCTGGGAGAGCGGTGAAGCAGCGAATACTATCGATTGGGTGCCCAGGGGATATGTAGTCGTAAGGGTTGATGAGAGGGGTGTGGGCAAGAGCCCAGGAATGTTTGAGCAGTTCAGCTATCAGGAGGCTAAAGATTATTACGATGCTATTGAGTGGCTGGCGAAGCAACCGTGGTGTAACGGCAATGTGGGAATATGGGGTTGTGGTTATTATGCCATGAATGCCTATAACGTTGCCAGCCTGCAGCCGCCTTCTTTAAAGGCGATGATCCCTATAGGGGGAGACTCGAATTCATACAGGGATTATATTTTTAGCGGCGGAGGTCTTTATAACACGTTTAATGGTGTGATCAAAAATTCCTGTGGTGAGTGGAGAGGCGTTGATTGGATTAAAATCGCGCTGGAGAACCCCTTTGATGATCCTGAAATCTACGGCCCGCAGGGAAAAATCTGTATCAGCCCAGAGCTAGAGAAGATTAACGTGCCGTTTTGGTCGGGTATGGGATTATCAGGGATTTTACATACCCGGGGAACGAGTGAAGCTTTCATTCGGGCGTCATCTAAATATAAAAAGATGACAATCATCTCAGAAACCAACATTCACTTCTGGGCGTATGCTCCCCAATTCCTGGAAAAACACATTGCTTTCTTTGATTATTGGCTGAAGGGTATAGATAATGGTATCATGAATGAACCCCCGATACAGATGATGGTCCGGACTGGCTGGGGTGGATATTACTGGCAATATGAAAATGAATGGCCTTTAGCCAGGACCAGGTACACCAGATTATATCTTAATGCTTCACCTTCGGAATGGGAGGGTGATGGGCGCAGGAAAGATTTTTATAAACTTGATGGAATGGTACCTTCGGAAGAAAAGTCAGCTACGTATCCGGCGGATGGAGAATGGAAACCGGAAACAGCTTGGCAACATGGCGTCTCTTTCGTTACCGAACCCATGTCTGAAGATACCCTTCTGGCTGGCTATATGAAGCTGGTAGCCTGGGTCTCATCTACTACCCACGATATGGAATTACATGTGTCCGTGCGTGTTATGGATGAGAACAACCAGGAGGTACATTATCCAGTAGGGGTTTTTGATGCCGGAGCACCGCTTTATTTCCCCATTGGATGGGGTGCGCTTAAGGTATCCCATCGTAAGCTCGATCCTGAAAAGTCCACCATTTATCGTCCTTATCACACTCATAAAAGAGAGGACTACCAGCCCTTAACTCCCGGGGTACCTGTAGAAGCGGAGGTTGAGATCTGGCCTACAACTGCTCTCATTCACCGGGGATGGCGTTTGCGTCTGGATATTGGGCCTGTGTCCGGTAGCGGGATCGGTTTGCGAATATATGATGCTCCAGACCAGTCATACCAGAAAGGTGCTTATAATACAATATACACGGGTCCTGTGCATCCATCTTATCTTCAATTACCGATAGTCCCGGAACGGGAAAATAAATAGCCAGTCAAAACGCTCTGTTTATAATATAATATCCCGAGATGGAGGATGAAAAAGGACTTGTTTTAAAGGGCGGCTTATTATGCCGCCCTTTAATAGTTTTTTAACCCTCTCTTTATGGGATGAATGATGTATTAGTACTTTATATTTTCTTGGTTTTCCATTTTCCCCACCAGAAGTATAGGGCAAAAATTAGGCCGCCGAAGAAATTGCGTATGACAAGAATCCACCGTATGCCCCATATACCGAAGTCGGTAAAGTTATTGCTGAGCCAGACCAGAGGGATAAGCATTCCCCAGGTGAATACTATTTCCATGATAAAAGCGGCTAACGTGTCGCCCAGACCGGTTAGAGTATGCCTGAGAACACCGTTTATTCCCAGTGGAACAAGAGCGGCGCAAGCGATTCTTAAGAATGCAGCTGCCATTTCAACGAGACTGGGGTCGCTGTTGAAAATGCGAACTATTGGCTCGGCCCATATTAAAAGAATAATTGCCCCCAAAACCATTATTAGTGAGGCAAAACCGGATGCCACCCAGCTGCTCTTGGCAGCCCGCTCCGGTTTTTTAGCTCCCATGTTCTGGGCTGCCAGCACGCCGGAACTCATACCTATGCTCATCGTAAGTACCATTAAAATACTTTCTACTCGCTGGTAGATGGTATGGGCTGCCACAGCTGTCGTCCCGAAGTCAGCGATAAACCCCACAAGAACCAGCATGGAAAGCATTTGCTGGATTGCCATAAAACTATTGGGCAGACCTATTTTCACCATGCGAAGAAAGGCAGAAGGGTCGAACCTTAAATTGTTAAAGTTCAACTTCAAGCGGCTAAAACCAGAGAATAACACAAATAGTCCGAGGATCCCTCCCAGACCCTGTGTAATGACATCACTTAGTGCGGCACCGCTCACACCGAGTTTGGGAAAGAACCCTATGCCGAAAATCAGCATTGGACAGAGTAAAATGTGTAATAACCGGTAGGTCAGGGCGATTCTCATGGGAATCATGGTATCACCCGATGCTTGCATTGTGCCCTCTGAGAAAGTTATCAGCGTCATAGTTATGATGCCGATAAAAAGAATCCTGAGATAAGAGGCTCCCTCCTTTATCACGTCGCTTTCCACGCCGAATAGACCAAGTATAGGTTCGGCAAGAAAAATTCCGATCAAGGCCATAACAATGGCGTAAGTAGCTCCGATGAGAAAGTACTGTCGTGCATAATGAATGGCTGTCTCTTTGTCTCCGGCTCCTATGGCTCGTCCGATCATTACCCTCATGCCCATGGTCAGACCTGCAAGGGCAGCGTTTCCCATCATGGCGGCCATGCCTCCTATACCCACACCTGCTACAGAGGCAGAGCCGAGTTTACCAACCCATATAAGATCAATGAATGGGCCTATCGTGTTTATGGTCTGGCTGACCATTACCGGCCAGGCGAGGGAAAGGAGGTTGCCTGTTATATTCCCCTGTGTCCAGTCTCTGGTTAGATAAGCTTTGTTTTGAACTTTTGTACCCATATGTTAAGAAATAATAGATCACAGCAAACGACCGGGAATTTCACATCTGTTCGGATAATCTATTGAAAAAACAATTGAAAGTAATCGATTATCTTTTGATAAGATCCCAGCTATTCTTGATGTGTTATGTTTAAAATTATACTGAAATGTGATAATACCATTTTATTATGGGGTACATCAAATTAGTTTTATATTGTGAAAAGAAGCTGTTTGTTACCTGCAGAATACATATCGATCGTAAAATTCTTTGATTCTTGTTTGGTCCCAGTTGTCCCACTCGTCTTCAGTTACTTCATGATCCATGCCCTTTTCTCTAAGCTTCTTTTTGAGATTTTTGTTTTCCAATAAGTGAAATTTCAGTCCGGCGGCAATGGCACAGTTTTTCTCAAACAGCTCATAACATTTAAAGCAGGCGGCAGCGTACCGGGACATTTTTTGAATATCCCATTGCTTTGACAGGTCCTCCGGTGTTAAATCAGTCAGTCCGTATTCCAACAGTAGGGAGATCCCATCTTTTCCCCCCGTAAGCCCAATAAGTCCCTTTTCTTTTAAAAAGTGGTAGAGATATTCGTAATATTTACGGGTAATGGATATTTTAACAAAAATCTTCCCATTCTCCTGTCTCACACCGAGTATTTTAATGGGATCTATTTTTTGTTTTTTGAACAACGATCTTATACCATTCAGATTCATTGAATATCACCGTGTTCTTCAATCTTGCTCTCGCACTTGTCGAGTATTTCGAACAACCTGTTATTCTGGGCAATAAGGGCTTCCAGTACGTCGTTGTCTTTTTGGTACTGATGGTACGTATTCATAATGAAATCATAAATAATACTATCTTCTTTAGCCACATGGAGCCAGTAATCTCGCATGCCCCGTTCTATGGCTTGTGTCATTGCCCTGCTTTCAGAGATGTTGTCCTTTTGAGCTCGTTGTTTTAGTTTTTCAAAAACATCAGCTTCCATAACGAGCTCAAAAGGTTCAATTCTATCTTTGTCCTCATTCTTAAAAAAATTAAACATTTTTGAAGTCTTCTATAATATGGCCGGATAAGCCTGTGCTCCCGCGATTCTTATACCTCCTGCTGGGCAGGCCGGCATTTTAAAGAATTATACAGGAACGAGCATGTAAAAACAATACGAATGAGGAGTCTGATTATTTACTAATAAATTGGTTATTTTAAATCTTTTACGTATTTTCCTGATGTGCCCACACTGAAGTGGAAGATGGGTCTAGAAAGTTTTTTGACGAGCATGGGGCAGTGTTTCAGTCCTGCAGGAATGTAAACAAGACAGCTTTTATTGAGCATATACTGTTCATCTTCCAGCCACAGTTCTACTTCCCCGCATAAATCTTCCGGGTTAGATGGGTCTGTGCCGATAAAAGCCAGGACCTCGTCAAAGTCATGAGTATGGACCGGTGGGGAATAGTAGTTTGCTTTCCAAAACCAGTTACATTCTACATAAAAAGCGCCTTTGATGATTTTATCATCGAGGTAAACGGTGGGGTGGATCACATCCGGCCCATCCTTTTTAGCTCCTTCTTCGGTCCAGAAATTTGGCTTGGGTTTGGTAATGATATATTTTTCGTACTTCTTAGTCATTTCAAAACCTCCAGTTTCAGAAATATTTTCGACCAGACAGTTAATTAATGTGGAGCATAGATACCACTATTTTGTGGCTTGTTATTTAATTTAAAAAACTCCGTTTTTATTCTTAGAATCAGGAGGTACGGGACAAGCTACGTCCCAGTGTTCTTTAAGCAGACCGTTTTCTATTCTAAAAATGTCCATTACTGCAATATCTTTAGCTTCTGCTCCGTTCATTACATGTACATGTAGAATTACATAATCGCCATCGACAAAAGATCTGACTATCTGCGCTTTATGATCAGGCGCTTTCTTGTAAATACTGCGTAGGAAATCTAGAAGTCCTTCCGGACCGTCTGCCACTTCCGGTTTGTGCTGTATATAATGTTTATCTACAAATTCATGAACTCTAGAATACTCCTGGCGGTTAATAACTATGTCATAAAAGTCTTTTACCAACTTCAGGTTTTTCTCTTCCTGTGCGGTATGCATAAAAATAACCTCCAATTTATTTTCTGACCAAAATGTTTTATGCTCTATAACGAAATTGCAATTTGTTTTAAGATAATATCTATTTTAAACGTTTTTGTTAAATTTGCCAAAATAACCGCCCAAATTTCTACTCTGTGTCGTTAATAAGCTTTGGCTGGATCGAATGTTTCGTATGGTTCCGGAGGTTCTGGAACAAGCTCACGGACAGAATCTGTCGTGTATTCGTTAAAATAGGTGTAGGGTTTATTAGGCCCTAATTCTGGTGGAACCGGTGAGCCGGCACCAGTAGGTAAACTTGGTTTTATTGATTCTTCCACCCAACTTCTTTCATAAGGCGTTTTGAACATCGCATAACAGTGGTAGTGCCATATTTTCCATATTCCGTCTTCTTTAATGAAGTCCGTACCGATATAGCTCCAGCACCACATCGCTCGGAGTTTGCCTTCTGTTCTCGCTGTTTCATGACCGGGGGAAAACCAGACACCTTTAGCTGTCTTACCATCGCCAGATATTTGGATGCATGGAGTATCAAGGGTATGTATGTACATCTGACCTTTACGGTCTCCTTCCAGAAGCGGCAAAGTTTTATAATAAAAATTTTTAACTGCATCCTGTCCTTCCCAGCAACCCCAATTGGCTATTTCGACCCGTACGTCGTTTGCCTTATGAGAGAATAACCGATCGTAACAATCTTTGTGAAGCCCTGCAGCATGCCAGTGAAAATAACGGCTCATTAAATCCTGCACTTCATGTAAATCTTTTAGTCGCTGTACTTCACGTTTTATTCTGTTAATTTCAAGTTGCATTGTATCCATTGCTTATTTCCTTGTAATTTTTTTCTCAATAAAGGAAGAAGGGCAGGCATTAAAGTGTAAGTTTGGTTTATATTACACTTGAAATTTCTCATTAGTCAAGTGTGCTGGATATTTGCGGAATCAGAATGTTTATGGATATCGAGGAGAAAAATTACAGGAGATTTTTAGAAAGGATTTAAAAAATCCTG
>Ga0315298_1006101_pt1 | contig 16647 bp, 10 predicted proteins | sample WHS_1_MG_FD_203077 | JGI IMG/M metagenome (GOLD analysis project Ga0315298, IMG submission 203077) | Extremophilic microbial mat communities from Washburn Hot Springs, YNP, Wyoming, USA - WHS_1_MG | ecosystem: Environmental > Aquatic > Thermal springs > Hot (42-90C) | place: USA: Wyoming...
AAGGGGCGCGAGCATCTTCCGGAGTCCAAGAGGATCAACACCGCGGTGCTGCTGATGATCACCGGCCTGGCCCCTCTGTTCACCGGCCCGCTGATTCTCACCAGCCACTTCCCGAACATGATCCTGGTAGGGGCCCTGGCGCAAGCCAAGGTCACTGTCTCCTGGCTGGACTGGTTCGTCTACAACATACCCCTGTGGGGCTTACTCCCCATCCTGTTCCTGTATGTCGTCTGGTATTTCAAGCTGCACGGGCTGGAGATCCCCGGGGCCGACGAGGAGCTGCCCAGAATGAAGAAGGAGCTGGGGGCCATCACGACGGGCGAGATATGGGCGGGAGGCTGCCTCTTGCTCGGACTCGGCTTCTGGATCACCGAGGGCAGCCTACACAACATTTCTGCGGGCATGGTGGCCCTGCTGGTGGTGCTGCTCGCCTTCCTGCCCTTCGGCAGGCTGAACTTCGCGGAGATCTCCAAGCACGTGATGTGGGACGTCTGGATCCTGCTCGGGGGGGCGATTGCCCTCAGCGGGGCCCTAGACAAGGCTGGCATATCCGCCTGGCTGGCCAACTTCGTGGCCCAGCCGCTCAAGGCGGGCGGCCTGCCCCCTCTGGTCGTGTTGCTGATAATAGTCTTCGGCTTCCACATCCCCCGAGCCGGTGTGGTCAGCGCAGCGGCGATGGGGGCGGTATTCATTCCGCTGACCATGGCGGTCGCTCAGCAGCTCGGGATGAACGTGCTGCCCTTCACCATGGTGGTCACCAACTGCCTCAGCTACGCCTTCTTCCTCCCCATCTCGATCACCGCCTTCCTCATCGCCTGGGGTGCCTCAGGGGCCTCGGGCTGGGATGTGATCAAGTTCGGGGCGCCGCTGTCCATCATCGCCAACCTGTACGTGATACTGGCACAGACCGCCTGGCTGGCCCTCCTGGGACACCCTTTGATGAAGTAGCGAGACCGCCGAAGCGGGGGGATGGAACCATCAGCCCAAGGACCCACGAACGCCGAAGGGGAGACGGCCAGCCTTGTCCCAAACTACCGGTTGAAAGGAGAACCAATGGCTTCCAAGCTGCCAACCAGTCTTGAAGAGATCCAGACCGTAATGGTCGAGACCGACGTACTGGTCATCGGAGGAGGCAACTCGGGCTGCTTCGCCGCCATCGAGGCGAAAAAGCAGAACGCGAAGCTCAAGGTCACCATCATGGAGAAGGCGCACATCGACCGCAGCGGCTGCCTCGCCGCCGGCATGGACGCCATCAACACCTACATCAAGAAGGGCAGAACCATCGAGGAGTTCGTCCGCTGGAGCCGGAGCCAGGCAGGCGGGCTGATCAGGGAGGACCTGACCAAGAGCTTGGCGGAGGTGCTGAACGAGCCGACCGAGGAGTGGGAGCGCTGGGGCTTGCCCATCAAGCACGACGAAGAGACCGACGAGTACGTCACCCGCGGGAAGTGGGACATCACCATCCGCGGCTCGGAGATGAAGGTGATCCTGGCCGAGAAGGTGCGCGAGTTTGGTGTGGAGGTGCTCAACAGGGTCGTGGCCACCGGCTATCTCATGGACGGCGAGCGCGTAATCGGCGCCATGGGCTTCGGCGTGCGAGACGGCAGGTTCTACGCGATCAGGGCGAAGGCGACCATCGTCTCCACCGGCGGGGCCGCGGGCATCTACAAGCCGTATCAGGCGGACAGCGTGGATAGCCATCACCAGCTCTGGTACTGCCCCTTCAACGTGGGCTCGGGCTACGCCATGGGGATCAGGGCCGGTGCGGAGATGACGACCTTCGAGATGCGGTGGTGCGCCACCCGCACCAAGGACTTCAACGGTCCCATCGACACCATCTCCGTGGGCTACAACGCGCCGATGATCAACGGCAAGGGCGAGAGAATCCTCCAGAAGCATTACGCTCACCTGGGGGGCGAGGCTGCACCCCGCTACATTCGAGCAAACGTGCCGATGGAGGAGTGGCGCGAGGGAAGGGGTCCCACCTTTGTGGACACCAGGGAGATGACCCCGGAGCAGGTCCGAGATATGAAGATCGACTACCTCAACGAGCGGCCCAGCTATGTCCTGCACCTGGCCGCCCGAAACCACGACCCCAGCAAGGAGCCCTTGGAGGTCTACGGCAACGACCCGTACATCGTGGGCGGGCACACGGCCAGCGGATACTGGGTTGACGTGTCCCGCGAGACCACCCTCCCCAACCTCTTCGCCTCGGGCGATGTGGCCGGCGGCTGCCCGAATAAGTTCGTGGGGGGAGCGGCTGCCGAGGGCATGCTGGCGGCGCGCAGCGCGGCGAAACGCGCCAGCGAGACCGCTAGCGCCGGCAGCCTCTCCGACCAGCAACTAGCCGCCGAGATGGTCAGGATCTTCGCACCCGCTTTCAGGCAGGCGGCCGAAGGTGACGGCGTCACTCCCAGGGAGATGGAAGAGCGGATGCAGCGGCTCATGGACGAGTACGCCGGCGGTGTGCATCAGTTCTTCCGGATGAACCGCGAAGGGCTCGAGTACGCCCTGAAGAACGTCCGAATCCTGAAGGATCAGACCAGGTATCTGATCGCTCGGGATCTTCACGAGCTGATGGAATGCCACGAGGTGATCGATCGACTAGACGTGGCGGAAGTGCTGCTCCACCACCTGATGTACCGCGAGGAGACCAGGTGGCCCGGCTGGCAGACCCGGACGGACTTCCCAGAGAGGAACGACGAGAAGTTCGATTGCTTCGTCAATTCCAGGCGCGATCCCGCCACCGGCCAGGTGCAGGTGTTCACCCGGCCCTACGAGCAGTTGATCCCTGGCGACCGGATGAAGCCGTGACAGGTGCTGATGCTTGATGCCTGTTGCCTGATGCCTGACAACCGATTTCTGGAGGTGACTGAATTGCCGCCGAGAGTGATAGTCGACAAATGTGATGGATGCAAAGCAGAGAAGGAGCCCCTCTGCGAACAGATCTGCCCGGGCGATCTGATGACCCTGAGCGAGAAGACCGGCAAAGCCTACTGCCGATACACCCGGGACTGCTGGGACTGCATGTCCTGTGTGAAGATCTGCCCCCAGGGCGCGCTAGAGACCCGGCTTTCGTACCAGCTTGGCTACTATCCGGCCAAGCTGATCCCGATGATGGGTACCAACCGGATCACCTGGACCAGCATAGCCATGGACGGCACGGTGGAGCGCTTCGTCGTTCCCACCCGAAACGAGGAGTAGGCCAGAGATGCCCGTCGGCCTCTACTTCTGCCAGTGCCATGGGGAGATATCCAGGACCGTCGACACGGCCAGGCTCGCCAGCGTCCTCTCGAGGGCAAGGGGGGTGGCCGTCTGTCGCGAGCACCCGTGCCTGTGCGGGGCCGACGGGCTTGCCATCATGCAGAGAGATGTCCGGGATGGAACGGTGGACAGGATCGTCCTCGCCGGATGCTCCCCCAGGGTGCATCAGGAAACCTTCACGGCCGCTCTCGAGGCCGCGGGCCTCAACCGGTACATGGTGGAGAGGTGCAACCTCCGCGAGCAGTGTGCCTGGCCGCATGCGGACGATCCGGCAACAGCCACCGGCAAGGCCAGGAACCTGGTGTTGATGTCGCTCGCCAAGGCGCGCCTGCTAGAACCCCTCGTCCCTCTGACCTTTCCGGCTGTGGAGCGAGCTTTGGTGCTCGGGGCAGGGGTCGCCGGATTGAGCGCGGCGCTGGACCTGGCCGCGGCGGGCGTGGAAGTGGTGGTCGCCGAGAAAGAGCCATACCTGGGTGGCCACGTGGCGGGCTTTCACAGGTACTTCCCCAGGAACTGCCCTCCTATGTGCGGCGTCGACTTCATGGTCGAGAGGCTCCGTGCGGACACCAAGGTGAGTCTCCACACCTGTGCCGAGATGACAGAGATTACGGGCTCCCCCGGGAACTATCAGGTGGAGATGGTGAAGCGCCCCAGGTACGTGTCCCCCGAGAAGTGCACGGCCTGTGGCGAATGTGCCGGCGTCTGCCCCATCTCCAGGAGCGACCGCCTCGGCCAGGGCCTTGGCTCCACTCGGGCTGCATATCTCCCTCACCCCCTTGCTCAACCGCGGGCCTACGTGATCGACCGCGAGGCGTGCCTGGAGGGATGCGACCTGTGCTCTCGGGCATGCCCAACCGGGGCCATCGACCTGGCGCAGCAGGAAGAGCGCTTCGCGCTTCGCGTGGGGAGCGTGGTGGTGGCCACGGGCTGGGAGTCCTACGATGCCTCTCTGGTGGAGCAGTACGGATACGGTCGCCTTGCGAACGTGGTGACGAATCTCGAGTTGGAGCGGCTGGCATCGCCCAACGGCCCCACCGGCGGCAAGCTGCTCCGGCCCTCCGACGGCCGACCCGCCTCGCGGGTGGCATTCCTGCAATGCGTCGGGAGCCGAGACCTCAACCACCTGCCATACTGCTCCCAGATCTGCTGCGCCGTCACCCTGAAGCAGGTCGGCTACGTCCGAGAGGCGCTCCCCGAGGCGGAGATCACGGTCTTCTACATGGACCTGCGCGCCGTGGGGGAATACGAGCAAATGTACCGGGAGGCCCAGGAACAGCACCGCGCTCTCTTCATCCGCGGGAACCCGAGCGAGGTGGTTCAGGATCCCCGGTCCGGAGACGCGATAGTGCGGGCCGAGGACACCCTGTCCGGACGCCAGGTGGAAGTGAAGGCCGATCTGGTGGTGCTGGCCGTGGGCATGAGGCCCAGCCGGGGGCTGGAGCGGCTATTCCCCAGCCTCCAGCCCTCGTCGGGGGGATGGGATTTCGCGAGCGGACACACCCAGTGCTTCCCCTTCGAGATGCGCCGCTCCGGTATCTATCCCGCGGGAAGCTGCCAGGGGCCGATGGACGTGTCCACGGCCACGCGCGGTGCCAGCGGGGCCGCCATGAAGGCGATGGCCACGCTGAAGGGCAGGGTGGAGGTCAGGCCCACCGTGCCCGTGGTGGACAAGGCCAAGTGCGACAAGTGCAAGCGGTGCATGGAGGAGTGTCCGGTCGAGGCCTGGTACTGGGACGAGACCGGCTACCCCGCGCCGGATCTGCTGAAGTGCCGCCAGTGCGGCATCTGCCAGGGCGGCTGCCCCATGCGGGTCATCTCTCTAAAGAACTTCGGCATCAAGATGGTCGCCAACGCCATCCAGGCCCTCGATCCCTCCTTCGCGGGCAAGGGGGAGCCGGTCCTCCTGGCGCTGCTGTGCGCCAACGACGCCTATCCCGCGGCCGACCTGGCGGGGCAGAAGCGCCATGCCTACCCGCCTAACGTGGTCACCATGCCGGTTCCCTGCGCGGGTTCGGTGAACGTAGCCTGGGTCGCCGATGCCCTCACCAATGGGGTGGACGGTGTCCTGATAGCGGGGTGCAAGTCCGACCAGTGCCACTTCTTCCATGGCAGCGACCTTGCCCGGACCAGGCTAGACAACATGCGAGAGACGCTCAAGCGAATGATGATCGAGCCGGATCGGGTGAGGATGGCGAACCTCGGCATCGCCGACGACGCCGCATACGTCGAGCTGGTCACGGGGTTTCTGTCGGACCTGCGGGGCCTCGGCCCCAGCCCATTCAAGGCCTAGATGTGGGGAGCGATGTCCGAGAGTCGGGTGTCTGGTTCTGGGAGAGCGGCTTCGGGGCGATGGGAGGACAGCAGCCATCCGGGAACCGAAAGCCGAACTCTGGCTCTGGAGGGACTCCGCCAGGCCGCCCGATCCTGCCAGCAGTGCGGGCGGTGCACCGGGGGGTGCCCGATGGCCTTCGCCATGAGCCCTTCCCCGCGAGCCCTGCTCCGGTTGATCCAGCTCGGGCAGATGGAGGACGCGCTCAGCTCGAATGCTCCCTGGCTCTGCGCCACCTGCTACGGCTGCTCGGTGTCCTGCCCGTCCGGGATCGACCTGACCGCCCTGATGTACAGCCTCAGGCAACTGGCCATGGACTCCGGCGTCCCGAACGAAAGCGTGGGGTTCTATCGTGAGTTTGTGGCCAACCTGCTAAAGAGGGGCTCGGTCTACGAGCCCGAGCTGCTCCTGGCCTACGCCCTGCGAGCCGGTCTGAAGACGCTGCTGCCTCACGTCGGCATGGGGCTGCGGATGGCACGCCAGGGCAAGCTGACTTACCGGCCAAGAAGCATCCCAGAGGCGGCACGGCTCGCGGAGGCCGTGGCATCGCTGAAGCAAGGGATCTGAGGTGGAGTACCAGTACTTTCCGGGCTGCTCCCTGCACGGGACCGCAAGAGAATACGGGAGGTCGCTACAGGGCGTCGTCGAGCGGTTGGGGATAGAGCTGACGGAGCTGGAGGGCTGGAGCTGCTGCGGCGCCACCGCGGCCCGATCGGTCAGTCAGGAGCTGCATCTCTTGCTGGCCGCGCGGAACCTGGCCCTGGCGCAGGGCTCGCCCGCCCCACTGATGGTCGCCTGCAACCTGTGCTACAGCAACCTCGCCGTGGCTGCCCACTCCCTGCGGGACGAGGCCCTGCGCAGGGCCGTCAACGCTTCTCTGCGGCTCACAGGACTCAACTACGCGGGAGAAACCACGCCGGTTCATGCGCTCCAGGTGATTTCGGAGGTGGGCGCGGGGTTGATATCGGCAAAGGTGGTGAGCCCTCTCCACGGGCTCAGGGTGGCTTCCTACTACGGCTGCCTGCTCACACGTCCCCGAACCGCGGCAATCCCCGACTCCAACTTCAATCCCACCTGGCTGGACACGCTGATGGCAGCCCTGGGAGCCGAGACCGTTCCCCTTTCGGCCAAGACGAAGTGTTGCGGCGGGCCGCTGCTCATGACTCACCCGGAGGCCGCCCGCGGCGCCGCCAAGAGAATCCTGGACGAGGCGAAGGATCTGGGCACCCATTGCATCGCGGTCTCCTGCCCGCAGTGCCATCTGAGCCTGGGCGAGCAGCAGAGCACCATAGAACGGCGCTACCGCGTGCGGTACGGCATCCGCATCGCATATTTCACCGAGCTGATCGGTCAGGCGATAGGCATCGGAGCGATTCGATCGTAGGGGCACGGCGCGACACCACGCTCGCCGGTGTCGCGCCGTGCTGCCCCATGGGCGGACACCGCGGCTCGCCCACGAAGCTATGGAATCCCCGTATCAAAGGGCCGAACGGCCGTGGTGCTAGCTGCCTGGCACAGGGCAAGGAGTCAGGGCCGTGTCGGACCCCCAGCAGACGTTGAACGCATCGCCGCTGGCGCTGGGCGTCGACACGTTGGCGGTCTGCCCCCGCGGGTTCAACATGACGATCCCGTCCGAGACGGCCAGTCTCGGGTTCGCGCCGTTGGCCGCCGTGGGGCCAAGGGTCAGCGTACCGAAATTCGCCAGCGGGAGCACCGTGCCGGAGAAGGGCGCTTCCATTATCCATTCCGCCGAGGCCAACGAGGACGTGTACCCCACGGTCCGGCTCCAACTCTGACCGGTCGTCGCGTTGGTTATGGAGAGCCGCCACGTCTGAGGCGCCCCCCGGGCCCCGCCGACCATCTGCACCGAGGCACTGATCCGGTCACCAGGGTGTATGGCCAGGGAGTCGATGGTGATGGCCGGGCCGGGCAGCATCTCGTACCAGGCGGAGTACTGGGCAACGCTGCTCATCGCATCCTGCTCCGTACCGACCTGGATCAGGGTTCTGTCAACGCTGCTGCACGCCACATCGAGGCAGGCCCCGCCGATGCCTACCCAGGTGGCAGAGAAGCCCGAGCGCCGGCCCGTGGGGGGCTGCACCGCGGGCACGGTCCAGTTGCCGGAGACCGACGTGTAGTCCTGCCCTGTCTTGAAGCGGGTGACCGAATAGCCAGACCAGTTGTCGGGGTGGGCAGCGGGCAGGGGAGCCGGGGTCGAATCCGACGACGGGGCGGGCGGCATCGACGCCGCATCGGGCTCCCAGGGGAACCGGGTGTTGTTGGGACGGCTTTGAAGACCGAAGGGACCATTTATCCAGGTGGTCGACCCGTCGGTGAAAGCGGTGAAATTGTCGGCCTTGCGCCAGACCATGAGGCCCGTGGTGGTCGTCTGCAGGGAGTCCCCGGTCTGGGGATTGAAGTGCTCGTTCTCCACGGGTTGGCCGACGATGTCGGGGATCAAGCTGGCCAGGGTCTGGAAGCCCAGCTTGAACTCCGGCGTTGCCTGCGCGAGGGTAGGCGCAGGCGAAACCGTTGCGATGGTCAAAGCGGCCAACAGGCCGAAAAGGAAGAACCTCATTCAGCATCTCCTTCAAGGACTAGGCAAGTATCAGAAAGTGTTTGATATTCTGGGGACACCCCCGTGAACATGCCCTCTGGCATGTTCACGCCCGCCAGGCCGGAAACCGGCCAGAGCGTGGGCCGGCCAGAGGGCAGGCCCACGGGTTTCCGTGCCCTGGACCCGCTTTCTTTCTGCGACTTACTTAGGTGGTCTGCCCGCCAAGTTCGACGCACCTCTGAAGCCCCGCCCGAGGCTAAAGCCGTCGGGCTGAAAGAACGAAGCCCACTGAAGGGGCTGATGTCGAGCCCGCTGCTTTAGCCAGAGTGCCGCGACGCCGGTCACTTCGCTCGCTGGCGCTTCAGCGGCGCCATGATGAGCTCCCGTGTGGTCCATCTACGAGGCACTGGTCTTGTAGCAGGTTCGGTACCACTTTCTACACTGGCCGGCACCGCCCATACGCGGCCCCCGTCACGAAGGTTTGTTGTTCATCTCGGGCGGTGCTAGACTCCGTTCACCCCATCGTCCCGGGGGTGCAGAAACACCACGACACGGAGACACGAAGCAGCAATATATGGTTTCTTCGTGGCCCTTCGTGTTCTTCGTGCCTTCGCGGCTGGGCTCCAGGGATGCCACCAGGGCAGGGCCGCCCCCTCAACCCTGATGAGGAGACCGCCGTGTCGCGGTAACGGTCGCCGCAGGAGCAGCCCATGCGTGAGATCCTGGAAAGCTACCTCTCCCGAGTCCACGAGATCCGGGCCTCGGGCCAGGCCGTGGACGAGACCTCCTACTACGGCGCCCTGGAGACGCTGCTCAACGAGGTCGGCAAGACCCTGAAGCCCAGGGCCCGCTGCATCCTTAGCCTCCAGAACCGGGGCGGCGGGCTGCCCGACGGCGGCCTCTTCACCCCCGACCAGTTCCAGAGGGGTGCCGCGGAGCCGCTCCCCGGCCAGAACCCCTCACGGGGGGTGGTGGAGGCCAAGGGCGCGGGGGAGGACGCCCGAGCCGTGGCCAGCGGCGAGCAGGTGACCCGCTACTGCCAGTGGTACGGCCAGGTGCTGGTGACCACTCTTCGAGAGTTCGTCCTGGTGGGGCAGGACGAGCCGGGCCGGCCGGTTCCCCTGGAGTCCTACTCCCTGGCGCCCACGGAGGCCTCCTTCTGGGCCGCGGCGGCCCATCCCCGCCGCACGGCCGTCCTGCATGGCGAGCCGCTGGTGGAGTTCCTTAAGAGGGTGATGCTGCGCCCTGCGCCCATAGCGGCGCCTCGGGAACTGGCCTGGTTCCTGGCCTCCTACGCCCGGGACGCCCGGGCCCGCATGGAGGCGGCGGACCTCCCCGCCCTGGCGGGCGTGCGCTCGGCGCTGGAGGAGGCGCTGGGGATCCAGTTCCAGGGGAGCCGGGGCGAGCACTTCTTCCGATCCACCCTGGTGCAGACCCTCTTCTACGGCATCTTCGCCGCCTGGGTTCTCTGGTGCAGGACGCTGGGGGGTTCGCCCCCCAGATCCCCCACCTCCGCTCCTCGGTTCGAGTGGGGGATGGCCGCGCGCTACCTGCGGGTGCCGGTGCTGCGCAAGCTGTTCCACGAGGTGGCGGACCCCGGCCAGTTGGAGCCGCTGGGGATATCGGAGGTGCTGGACTGGGCCGGGGCCGTCTTCAATCGGGTGGACCGCGACGCCTTCTTCGCCCGCTTCGAGGATGAGCAGGCCGTCCAGTACTTCTACGAGCCGTTCCTGGAGGCCTACGATCCGGAGCTGCGGAAGGAGCTGGGCGTCTGGTACACGCCGCCCGAGATCGTCCACTACATGGTGGAGCGGGTGGACACCGCGCTGCGTGAGGAGCTGGGGATCGAGGATGGACTGGCCGACCCCCGGGTGTACGTGCTGGACCCCTGCTGCGGGACCGGAGCCTACCTGGTGGAGGTGCTGCGGCGAATCGAGGCGACCCTGAGGGAGAGGGGCGGAGACGCGCTGATGGCCGAGGACCTGAAGCGGGCCGCCCTGGAGAGGGTCTTCGGCTTCGAGATCATGGCGGCACCCTTCGTGGTTGCTCACCTGCAGTTGGGGCTCCAGTTGCAGAGGCTGGGGGCGCCCCTCTCGGACTCTCGCCGGGAGCGGGTGGGGGTGTATCTGACCAACGCCCTGACCGGCTGGGAGCCGCCCGAAGGGGCGAAGCTGCCGGAGCTGTTCCCCGTGTCCTTTCCGGGCGTGAAGACCAGCCGGGACGACGTGGTGGTGGACATCGACCGGGACCGGCTGGTGGAGCGGATGCAACGCTACTTCGATCCGGCCCTCTCGGACGAGCAGGTGAGAGAGATGATCCCCGGCGCCATGGAGAACACCTCCGGGTTCGACGCCCGGACGACCCGCGCCTACCTCTGCCGGCGAGGCTTCCTGCCCGACAGGATCGTGCGCTACTGCTACCGCCCCTTCGACGTGCGGTGGCTTTACTGGGAGCCGGAGACGAAGCTCCTGGACAGGAATCGGGCCGAGTACTTCGCGCAGGTGCGGGAGGGGAACCTCTGGCTGAGCGCCGGGCAGCGCAACCGCAAGGAGGATTTCTACCAGCCCCAGTTCACCAGAAGGCTGACGGACCATCACCTGGTAGAGTCCAACGTGGGGATGTTCCCGCTGTACCTGCACGCGCTGTCGCGCTCCCTGTTCGACGGCGGCGAGGCCTCGGACAGGAGACCCAATCTGACCGACGAGGCGGCCGAGTACCTGGCAGCGGTTGCCGGCTGCGAAAGCGACCTGCTCTTCCACGCCCTGGCCGTGCTGAATTCTCCCTCCTATCGAGCCGAAAACGCTGGCGCCCTGCGCCAGGACTGGCCGCGGGTGCCGCTGCCGAAGGACCGGGAGCCGCTGCTGGCCTCGGCGGAGCTGGGCCGGCAACTGGCCGCGTTGCTGGACCCGGAGGCGGGTGTGGCGGGAGTCACCGGCGGCACGCTCCGGCCGGCGTTGCGGCTCCTGGGGCGCATCGCGCGGATGGATGGCGGGCAGATTCGCGCGGACCGGGACCTGGAGGTGACGGCCGGCTGGGTTTTCGCCGGCCAGGGCGGGGCCACCATGGCCGGCCAGGGGAAGCTGTCGCCACGCGAATACAGCGCGGCGGAGGCGGCGGCCCTGGAGGAGGGCGCGGGGGCGCTGGGGCTCACCTTCGCGGAGGTGCTCCGGCTGCTGGGGGAGAGCACGTCAGACATCTACCTGAACGACGCCGCCCACTGGAGCAACGTCCCCCTGAGGGTGTGGAAGTACACCCTGGGCGGCTACCAGGTGCTGAAGAAGTGGCTGAGCTACCGGGAGAGGGAGTTGCTGGGCCGGGCGCTGACGCCCGAGGAGGCCCGCTACTTCACCGCCGTCGTCCGGCGCATTGCGGCGATACTGCTGCTGGAGCCACGGTTGAACGCCAACTACTGGGCGGTCAAGAAGGAGGCGTACCCATGGCCGGGATAGGTGGGGACCGGATCGCGCCGGGGACGTGGCGCTGCAGCCGGCGGCGCTGCGTCAGGCTCGCGGCCCGATCCAACAAGAGGTGACCCAGAGACCGGGCACCAAGCAACAGGTTATCGCTCGGGTTGGCGAAACCCGCCTACATCGGACACGGCCTCAGCATGGTGAGGAAGTACCCCGAGGCGTCGGGCGGTGTCGTCGATGTGACGGTGGTTCCCGCCTCTCCTCATCGCTCTCCGCCACAGAAGCATCGTCTCCCAGCCGACCTTCCCGACGCCGTTCCATGTGGTTATGGTACACCTCTTGCTTACTCCACTTGGTTCAAGGGAAACAGGAGGCGCTCTCGGGTCCCGACGGCAGAGCGAACCTATCCACGGACAGCCATTTCACAGCGGGAGAAACACGATAGTGAGACCAATGCTCGCCCCAATAACCGCAGTAGCCACCGCGCTGGCAACCCTAGCCCTTATGGCCGCCGCCTGCGCGCCGGCCGCACAGCCCGCACCGACCCAGGTCCCCGCGAGAACCCCAGCGCCGGCCACTCAGGCGGCCGCTGTGCAGGGAGTCAGCGCCACACCGGCGGCGACGGCCGGCACGTCGAACGCGCCCGCCAGCCCCACGACGGCGCCCACGGCGACCACACCCCCGAGCCCGACGGCGGCCGCCCCGGCCGGTGCTGATCTCGGCCCAACGCCCGCCTCGGGCGAAGCGTCGGTCCAGGTGGTCCAGGTGGACCTGGCCGAGTTCACCATAACCTTCGACACGTCGACCTTCAAGGCAGGACCGGTCCAGTTCAAGGTGACCAACACGGGCAAGCTCCCCCACGCTCTGGAGATCAAGGGCCAGGGGCTCGACGAGAAGACGGCCATCCTCGCCCCCGGGCAGTCCGCCGCGCTGAACGTGAAGCTGACGCCGGGGACCTACGAGGTGTGGTGTCCGGTGGACGCCCACAAGGATCGGGGCATGGACACCACCATCACCGTTCAATAGGCCACGCTGCCCGGTCCGAGACTGGAGCGACCACGCCGAAAAGGCTAAGCCGCTCATCCCTTGGCTGAGCGCCACCGTCTGGATCAGAATGGCCCTCAAGCGGCAGGCAGGCTCCGAGGAACGATTGTTGCTCACGTCCAGAGAAACCGCCGCTAGGAGGACGTTGTGGCCGCGCAAGGAGCTGAGTCGAGAGATGCGCTACTGGCGGGATTGACCTCCGAACTGCTGGAGGCGTTTCGCCGGGGGGACGAGGAGGGGGCGCTGCGAATGCTGCAGCGGGCGCTGAGCAGCGGGCTGGATGGCCCCTCTCTCTACCTGGGCGTGTTCCAACCGGCCTTAGACCAGGTTGGATATCTGTGGGAAGCGGGACAGGCCAGCATCGCGGAGGAGCACCAGGCCACGGCCATGACCGAGTGGCTCATGAGGACGATATGGATGGAGTTTCAACCCCGGACCTCGCGAGCCGGCTCTCCTCTGCTCCTGGCCACCTGCGTGCCGGGCGAACGGCACGACCTGGGCATCACCATGGTGAGCGACTTCCTGCGCCGCGACGGCTGGAAGGTGGTCAATCTGCGAGCGGATCTCCCCGCGCCCCAGATCACGAGGATGGTGGGGAAGGTCCGCCCCGGCTTGTGCCTGCTGTCGGCGGCTACTGCGGAAAGGCTACCTGACCTTCGCTCCACCATTGCGGAGCTGCGAAGCCTCCGCGCAGATATGCCGATCCTGGTGGGAGGGGTCGTCTTCCGCCACGACCCGACGCTGGCGGCCGGCACGGGGGCCACCGGAACGGCCAGAGACGCCGCGGAGGCCGTGGACAGGGTACACGACCTCCTCGGCGCCCGAGGCTGATCCGCCGTAAGTGGTCCATCCGGCAGGTCCATGGGGCCTCTTGGATGGAGAAAAACGATGCTTGGGGACACCCCAAACCCTGCCAAGAAGTGCCGCGAACTTGGCGGACGGGCTACTCGAAGCCAGGGGACCGGCTTCCCATGGCCAAGAGACTCTCTACCGGGCCTGTCCGTTCTGACCGTTCCGGCGGCCGCGCCCGTTCCTGGCCGGTACGTCCACCCGACGAGCGTCCGCAGTGAGGATCTCCTCGGCTTCCGCCAGATCGGCCTCCATGACGTAGGGTATCCCCGTGACCTCGGCACACTCGTGGGTGAGGGACACCAGATCCTGGCGAGAGAGGTATGGGAGACTGAACTTTCGGGCTCCCGCCATGAGCTGCTGCAGCCCCTGCCGGATACGCTCGCCGTAGGTGTACATGCCGATGGCGGCGGTGGGGATGCGCTTCCAGTCCTCACCGTACCTCTCCTTGAGGGCGGACACCCCCGTGAAGATCTGCTCCACCGAGTCGCCGTGCCTGGCTATCTCCTTGGGCAGCTTGCCCTGGGCCAGCCAGAGGCCTATGTTCTTCCCCACCATCGCGGGGATCATGGTCGCCCTACCCATGCACACGGCCTTGAAGTAGGGAGCGCCCAGCGCCAACGCCTTGAAGATATGATCTTCCAGGGAGAAGCCGCCGCCCATGGCTAGATCCGGCACGAACCTGCCCGCTGCCCGCAGCATCTCGGCGAAGCGATAGGTGAGGGACTGGAGGTAGATGGTGGGAATGCCCCACTCGTTCATCATGCGCCAGGGGCTCATTCCGGTGCCGCCGGCCGCACCGTCGACGGTGAGCAGGTCGATGCGGGCGTTGGAGGCCAGCTTCATGGCCAGCGCCAGGTCCGGGGCTCGGTAGGCCCCAGTCTTCAGGGTAACATAGCGAGCTCCGGCGCTCCGCAGACTCTCGACGGTCTGGTAGAAAGACTCTTCCTCGGCCATTCCCAGCCGGGAGTGGCGCTCGAACTCCTTGAAAGACCCTGCCCGGAATGCCTCCTGCACCAGAGGGTCCTCCGGATCAGGAAGCACGATGTAGCCTCGGCTCTTCAGCTCCAACGCTCGCTCCAGGGTGGGGAGCTTCACCTCACCGCCGATGTCCTTGGCCCCCTGACCCCACTTCAGCTCGACGGCCTGAGCACCCAGCTCGATGGCCAGATGCCCCACACCGAGCCGGCTGTCTTCCACGTTCATCTGGACGATGACGGCGCCATATCCCTCGTACCAGTCCAGGAAGCGCTTGATCCGGCGGGCCAGCTCCGGCGACTTGACGACCCTGCCGTTAGAGAACTGGGCATCCGGGTCCATGCCGCACACATTCTCCCCGATGACCACGGAGATGCCCATGATGGCCGCCCCGACGGCCATGCCGTCCCAGTTGACCCGTGCGATCTCCGTGGAGCCGAGGGCGCCGGTGAAGAAGGGAAGGCGCATCTTGACCTTCTCGTCACCCGCGCCGAAGGAGGTCTCGGTGTTCACCGCGGGGAACACCGCCGCGTCGGAGTCGGCCTCGATGCCGTGCGCACCCACGCAACTCCCCAGGATGTTCAGATGCGAGTAGTCCACGGGATAGTCCTTCGTGGAACCGGCCGTGACCTTGCTGAAAGGCTCGGGGTAGAGCACCTCGCGACCCCGATAAGAGGATTTCCCCACTTCGCAGGTCCCGGTGCATCCGTCCAGGCAAACGGCGCACAGTCCGGATACGGGGGCGACGCTGGATACGCGGTTCCTGGTGCCCGTCGCGGCACTAGCGTTGATGCCATTGCTGAGACTCATGCTTTTCCCCTCTCTTCCTCTCTCCCAGGATCACCTACCATCGAACCTGGGTCCTAGTGGCGGGCGGTCATCTTCACCCACGCCGCCGCGAGCATCGGCTCTCGGGAACCGTCGTCCGCGATCGGCGGGCACAAACCTGACTGGCGGACATCCCCGAGACCCAAACAGCGCCGGCCATCGGCTACGTTCGAGAAAGGGTCGCCGGTCCGTGGACGCAACTTCACCTGTTCCGACGCACGGTCAGAGAAGGAAGTGGAGCCGGCCGGAAGCAGCGCGCCGGGACCCGGAGAGAAGGAGGAAAGGGGCACCCCGACCGGCCCGCCATTGAACGGGCACGGCCAGGGTACAGGTGTACCGTCTCGAAGAGCTCTAATCCGTTCTTCGACGCCGTGGTCTCAGAGTGGAAAGCCTTACTATCGGGGGACCTGGTCTCCGGCCTTACCGCTCAACGCCTATTTCACCGTGGTTTCATAATAGCAGGAGACCCGGATCGGTTCAAGAAGCTGGAGGGGGTAGTTGAAGATGTTTGCGGCCCAGAGAGCGCGTCCGCGCTGCACGTTCTCGCGCCGTGTTGTAAACTGTGCGCCACCGCCAACATCGGAGTCAGGAGAAATCGTGAAGGATTACGCCCACATCGCCAGGAAGATAACCATCGTCCTCTTTCTGTCCCAGAGTCTCAGCTCGGCCGGGTTCATCGCCGCTTTCACCGTCAACGCCCTGGTGGCCGTCGACCTGACGGGCCAGGCCGCCACGGCGGGGATTCCGGGTGCCATCTACGTGCTGGGGCAGGCCATCGGCTCCCTGACCTGGGGCTTCAGCATGGAGCGGATCGGCCGGCGGCGGGGCCTCGCCCTGGGGCAGGTGCTGGGGGTGATCGGCTCGGCCATCGTGGCCGGCGCGGTGGTGGGCCGCTCCTTCCCACTCTTCCTGGCGGGGTTGGTGCTGGTTGGGATGGCCAGATCGGCCGTGGACCTGAGCCGCTTCGCCGCGGCAGAGGTCCACCTGCCAGCGGAACGGGGGCGGGCCATCTCCAACGTGGTGTTGGGGAGCACCGTGGGGGCGATCCTCGGGCCGCTTCTGGTGGGACCCACAGGTCAGTGGGCGCTGGCGGCTGGGTTCCCGGAGCTGGCAGGACCGTACGGTGTGGGCTTCGTCGGCCTGGTGGTGGCGGCGATCCTGATCTTCGTGGCGCTGAGGCCGGACCCTCGCGACGTGGGGCGGGAGCTGGCCCGAATGTACCCCGGGCCCCAGCCGGTCCAGGCGGCGCGCCCCCTTTCCCAGGTCGTGCGGCAACCGGGGGTGATCGTCGCCATGGTCAGCGTGGTGTTCGCCCAGATGGTGATGATGATGCTGATGTCCATCACCTCGGTCCATATGAAGGACCAGCACCACCCCCTGAGCGACGT
>Ga0315298_1006102_pt1 | contig 16647 bp, 21 predicted proteins | sample WHS_1_MG_FD_203077 | JGI IMG/M metagenome (GOLD analysis project Ga0315298, IMG submission 203077) | Extremophilic microbial mat communities from Washburn Hot Springs, YNP, Wyoming, USA - WHS_1_MG | ecosystem: Environmental > Aquatic > Thermal springs > Hot (42-90C) | place: USA: Wyoming...
ACCGATTGAAGGGCACTCACATTTTGGTTAGCCTTCGTGGCTAATCCTGCATGATTGGGGTCTGTATAGCTCATACCTAGAGGTATATCTACTGCATCATGTTCTCTTGCTGCGTGCTGTCCTTTTAGACTTCCATCTGTCATTTTCGACTGTAACCCTAATATTTCATCTGCATCAGAGATGTCAACAGCGGCATTTAAAAAATTAATTGCCTTCGCGCCTGTAAATGTAACAACACCCTCTTTATCGATACTTATATTTACACCATTGCGCATTGATATCTGCAGCGCAACGGCTTTCGAACTGTTACCTAATACTGATTTCGTTCCTCCTTGATAGTCTGTAAGAAACCCGTCTTTATCAATTACGTTTCCCATAGTTATAGTAACAATAGGATTGCTGTCATTCTCTTTTTCATATACCTTTAGTACATGCTCTGCATACGTTGATTGGCCTGTCAGATCAGTAACAGGTTGCAGTGCAATATTGCCTCCTGTTAAGCTGGCCATCAATCTCTTTGCTACACCGGAGACAAGAGAACTGGCTGCCGTGAAATACTTAAAAAGACGTATTCCGTCAACTTGAAAGGCTTGATTTACGTTGTCAAGTAATACCCTTGCAAAACTGTCAGAAAGGAGTTCAATATTGCCATTTGCTCTCATTATGATAAATGAGCCTTCACACTCAAAGCACTTCTCACCAGGATTGAGCTGGGGTATCATGCTCGACTCTTGCAACGCTTGGATGTTGTCATTCAAATAACGCAAAATCCACACTTGATCTTTATTATCTACATAGCAAAGAACAGGCGCTCCTTCTTTTGGAATATGCCACTCCTTATAGCTTCCTTGTGTTAGTACAACACCTTTTCTAAAGCCGGGATGATCCAGCCAGCGTATATTCGCAGTGTAGGTTTGTGGATCAGGTGAGCTGATTAAACCAATGCGCAAATGGTTGGTCAAATCTTGTATAGCACTACCAAAAGATTCAGCATCTTTCGGAAATATTTTTCTACTAAAAATCGGGATCATGGTTTCTTTACACCGTATAGTTCACTGTGATACGTGTTTAACAAAGCACTGAGTTTATCTACCCAGAGTTTCTCCGGATAGTGTCTTAAAACACGATAAATGCGTTCCTTTAAATCTTTCTTACGTATAGGTCCCTTCATACTGAGTAACTCATCAAGAAGTTCCCTTGCCTCATTCATGGCCCGTAATCTTTCAAAATCGAGTGTCATACAGTAACCTCCTTTATTCTAAGTTATGTTTCTTTTTCCATTGTTCAAAATCTGCATCAGTAAATCCCTTTTCAGACTCCCCTATAAATCTTCCGTTTACCCACCACTCTTTTATCCCATCTTCTTCAATAGCAGGTCCGTCTAACCTGTGTCTTTTATTGTTTACCCACCACTCTTTCCTGCCATTAGGCCATATAGTTGCAGGTCCATCAAGACGATGTTTTTTGTTATTCACCCACCACTCTTTAAATCCATTGGCCTTTTCTATTGCAGGACCTCCTTGTCTGTGTAATTTACCATCAACATACCAGTATTTGGTGCCATCTGCATATTCAACTGCTGGTCCATTAAGATTGCTCCACTCTCCATTATTATTTTCGAAACTGATTGTACCCTTCTCGTCAACTGTCATATTATTAAAGGCAGGCCATTTCTTATCAGCGAATCTCTTTGAAGAACGATGACTCGCCTCGCGAAAATTCTTTTGTTCTACATCTTCTGGTAGTTTGTCAAAATACTTCTTTACTTTTGTTCTTGAATATGCGGAGGAGGAGGGATCGAGATCTAACCAGTTTTGCACCATATCAATTGAGGTCTCATAAATCTGTTCTTTAACCTTTACATCATTAGGAATTTTTAGTTGATCTAGTAGCGAATCGAGCTGTTGATTACTGAGATATCTATTTGATATTACGAGCACCTCTTTATTGGACAATTTTACAACTACGCCACGAGTTGTCCTGTCAAACTGTCTAGGGGTACCGTCAAATAGCATAACGTGCCTTATATATGAAGCATCAGCCATGCGCAGAAATTGTGTAGTTGTTACTCTTCCATCAGGTTGCACAATAAATACCGCCACAGGGCCTCTCGCGCCATAGCGATAACCCGTTATAAATTCCTCATAGGGAATGGTTTCAGAAGAAAATTTCAATGTTGGGACGTACATCTTTAAATACTCTTTCCATATATGTTTAGCGAAATTGAATCAATCCCTAAAACTGACTTGGAAAAGAAATTCTTTCCTGGACACGTGGTCAGACTCACATCATTGTGGTAATATATGTAATCCACAACGTAAAGTGAACGGACATAACTCAGCATCGAGGTAAGTATATGCTGTTGAAATACCGTAGGTTTATTTGAGTTAAAATCGCCAATTAAAGCGATTTGGATTGGTCTCGGCACTGAATTATCAATATCTTGCGCGGGAAGATGATCTGTATAGGAAAAAGCTTGTCTAATAGTTGCATTAAGTATCATATGATCCGCCTTTTCTGCTTTAATCCATTGGGGCATTAAGGCTATCATACCTGTCTTATCAATTATAATGTCGAACGGTGCTCCGAACTTGCCTTGCTGTATAGACTGTAAATTTAGCTGTTTAGCAGAGGTGTCCGAAGCCGTATGATGCAAAATTACGACTAACAAGTTATTCTGAGCCATTTGATGTAAAAATCATAAACCATTACAATAATAGTTAGTTATAAAGCGGAATTGTTACAACTAACTATTGCGGCTTAAAGTTGGATGGATATTGTAGGGATCCGTCTGTTTTGTAAATTTCGTCATTTTCAGAGAATGAAAGACGAGAGGGCAAAAGATCCCAAGGCTTTCTACCGTAAGTAAGATAAAGTGTTGTGGATTGACTGCGACCGAAATCAAGATCATGATCAACAGTTTCTACGAAGTAAAACATGTTGCGAATTGGTACATAAATAACAGAATTTGGCTCTATTTCTGCGCGCATACCGATTGTTATCTGTCCTTGATATCTACCTGCCAATAATCTTTGCAAAAGGGACTTCGCATAGAGTGTTAGGCCTTGAAATCCGTGTGTTAATGTATCCCCGAGAAGGGGATTAGATACCGTGAATATTCTTTGTCCGTATTTAAATACTACGTCGTAATCCTTTGCGGCGCCTCGAGTAATGCCGAGTGATTGCGCTTGTGCTAAGCCAAGAGGAGGGACTGTATCAACATAAACAGATGAATACACATTTGTATCATCTTCTAAAAAAGCGTAAGAATAAATACTTTCTTTATCTATTACATATGCATTTTTATACTCTGTATTTAATGCTAAAAACCTCGCAATGCTGAAATCTCTTGGTGTAAACCAAATATCACCATGACCATCGGCGTAGAATAAACAGTCTGTATCCTCTGCAATCTTGTAGGCAATGTCACGCCTCACCTTAAAATCTCCCTGATAAAAGCTATACGCTCCGTTTAGGGAGAGCTTATAGGAAGTAAAACCTGCAATGCCTGCTTCATCCTTAAAAGGATCAAGAATGTGCACTGTTGACTTTGTAAATAGATCTCCTAGTATATCCCGAATACTAACTACATTAAATGACTTTGCTCGCTTTGCTGCTGTAGAGACAACAAAGTCCGAACTCGAAGGTGCTGATTGGTCTAGCGCTACAGGTAGGTAATCATTTGCATCAACACTAAATATTGTTGATTTGGCTCCCCTACCTTTTTCTGCGGCGTATTCACCTATTGCAAGTATATCATTGCCATTGTTTCCCCTTCCGCCGAGAGTTAATAATCTAATGATTTCTGGCGCCCGCATCCCTTCAAAAATATCACCCCAGACAGTAATTCCTTCATTTGAAGTTTGATCTGGAAGATTTTGAAATGTGATTGGCAATGCTGGATTTACGTTAACAATAGACATGCGCATAAATTTTGTTACGTCTTCGCCTTCTACATCTATTGTTTCCATATTAGGTGTCCATTTCTGCTGCACGCGGTTTAGTACACCAGAAAATACTCTTATCATCCTTATTTGTGAACTCTGATTCTTATTCCCATTCGTATCAAAACGAGTCGACAGAAATACCACAAACCTATCCATTGCCTGCAATGCGCATTTACCCTCATTGAATACATTCTCATCTTCACCTTGCCACTCTGTATCCTTTATCATTTGCATAATCTGGCGATTCGTATAAACAGTCAGTATAAATTTTCTCTGATAATTTCTGTTATCATGTGAGAGTGTATCTAAGGTAAATGTTTGGCCGCTATTTGCTGGATTTACAATATCCAATGGTACCTTCACAATTGTACCATCGTCAAGCAATGACCAGTATTCTCTTATCTTACCCTTCTCATCCGTACTGTATGAAACAGCATAACTTTTTTGTGTTACTACATCCGTTAATATGGCCTCATTCCAAATCTTCCAATCATCGTAACTCTTCCAAGGATAATAATTAGCCACATTGAAAGAAGGCAACGCAACTGTTGTTTGTGTTGATGCTTTTGTAGAACCACTGCTTGACTGATACACAGTTTGTGTTTGCCATTTATAAACCTTAGCGGGAGCTGTTCGATTATAAAGATTTTGTATCTCTTGTTGAGGATTGTCAGGTAAAATCAATTGTTGGCTTATTTCGATATCTTTATTTAAGAGCGTAGATTGATTAGAAACATTACTACGTCGGCTGACATCTACATAACGTGTAAACTTCTGACGATTGTTAACAATAGTCATCGAGCAAGTAGAAGGTGAATTACGTATCGTCCTCTGAATATGCAATGATACGATCTCTCTATTCATGCCTACATTCGAGGCCATAAGAGCAGATTCAGTCAGATTTTTAAACTGGTCTGTTCTAAAGCCGGAAATGAACAGCACCACAGCTGAGGGATAATAATGAAATACGGTCTCAGTCATAATTGCCTTATTGGTAGTGTTTGTATGCTACTTTTTCTACTCTTCATAGCCATGCTCTTTCTTCCATTTTTCGAAATCTTCGTCTGTAAAGCCTCCAAGAGTAGTACCTATTTGTTCGCCGTCTACCCACCACTGTCTATTACCGTTGGCGTATTCAGCGGCGGGCCCATCTAATCTATGTTTTTTACTATTTACCCACCATTCTTTTTCGCCGTTTGGATATTCAACGACAGGACCATCTAAACGATGACACTTACCGTTTACCCACCATTCTTTGTAACCGTCTATATATTCAACTGCAGGACCATCTAAACGATGTCTCTCGCCCTTCTTATTGTAATAACTAATATTACCTTTGTCGTTAATTTTTATATCATAAAAAGGTGGTTCTTTTTTCACACTAAATTTTAAACTAGCTATTTTCATAGCCATGCTCTTTCTTCCATCTTTCAAAATCTTCCTGTGTGAATCCTTTCTTTGATGTACCTATAAGTCTGTTGTTTACATACCATTCTTTAGTACCATCCGCATCTTCGGCGGCTGGGCCATCTAAACGATGAAGTTTGTCATTTACCCACCATTCTTTACCACCATCTGCTTTCTCGACCGCGGGACTATCAAGACGATGAAGTTTGTTATTTACCCACCATTCTTTACCACCATCTGACCATTCAACGGCTGGTCCGTCGAGCCGGTGTTTCTTTCCTTTATAATACCACTCCTTTGTACCATCTGCATATATAACCGCGGGTCCATCTTCACGATGCAACCTATCATTTTGATACCACTTTTTCGTTCCGTTAGCATATTCAATTGCTGGGCCATCAACCCGATGTAGCTTATCATTTTGATACCATTCTTTATCACCATTGACATATTCAACCGCAGGACCATCAAGACGATGAAGTTGCCCCTTCTTATTATAATACCGAATACTTCCTTTATCGTCGACCTTCACATCGTAAAAAGGTGGTTCTTTTTCGCTAAACTTTAAGCTAGCGACTTTCATAGCCTATGCTCTTTTTCCACTGTTCAAAATCCTCATCAGTAAATCCATCCTTTGATTTACCTATCAATTCACCATCTACATACCACGCCTTATAACCGTTACTGCCTACAACAGCAGGTCCATCTAAGCGATGGAGCTTATCATTTACATACCAGAACTTGCTACCATCTCCCAGCTCAATAGCAGGTCCGTCCAATCGGTGCCACCTACCTCCCTGCCGCCATTCTTTGCGCGCATCAGCATATTCTACTGCAGGTCCGTCTATGCGGTGTAACTCACCTTTCTCGTTATAATAAAACACATTTCCATCCTCATCAATTTTTATATCATAAAAAGATGGTTTCTCTTCTTCGCTAAATTTTAAACTAGCTATTTTCATAGCCATGCTCTTTTTTCCACTGTTCAAAATCCTCTTCGGATGCACTGATAAGCTTACCATCTACATACCAAAATTTTAAACCATTAGCCATCTCAATTGCAGGCCCATCCAAACGATGTGGTTTTCCGTCTGCATACCAAATTTTTGTGCCATCTGTTTTTTCGACAGCTGGACCATCAAGACGATGTGGTTTGCCATCTACATACCACTCTTTACTTCCATCCCAACGCTCAATAGCAGGTCCGTCCAGTCTATGCAATTCTCCTTTTTTATTATAGTACAAAATATTTCCTTGGTCATCAATAGTTACACCATAAAAGGACGGTCTCTCCGTATCACTAAATTTCAAACTGGCGACTTTCATAGTCCGTGCTTCCTTTTCCATTTTTCAAACTTTTCGTCAGTAAATCCTTCTGAGGACTTGCCTACAAGTTCATCGTCTACCCACCATTCTTTATAACCGTTTGCATATTCAATAGCCGGTCCATCTAAACGGTGCAATCCGCCAAACATCCAATATTCCTTGCTACCATCGTGAAACTCAACGGCAGGTCCGTCCTTTCTGTGAATAAATCCTTCCATAAACCATTGTACTTTCCCGTCTGCGCTTTCTATTGCAGGACCATTAGATCTGTGCCTCCTGCCATTTACAAACCACTCCTTACTTCCATCTGTATATTCAACAGCGGGACCATCAAGTCGATGTAAATCTCCTTGATCATCTACATATTTAATGGTGCCGTCTATACCAATTTGTATGTCATAGAAAAACGGCGCTTCTTCGCTATTTATTTTTTCCAACGTTTCTTTTTCCATTTTTCAAAATCTTCATTGGTAAATCCTTCTATTGAATCCCCTACAAACTTTCCATTTACATACCACTGTTTAGTACCATCTGACCATTCAACAGCAGGACCGTCGAGTCGATGCCGTTTACCATTATAATACCATATTTTTGTTCCACTAGGCCAAGTCTCTGCTGGACCGTTATCTCTATGCTGTATTCCGTGAGCATACCAAAACTTAGCCCCATTTGCAAGCTCAACAGCAGGTCCGTCTTCTCGATGGAGTTCACCATTTACATACCATGCTTTGTAACCATTATTACCTTCTACTGCAGGTCCGTCGAGCCGGTGTTTCTTTCCTTTATAATACCACTCCTTTGTACCATCTGCATATATAACTGCTGGTCCATCCAGACGATGTAGCCTATCATTTTGATACCATTCTTTACCACCGTTTGCCCATTCAATAGCTGGGCCATCAACCCGATGTAGCTTATCATTTTGATACCATTCTTTATCACCATTGACATATTCAATAGCAGGTCCGTCCAAACGATGAAGTTTATGTCGCCAGTTATAAAATGCAATATTACCACGTTCATCGGATTCTATGTCGTAAAAGGAAGGTTTCGGTGTTTTAGATGTAAATGGCCGCATATTAATGTCTCGTAAAGCTACTAGTTACTTTCAAAATCCGTGCTCCTTTTTCCATCGTTCAAACTTTTCCTGGGTAAATCCTTTCTTGGATCTACCTATAAGTTTATTGTTCACATACCACCGCTTCGCACCATTTGCCATTTCGACTGCTGGTCCATCAAGACGGTGTGCCTTATCATTCACCCACCATTCTTTGCTGCCATCTGCATATTCAATAGCAGGCCCTCCTTCTCGATGTCGCTTGCCATTCGCATACCACTCCTTATCACCATTGGCATATTCAATTGCCGGACCACCTTCTCGATGTAGCCTATCATTTTGATACCACATCTTAGTTCCGTCAGCATATTCAATTGCTGGACCATCAACCCGATGGAGTTTGCCGTGCGCATACCAAGCCCTACCTCCGTTTATCCACTCAATAGCAGGTCCATCTTCACGATGCAGATCACCCTTTTCGTCGGTGTATAAAATGGTCGCATCGTTATCAATCTGTGCATCGTAAAAAGATGGTTCTTCTTCACCAAATTTTAAACTAGCTATTTTCATAACCGTGTTCTTTCTTCCATCTCTCGAAATCTTCTTGTGTAAATCCTTTCTTGGATTTACCTATGAGTTTATTATTTACCCACCATTCCTTTTTACCATCTGCCCACTCAATAGCAGGTCCATCGAGACGATGTCGCGCATCGTACCAATACCACTCCTTATGACCCTCCCACCATTCAACAGCAGGTCCATCGAGACGATGTTTCTTTCCTTCATAACACCACCACTTATCGCCATTTCCCCACTCAATAGCTGGCCCGCCTAGTCGATGTTGCTTATCATTTTGATACCAAAATTTTGAACCATCTGACCATTCAACAGCAGGACCATCGAGTCGATGCCTCTTTCCATTATAATACCACTGTTTAGTACCATCTGCCCACTCTGTAGCAGGACCATTTAATCGATGTAACTCACCTTTCTCGTTATAATAAAACACATTCCCCTCGTCATCAATTTTTATATCATAAAAAGATGGTTTCTCTTCTTCACTAAATTTCGAGTTAGCTACTTTCACAGTCCGTATCTCTTTTTCCACTGTTCAAACTTCTCATCAGTAAATCCCGATCGATTACTCCCAATATACTCATCATTCACCCACCACTCTTTAGTACCATCAGCCCACTCTGCAGCAGGACCATCCAGGCGGTGTAGCATATTATTAACAAACCAGAATTTGTCACCAGTATCAGTTATTACAGCAGGGCCTCCTTCTCTATGTCTCGATCCTGCTATCCAATATTCTTTCGTTCCGTCTCTTCGTATAATTGCAGGTCCTTCAAGACGATGCGGACGGCCGTTCACCCACCATTCCTTAGTACCATCAGCCCATTCAATTGCTGGACCTTCAAGGCGGTGAACTTTACCGTCTACATACCAAGTTTTTCCTCCATCGGAGTACTCAATAGCAGGTCCATCCTCTCTATGAGGAAGACCGTTTCTATACCAAAACTTATCACCTCTAGCAGTTTCAACTGCAGGACCGTTTTCTCTATGCAACCTATCGTTTACCCACCACTCTTTACTTCCGTCTGGTCGTTCAATAGCAGGGCCATCTAATCGGTGGAGCTCGCCCTTTTCATTATAGTGCCGAACAATGCCCTTTTTATCTGCTTTTCTTTCAGCAAACTTTGAAACATTGCTAAGAGAGCTGTACAGCTCGTTTGAATGCAAAGGTTGTAACAAATCATCCCAGCTTTTAAACATATTTCTATACAATACATCAGCATCCACGCGAGTGAGATCTTGCTGTTGATCATCAATATAAAGTGTACGACCAGCTGCACGAATATAGCTTGGTTTGTCGATTTGTTGTTTTATCACTTTTTCATAAGTAAAGTACTTCCACAAACGGAACTTCTTTAAAAGCATAACTGCCGGCTGCGCTGAGAAAAACCTATTTGGATCTTCACTTCGGCTCACGATACCGATATTCTTTCCTTCTGACCATAGAAGAAATAATACTTTTCGCACGCCAGTTTGCAAAAGAACAACATTACCCTTTATATCCCTTATTTCGTGGTCGTCTATTAAAGTGTAAGGATATTCCGTTTGATAGGCGCCTATACTGTCGCCATCCGGAGTATAACAATCCCAGATTGTACCATCTAGATCGATAAGTATGGTATCATACTTATCAAAAACAGTTCCCTCTAACGGGTTTAATTTATGCCTTTGAGAAGGAGCAGGAGGCATTTTCTCTCTCTCCTCTGTTAATTTACTTTTACTTCTTTCTTTTGTAGATCTATCAATAGATTATCTACATGTAATTCATCGCCGTTGGTAAACGTCCAGTCGGAAGTATCTATCTTCCAACCACTCTCTTCGCTTATATCAAGTGTTTGTTGTTGTCCTTCTACTGCCTCTCCTGATTCTGCGGCTGGTACGATGTCAAAAGTACAATGTATGTTATCAATAAATTTATACACTCCTTTTATTCCCCATCCTCTTAACTCGAGCTCGACATACCAATGCACAATGGCATAAACTGACTCAACATTTGCTCCTTCTACTCCGATAATGTCTACATTATTACCTTTAAGTTCTTGTGTGAACTCAAAGTCACCCGAACTTGCGAACACTCTTAATGTCTCTCCTTCCATCGCTGCAAATGCCTTTCTTATTAAGTTTTTACCTTCTAAAGTAATTATAAATTTATTCCCTCTTAAAATACGAACAATTCTGTTCATTGCGAGAAATTGTAGTGTATCTTTTACTAAAGTTGAAACTTGCTGATAATCAGGGTTGCTGTTACCATGTGCAATTAAGTAATCATTTACATATGCATATACATCTTCTATGCTGTATTGACCTGTTGCATCAGGCTTATTCTCTTCACAAAATTGCAAAATCAAGCGCGCCGTATCATCGTTATAACTAAGGAGACGTTCTTGTTCCCATTGTTCTTGGCTAGGCAATTCAACGGTAAACTTCCAAGCAGGACCGTTGTCAGCAAAAGACAAACCAATTAGTAAGTTGGGTATATTACTGCTCAGCTTTACAACTTGATGCTCTGGATAATAATCATAGAAAGTATATGCTTTTCCTTTTGTAAAAAGCACAGTACCATCTTTTGCTTTAATAGTCTTTTGGGCTATAACGATATCACCAGGTCGTACCCGCCTGCTTAAAAGAAGCTCAGGTGTTAATGCAACCTGTTGTAATTCTGCCGAACCTTCTGCCATTAGATCACCATTCTTATTATACACCTTATTAGTTCTTAAATCTGAGAATATATACAAAAGCTAGCACGGCTATTTGAAATGCGGAGATTAACAAAAGTTCGTCGTAGCTAAGTTTACCTGCTTCTTCTGCAAACATTAATCACCTACTTTGTTGTCGGTAAAGAGTTAACATCATACTCCTTCTCCACTGTGAAGGTAAAGGCGTAGTCAACTAAATAGGGCTTTTCTGCATCGGCTATTGGCCCAGTAAAATCTTCAAAAAATCCTACATAGAATCGATCGAAGAAAGAAAGTCCAAGCGTTGTAGTGGATTGCTCTGCGCCAATCCCTGCATGATCTTTATCATAAATCGCTTTTAATTGATTCAATCTTTGCCAAGCGGTGGACATGGTTATATCCTCATCATCACTAAGTACCTGATGTGGTCGTGTTGGATCACCAATAATCCTATGAAGACCGCCGCTCTGACCGCTTACACGGATTTGTGTCAACTCAGCACCCCAATGCACAACTTCCCAACCAGCTAATGTTTTAACTTTGGTTATGAGCTTCTTGTAAACAGGTTCGATATGCTTGGGGTTGACATAGAATTCAAATACCTCTTGCGGAGTTCCTTGAGCATATGTAGCTGCACTCTTTTTTCGAATATACCACCTTCTTCCTCCTATAAGTACGTAATAATCTGTAGTTGAAGGAGCGCCTGGACTCGCTATGGATCCCACACCGCTATATACTGTATAATCCGGCCCTGTTAATCCCATGTAGGTTTTTGCCGCAGGGTCTGGCACATTTTCAGGTCGTACAGTAATAACAAGAGTAGAACTGTCATCTATTGATTGCCGTATATTGGAATCATCAAGACCCACTAAAAACTGACTGTCTGGTATACGGCCTAACGAAACTCGGCCGGATTCGATATCACCTGGCGTAAGAATATAAATTCGCATCGGGACGCGTCTTGGCATCTTACTTTTTACTCCTCCGCCATAAGTCTAAGTGAGGGTAGGAAGCTGGAAGTTTTTTGAAATCCAAGCTGATTAATAATCAGGTTGATAGCTGCTTGGCCTTCAGGTTTACCACTTACAAGATCATTGACAATTCTGAGATACTGCGCTAGAGGCAATGTAATAAGCTGCTCGTATACATACATACGCTGCCTTGGCGTAATGTCTTGGGTTGCATTAACAAACTTTTGCCAAAAATCTGGACCAAAACGTATTCCCCATACCTCATTTGCAAGAGTATCTGTTTCTTGCAAAGCACGAGCTCTTACTTTTGGATTACGTGATAATCCATGAGCTGAAACAAGCTCCATTACACCTTTCACCAGCTCCTGTAACAAAATAGGAAAGACAACTGCTTGTGCTACAATAATAGGCTTTGACTCAGAAAGATTTAGTTGTACTTTTCCGGCAGCCAAACCTCCTCTTGCCCCGATGCTTGGTATTGTCCAGTATAAATAATGAGAAAATGCAGTGAGCAGAGCATATAGCCGTACAAGTTCTGGTGAGATAAGTGCCAATATATCATTAGCTAAATGAAAAAGATTTTGCGCTCTCATTCCTGCACCCTGTATAAACGCATTTGCTACATGGCGCTTTTTTATTTCCGCCTGTATCTCTTCCGTCAATTCTGAATCTTCTGAAAGAAGTTCATCCGGCTCATTACCAGGCTGTATTTCTATGTAAGTGGCGCCAAGCGTTACATCAAATCCTACCTCATTTGGATTTATGCCATAATAGTCCTCAACTAGCTTGACTGCAAGAGCGATCAATTCATCGCTGTATTCAGCTTCAAGCTCAAGCACTTTGTTCACTGCTTCTTGGAATGCAGGAAGTAATTGAGAGGCGTGCGTTATCTTTATTCCTGCATACCTTCTCAGAGCCTCTTGTAGCATTCGAAACTGCTCCGAAGCGATATCCTCAAAAGGAACGTCTTTGAGCTCGGGAATATGGTACGGTGTTTTCTTTTCTGTAATGGCAGATTCTACGATAGGATTTATCCTCTCTGGATACTTCTTATCATACTTTATCATAACAATATTTCTCCTTAATCAATAAAAGGCACTACTAAATAAACAGGACTACTCTCATCTTTATCAGAAAAATAAACATAGGCTCCAAGATTCCTGTAATGTTGTTCGACATATTTTGCTGCAGCAGCAAGTCTTGCTATGTTCGTTTCATACCAACGTGAGGCTAATTCTACCTTAAAACTGTTTGATCTTTTGTAGGTATTGTACACAGAAGGTGTCTTTGGGAAATTAAACTTTTCTGACAACTCTCTGAGAATCTGTTTTATCAACTTCCATGTCTCCGGATGTTGAACTTGGCGAGCAGTCGCTAGTGGATCTTGTGTATAATTTTCCATTTTCCAATGTTTCTCAACATCGGCTAAATCTTCATCTGTAAAGCCTGTCATACTAGAGCCGATAAACTTGCCATTTAACCAATACTCCTTATATCCATCGGCCCTCTCATATGCAGGTCCGTCTTCCCGATGTAGTTTACCATTTACCCGCCATTCTTTATTACCACTAGACCATTCAACAGCAGGACCTCTTGTGTTGTGTGAACGTCCTGACTCGTCAACAAACTCAACGTTTCCTGAATTGTCGATTTTTACATCGTCGAAAGCAGGCTCTTCTTTCTTTCCTTTTGCGCTAAATTTTAAACTAGCTATTTTCATAGTCCGTGTTCCTTTTTCCATTGTTCAAACTTTTCTTGGGTAAATCCTTCTGTAGACGTACCTATAAGTTTGTCTTTTACATACCATGCTTTATAGTCATCACCAAAATCAATAGCCGGTCCATCCAGACGATGCCGCATACCGTTTACAAACCAAGCCTTTCTCTTTCCATCAGCCCACTCAACGGCTGGTCCATCTAATCTATGTAGTTGATTTTTCCCATCTCGGTAAACTACATCTCCCACACCGTTGACAACACCTCCATCCTCACGAACGTGTTTCGCTCTCCATTGTTCGAATTTTTTATCAGAAAATCTTCCCTTGGTACTACCTAAAAGATCCCCATTTATCCACCACTCTCTAGAGCCGTCAGGATGTATAACAGCAGGTCCATCCAAACGATGCTGATTGCCATTTATATACCATTCTTTGGTACCGTCCGGACGAATAATGGCGGGGCCATCGGGACGATGAAGCTCTCTGTTTTCATTATAGAATCTAATAGTTCCATTATCAACCCAAACACCATGAAAAGGTATCTCCTTCTTAGCGCTGAATTTTTGACTCGTCTCTTTCCACAAGTTATGTCTCTTTTTCCAGCGTTCAAAATCCTTGTTTGTAAACCCTTCATTTGAACTACCGATCAACCAATCATGCACCCACCATTGTCTACCTCCGTTAGGATGTATAACAGCAGGTCCATCTAGACGGTGTCGCTTACCATGCAAAAACCAGGCTTTTTCTCCATCAATTCCTTCATATGCTGGTCCATCTAGGCGGTGGAGCTCTTCATATTCATCGTAGTATCTAATATTGCCACCTGGATCAACCTCTACATTATGAAAGGGTTTTTGCGGTTGCGGTTGCTTTTGTCTTGCACTAAATTTTAAACTAGCTATTTTCATAGTCCGTGTTCCTTTTTCCATTGTTCAAAATCCTTATCAGTAAATCCTTCCTTCGATAAGCCTACAAGCTTCTCATTTACCCACCACGCCTTCGTGCCATCGGCATATTCAACCGCTGGACCGTCAAGTCGATGAAGTTTATTGTTTACAAACCAGAGTTTATGACCGTCGCTATCCTCAATTGCAGGACCGTCTAGTCTGTGTAACATACCTTTCACATGCCACCGTTTAGTACCGTCTGCTTGTATAACTGCTGGACCATCCCGACGGTGTCTCATTCCGTTTACCCACCATTCTTTTTCGCCGTTGGCTTTTTCAATTGCTGGTCCACCTCGTCTGTGCAACTCTCCATTTATGCGCCATTCCCTACCTCCATCAGCATATTCAACAGCAGGTCCGTCTAACCGATGAAGTTGGCCCTTTTTGTCATAGTAATAAACGTTCCCATTTTTATCAATCTTTACATCCGCAAAAAACGGTCTCTCTTTACCGCTAAACTTCAAACTAGCTACTTTCATAGTCTATGCCTCTTTTTCCACAGCTCAAACTTTTTTTGTGTAAATCCTTCCTTAGATGTACCTATAAGTTTGCCTTTTACAAACCACTCCTTATCGCCATCCGCCCACTCAATGGCTGGTCCATCTAATCGACGCTCCCGACCGTTTACCCACCATTCTCTGGTGCCATTTGCTTTTTCAACAGCAGGACCATCAAGACGATGTCTCATACCGTTTGCCCACCACTCCTTATCACCATCTGTTGTTTCAACGGCAGGACCATCAAGACGATGAAGTTGACCTTTTCTGTTGTAGTAATAAATATTACCATCTTTGTCAATTTCTGCGTCGTAGAAAGGAGGCTCTTTTTTGAGCTAAATTTCAAACTAGTAATCTCCACGCGCTCTCCATTGACTTTCTTATCTTACCTCTAACGAAGTAGAAGGAGTAAGTATGTTGCAAGTTCATCTATTTTGGTTTACCTCGATTTAATAACTTACGATAGATGTGCCTTGCAGTTACATCAGCCAATATATTTGGCTCTTGTTCTGGCCAACGTTTCTTCAGCACATCACGGGCAAATATAGCAGCCCAAATTGGAGAAGCACTAATGGCTTTGCGTAATTCTGGTGTATCTTCTTGTGACAGTTTAGCATATAACAATGCAATCTTTGGATCGGACAAAATTATCTGATATTGTTTCGGAGTAAGAGTATGAAGGAATTGGTAAAGTGATAGAGCATCCATCGGTGAAAGTTGCAGTTCATTAGACATGACTTCCGCAAGGATCTTTGCCCATGCAGGCTTTATCTCTATCATTTTATCTCTTATATTCCTAAATTGACGCGACGGAAGATGGAATTGAGCGATCTTTTTGTTATTTTTAAGCAATACATACAGTGCTCCTCGTGGTAGATATTCATTTTGCGCAACTTCAGGATGCTTCGTGCACCAATTAGTACCTTTGCCCATTATCTCACAGGCTTCGGGGGTTGTGAGTTTTATAACCGCATATGGAGGGTTATCATAAACTACTTGAAACCCCTGGTTTTTTATTTCTCTCTTCTTTTCGCGATTACTTTTTAATATGTCCGTCTCTTCTTCAAAGCGTGTACCGCGAACTTTATCAACGGCTTCCTCTAACGAGTTAAAATCGAACCGAAATATGTCTTTTCCATATTCCCAACGCTGTTTTGCCTTATCAAAGAATGATAGTACATCCCTTACACGATCCTGATCTTCAGGTAGCCGAATTATCCCTCTGCGTGCTTGGTGTAATAGCCACGTTGTATATGATTTATTCTCAGTGGGATCAGCTTCAGCCACAACCCTTACATAACGCTCTTTTTCAGGTTCTGGCATGTCATTTGGCAACAGCTTCATTAGGAAAAGAAGTTTGGCTTCGCTAAGAGCTGCGAATTTCAGGCTTGCTACTCTAAATTCCATTTGGCGGTTTCTCCTTTTTGTTCTCCATTATTTAAATATTTAAGGCAATATTTGCCAATCTCAATACTACATCCTTTATTATACATAATATAATACATCTGTCTCAGAAAATCAATGGCA
>Ga0315298_1006104_pt1 | contig 16641 bp, 10 predicted proteins | sample WHS_1_MG_FD_203077 | JGI IMG/M metagenome (GOLD analysis project Ga0315298, IMG submission 203077) | Extremophilic microbial mat communities from Washburn Hot Springs, YNP, Wyoming, USA - WHS_1_MG | ecosystem: Environmental > Aquatic > Thermal springs > Hot (42-90C) | place: USA: Wyoming...
CCCCGCCTGTGGCGCCGAGATTCCCCTGATGCGCCAGTTCTGGCTGGCGAAGAAAGATAAGAAGAAGGTCTCTCTTTACCCGTATGTGGTTGGGAAAGAGGTAAAGTTCAAGATTGTCGGTGATGGCTACGAGCCGATGCCGCAGGGCTTTAACCCTGAGGACGGCACCGTCTCCCGAGCCGTAGCTACCTGCCCCGCCTGCGGCGGCACGGTGGATGAGAAGACAACCCGACGGCTGTTTCAGGAAGGCAGGTCCGGGCAGAGGATGGTGGCGGTGGTCACCAGCAAGGCCGGCACTAACGGCAAGAAATACCGCGTAGCCACGGCTAACGATGTTTTGACTTTTCAGAAGGCAGAGGAGTACCTGAAAGAGAAGCGAGATAAATTGATAGCAGAGTGGGGCATGGACCCGGTGCCTGACGAACCACTGCCAAAGGAGCGAGCAAAAGGGTTTTCTGGATTTAGAGTCATACTTTATGGCTTCGACACCTGGGGCGACCTGTTCAACAGCCGCCAGAAGCTGGCGCTGATTACGTTTGCGGAAAACGTAAGGCAGGCATATCGGCAGATGCTTGGCAGCGAGTACGAATACGAAGAGGAATACGCCAAGGCAGTAGTAAGCTATTTGGCGTTATCACTTGACATGACAGCATCTTTTACAAATGTGATGGCCAGATGGGAGAACACGTCGCAAGCGATAAAACAGTTATATTCAAGGCAGGCGTTACCTATGCTTTGGGACTATGTAGAGGTAAGCCCCTTTAGCGGCTCATCAGGGAGTTTCGAGATGGGCTGGGAGTACTACCGAAAAGTATTAAGTCATTGTTCAGAAACTGCCAGCTTAAATGCCGTAACAGCTCAATCGTCAGCCACCTCTCTACCTTACCCAGACAACTACTTTGATGCTGTATTCACTGACCCACCTTATTACGATAATGTAGCTTATGCTGATTTATCAGACTTCTTCTATGTTTGGCTAAAAAGGAGCATAGGCAATGTCCATACCGAATTGCTCACTACACCCCTGACTCCAAAGTCGAATGAAATCATACAAGACAGCGGGAGGGATAAGGATAGCAGGTTCTTTGAGACATCTTTAACGAAGTCTTTTTGTGAAATCCGAAGAGTGTTAAGACCGAACGGTATGGCTACTATCGTTTACGCCCATAAATCTACGTCTGGTTGGGAGACTTTGGTGAATTCATTGCTAGACTCGTCACTGGTTATAACAGGCACATGGCCTTTGCGTACTGAAATGCGAGAAAGGCTGACGGCACAGGAATCAGCTTCTCTTGCCTCATCCATTTACATCGTCGCCCGCAAGATGGCGCGCCAGCCCACCGGCTTTTATAACAATGTCCAGGAGGAGCTAAAACAGCACCTCAATAAGAAGCTGGAGAGGCTCTGGCAGGAGGGCATCAGCGGCGCTGACTTCTTTATCGCCGCCATCGGCTCGGCGATTGAAATCTTCGGCAAGTATGAAAAGGTGATGGACTACGAGGGTAACATCGTCCGCGCCGATAGGCTCCTGCAGGACGTGCGTAAGATTGCCACGGACTACGCCGTCCGCCAGATACTGCATAACGGCTTTTCAGGAGAGATTTCCGACCTCACCCGCTTTTACGTGCTCTACCGGTGGAACTACGGCGAGGCAAGGGTAGAGTTTGACGAAGCCAGGAAACTCGCCCAGAGCTGCAGCATTGACCTGGCCAGAGAGTGGAACCACGGCGGGTTTATCCGCAAAGAAAAGGAGTTTATCAGGGTCGTCGGTCCCCAGGAGCGCCAGCTTGAAGAGCTCAAGAACTCCACCGAGCTTATTGACGTCCTGCACAGTGTGCTCCTGCTCTGGGAGAAGGGCAGAAGGGGTGAAATGGTCAAGCTCCTGCACAAGTCCGGCTACGGCACCGGCGAAGCGTTTTACCGGGTAGCCCAGGCGGTCTCGGAGACCCTGCCCATCGAAAGCAGAGAGAAAAAACTGCTGGATGGCTTCCTGGCTGGCAAGGAACGTCTCAAAGACGAAGTCAGGAAAGAAGCCACCCAGGGGAGGCTCTTATGATGAAGGCGTTTCATACCATCGCGGTACCCCACCGGGATATCCTTGAAGGACGACTGACGATGGATGTCTTTGCCGCCGACCTCTGGGAGGTCAGCCAGCAGAGGGGCGCAGATGAATACCGGGATGCCGATACCTTTTTCAAGAAGACCTATCTCACCGAGGGACTCAAGAACCTGCTTGGGGTGGTGGAAAAGCGCCTTCAGGGCGCCGGTGGTGACTCCGTTATCCAGCTACAGACACCCTTCGGCGGCGGCAAGACCCACGCCTTAATTGCCATGTACCATAAGGCGGGGGAGTGGGGAGCGAAAAAGGTGGTGATGGTGGGCACGGCGCTGGATGCCACCAAGGAAACGCTGTGGGGAGCGCTGGAAAAGAGGCTTACCGGCAAGACCACGAGATTCACCGGGCAGGTCGCCCCGGGCAAAGAGGCTTTGCGACAGTTCCTCTCTGAAAAACAGCCGGTGCTTATCCTCATGGACGAAGTCCTGGAATACATGACCAAAGCGGCGGCGGTGAAGATAGGCGAAAGCACGCTGGCAGCACAGACCATCGCCTTTATGCAGGAACTGACGGAAACGGTCAGCACACTGGAGAAGGCGTGTCTCGTGGTAACCCTGCCCTCCAGCATCATTGAGCGCTATGATGAAGGCGCCGAGAGGCTGTACCAGCAGCTGCAGAAGGTGGCTGGCAGGATTGAAAGGATTTACACCCCCGTCCAGGAAAACGAAATATCAAAAATAATCCGGCGCCGGCTCTTTGCCAGCGTTGATGAGCAGGGTGTCCGCCGGGCCGTGGCTGAATTCATGAGATATGCCGAGCGGGAGGAAATACTGCCGGCGGGCTTACAGCCCAGCGAATATCGTGACAGATTTATTGAATCATACCCGTTCATGCCTGAAGTTGTGGATATTCTTTATCACCGCTGGGGTAGTTATCCTACCTTCCAGCGCACCAGGGGCGTCCTGCGCCTGCTTTCACTGGTTGTCTATTTCCTCAGGACACAGAATATACCCTATATCAGCCTGGCTGATTTTGACCTGGCCAACCAGGAAATCAGGCAGGAACTGCTGAAGCACATCGGTTCCGAATTCAACAGCGTTCTTGCTGCCGATATCACCGACGTCACCTCCGGAGCTTCCAGTGTTGACCGTGCCCTGGGTAAGGCTCATCGGGGACTCAGACTGGGTAGTCGTGCAGCGACGGCGATATTCCTTTACTCGCACTCCGGCGGGCAGGAACGTGGGGCCACCCTCGGAGAAATAAAAAGGAATGCCACAACGCCGGATAACCCTGCCAGCGTCGTTGCCGAGGCGGTGGAGCAGCTCAAAGGCAAGCTTTTTTACCTTCAGAGCGTTGGAGAGAAGTATTACTTCAGCAACCAGCCCAATCTGAACCGCATTCTGCTGACCAACATGGAAAACATCCGGGAAGATAAGGTAGTGCAGACCGAGTACGAGCTGCTGCGCAAAAGCATGGCCTATAGCAAGTTCAAGGTCTTTATATGGCAGGAAGAACCGGGCGATATCCCCGACTCAGAGGAACTGAAGCTGGTAGTTTTCAGGAGAGAGAACAAGGACACGCTCAGCAGTATCCTCATGAATAAGGGGCAGGCGCCCCGTGTCTATCGGAATACCTTGTTCTTCCTTTATCCCCTGGAGTCGGAGAGGCCCGCCTTCAACAATACCATCAGGCGAAAAATTGCCTACGAGTACATCGAACGTGACCTCAGCCTCAACCTGAGCAAAGAGCAAAAAGAAGAAGTGAAGAAGGAACTCAAGACGGCTGAAGGAGATGTCAGGGAATCTATCCGCAAGCTGTACCGCATCGTAGCCATACCCGCCAAAGATGGAACGAAAGAGATTGACCTCGGCATACCCACGTACGGTCAAATCCCTCCCATTGATGATGAGATTTTTGAGAAGCTTCGCTCAGAAGGAGAAATCCTGTCGAAGATTGCGCCACTGGTAATTAAGGAAAAGTTCCTATCCGCCAACAATTTTGCTTCTACCCAGCAGATTTACCAATCGGCTCTAAGGACGCCTGGAGAAACAAGGTTCACAGACCGGTCCGTTCTGGAACAGGGGATTTTTGAAGGTGTGCGGTCGGGGTTATTCGGCCTGGGCGAACTGCAGAACAACAAACCGTTGTGCCACTACTTCCGGGAGTCTTCTACAGTTGCCTTCTCTGAAAACGAGATATTGATTTGCGAGTCGGTGTGTCTGGAACAGAGGCAAAAAAAGGACGCGGTTTTGGTTGCTCCGGAGTCCGCAGAAACCGCCCCCACTCCTCAAATAAGAGAAGAACCGCCAAAGTGGGGTGGCGGTGCTACTGCCGTGATGCCCAGCATCGGTGGGAAGGGCAAAGTCCACTTAAAATTCCAGGTGCCAAAAGGTAAGGTCGCCCAAATAATGGGAGTAATGAACCTGCTACAGAGTAAATTTGGTAATTTGGAGATAGAGATTATTGCCACGAACGGGCAGATATCAGAGCAAGATTACGAGGATAAAATAAAGGAGACTTTCCGGCAGTTGGGTATAGAGGTTGATGAGTGACTGTCGAACGAGGCAAGAAGTGCGTCCCATAACAAAACAAAATGAAATACCGCTCGATAGACCGAGGTCCATTCCCATCAGTGGGACTGTGCTTTCCATGCCCTGTTTTTCCCATCAATCTCTTGCGTTAAGATGAATCTCGGTATTCTAGAATATCTGCGGACGATTAAAGCTGTGGGGCATCGTCTATTCCTGATTTCAGTCTATGATATATATATAACTCAGGTAGCCGAAGGTCAGCCATTATCAGAAATGCTTTGGTAGCGTCACGATTTTACGGCCTGCGGTGTGGTCAGAGTCGCCGTACAGGCTCCCTGATTGTAGAATCGGTCCCGGTGCTTTCGATAACCCTCCTTGTCGAAGTAGCGCTTGAGCAGAAACTTGAGTATGGCCAGGAGCCCCACGTCTCCCCAGCTGGCGCCTATCCGTTTTGCTCTCCTGGCTATCTCCCGCATGGTACGCTCCATAATATCCACCGTTTTCCCTACTCGGATGCCCTTCTCCAGCCATAGTTCCACCTGGGTGAAGAGCCTTGGAGTGAACCCCTGAAACTGGACACTCTGGGTTTGGAATGTTGGGAAAGTCCGGCAGGGTCAGGGTAAGATACAGGAGGAGAAAGGACCCTGCCATGAGGAATCAGAGGAAATTCAGTTTAGTGTTCAAGCGTCAGGTAGTTGAGGAATTCCTGAGTGGTGAAGGCGCCGCTTGGCTCTGCCGCAAGTATAACATCTGCTCCAGCCTGCTTTACCGCTGGAAGGACATGTACGGTCGCGGCCGGTTCAACAATGAGCCTACCGAGGTAGGGGCTCTCAAGGACAAAGTGCAGACTTAAGGGACAGGATTGAGGCCATCTGCCTTGAGTTTCCCCGTTACGGCTACCGGCGGGTTACCGCGGCACTTAAGCGTGAAGGCAGGCGGGTAAACCATAAGAGGGTCTTACGACTGATGCGTTGGAGCTCAAGGCACTGCGCGACCGCAACCTTAAGGAAGCGACCTTCGAAGAGAGGGCCGACCTCGTCGCCAGGCTGGGTATTAGGGTCCTGCCGTCGGAGGACCTGAAATCAAGGAAGATATCCTGCCGCTTGAACCTCGCAAAGGGAAACGAAAGCCAAGAAGAGACCGGTCTTGCAAAAATGACCTTTGGTGGGCCTTGGGGGACAGTTCCCGAACTACTCTTTGAGAAGAAGCACCTGATTCCGTTGGTGCAGAAGTTGCTAGTAAGCCACCGGTCGTAACATTTGAAATCCGAGTACCTCATATATTCGCAGCTGAATTTTCACCCAGGTCTTACCAATTTTTGACTCGTTTTTAATAGCATAAAATAATGGGTATTTGCTACAATAATGGTTTTAGATGGGACGTTTTGGAAAGGAGAAGGTGTCTTTCTGGGAGGTGCTTATGACAAGAATTATTAACGGGTTGGTAGCGCTAATCTTGCTCATAGGTATAATCTGTCTTTTGCCCGCGAAAGCAGTTATCGCTGCTCAGAGTATCGTGCCCCCTCCAAACATGGTGAGTTGGTGGACGGGCGATGGCAATGCTCAAGATTTCATCGGTAGCAATCACGGCACAATGATGAATGGCGCTGCTTTTGCTACTGGAAAAGTTGGGCAGGCATTCAGTCTCGATGGAACCAACGATTATATCAATGTTGGACGAACAGATTTTACCAACACCCTAACTATTGAGGCCTGGGTATATCCAAAGTCCTTGGGCACTTATTCCACAATATACGCAAGGTGGTATGATGGAACCCAATCTGACAGGGGTGTGGTCTTCCAGATAAAAAGTAATACCCATCTCAGGCTTGGTGTAATTAATGATAGTAACATTCTGGACGGAGCTTACACTTTTCAGGCGAACCAGTGGTATCATGTAGCTGGTATATGGGACGGTTCAACTTCTAGAGTGTATGTAAATGGCATTGAAGTAGGTAGAAGGAGCACATCGGGAGTATTCACCAATCAGAATGTTGACGCCGCAATAGGAAGAGACCCGTATCCAGCTCAGTATTATTTCAATGGTCTCATTGATGAAGTTACTATTTATGACCGTGCCCTCTCTCCCGCTGAAATTCAGGCGATTTTTGCTGCTGGCTCCGATGGTAAATTCAAGGACAAGACTCCACCTACTACAGAGGTCGGTTTCTCAGGCACTGCTGGTGATGATGGCTGGCACCGCTCCGATGTTCAGGTGATATTAACGTCTTGGGACAATCCCGGCGGTTCCGGGGTCAAGAAGACTGAGTATAGCTTTGACGGAACGAATTGGAATACATACAACGGCCCGTTCGCAGTTACCAGCGAGGGGCTAACTACTTTCTATTACCGCTCGGTTGACAATTCAGGGAACGTGGAGGTAGGGTCACGCATCCCGGGATTCCACCAAGTTGATATGACTGCAGTTTTCAACTCCGATGCTTACACCATATACCGGAACTATGAAGACCCTCCATACGACGGTTATTATCAGGTTTATCCCGGTACATCATATGCTGACCCCCTCTATGGGGCCATCCCCATGAATATGAAACCTAAAGGCACAAACAACGTCTGGCTGAGCAAGGGAAACATGCGCACAGCATCATTTCCCACTCAACTTTCACTTGATATGGATGTTCCCAATGCAAAGAACATCTGGGTGGTCGGGCTAGATGGTGGATGGGTTTACAGCGGGACTCAGGTGGACATAAAGTACACCGTTGATGGAGTGACACGCACCGCTACATACTATCCCAATGATTGGTGCTATAGCGGCACCGGCGCTGGCCTTCGCCTCTGGGTAAGTGGCCACCGTGCAGATATTGCCGTAGCTAGGATTGACTTACCGACTTCCGGCAGGCTTACTAACGTAACTCTCATAGACACTGGTGGGGCGGCGTGGGCCTCCATCCCGGTTTTTGCTGTAACCGTGAGGTATGAAAACCCGACCTTCAGGTCGGCCACTGTGAAAATAGATAAGACCGCGCCTATTCTGACTTTTGGAGCACCAACCCCGGCCCCCAACGCTGCCGGTTGGCACAATAGCGATGTATCAATCGCTTTTACTGCGGCAGATGCGCTATCCGGAGTAGCCTCTACCAGTATTCCTTCGCCGCTGGTGCTCAATACTGAGGGGGATAATGTTACTGGTGATGTTACTGTAACTGACGCGGCTGGTAACAGTGCTACCTTCACCAGCCCGGCGGTGAAGATTGATAAGACTGCACCCCATATCTCAGCGACCAGGACACCTGGACCGAATGCCGCCGGGTGGAATAATACCGACGTCACGGTGAGTTTTGCGGCTACCGACGCAGGCTCCGGGGTAGAGACATGTTCTCCGCCAGTCACTTTGTCGACAGAAGGCGGCAATCAGTCCGTGACTGGTATGGCTACGGATAAAGCAGGCAATACTGCCAGCACCATTGTGAGTGGCATAAGCATAGATAAGACCGCTCCCGCGATTACTATAACTGCCCCAGTAACGCAAGAATATTCAACCGCCGGCAACATCTCCATAGACTATACCGTTTCTGATGGTCTTTCCGGGGTGACAAGCATAACAGCCACCCTGGATGGTGCTGCGGTAACTCAAGGTCAGAATATCAGCCTAGCAGACAAAGCGGGTAATCATAATTTCACCGTAACGTGTACTGATGTTGCGGGCAACACTGCCACAAAGTCAGTAAGCTTCGGCGTGATTATTGCCGCCAATATTGACATCAACCCGGACACTTTGAACCTCAAGAGCAAGGGCAATCCTGTCACTGCCTACATTGAATTTCCCGAATGCTATAACGTCGGTCAGATTGACGTGACCACGGTAAAGCTGAAGATCAACGGTAACGAGATTACTGCTCAGGCAAAGCCGACTGCCGTGGGAGACTACGATAGTGACGGCATCGCCGACCTGATGGTGAAGTTTGACCGCGAGGCGCTTATTGCTGCCCTCAGCAGACAAAGCGGCGACGTTACTCTAACAATTAGTGGTTCGCTGACCAGCGGGATAGAATTCACGGGAACAGATACGATAAGGGTCTTGGCAAAGTAACAGGGGAGTTTCAGGAAACTAGTGAAATAGGATGGCAGGCTTAGTGATGCCTGCCATCGCTTTTTCAAGAAGCCGCAATAGCTTTCTAAGATTGTCCCCTAAGGTCTATCCACGCCACGAAGGCAGTATTATTACCCGCGTTTCACGAAGGAAAAGTCATCCAGTAACCGAGAGGTCTGAAAATCTGAAGCTAAACTTTGGTAATGAAGATGCCAGAATGGTAATAGTATTACCTTTGGTGGGCCTTGGGGGACAGTTCCCGAACTGATGTTTGAGAAGAAAGGGCTGATACCGGCGGTGCAGCAGTTGCTTGTATCACAGCGTAACCCATAGTAATAATCCTGTGCCTGCTAATCATTGCCGCCTTCTCATTTTGAAGGTGTACCACGAGGCAAGGGCGGCTCAGATTCATGTTCGCCCGGTTGGAGCGACTTTGGGAAGCTATTTAAGTATTTCTCTGCCTCGTCTACCATAACCCGATGCTCTCGTAGCTCTGCATCCGACAATAATCTCGCTGTGGGTTGCGCTCCTTTCACTTGAAGAACACCGAGGCATATGGGCTCGGCAATCCCTCCAGGTGCAGTTCTAATCGCATGTATTAATGTCCACACCACAGCAAACCCAGCTTCAGGAATGGTAGGCAATCGGTCTTTCCAAAATACACGTCTCAAAAATGCCAAGAAGGGGTCAGCTATGTTCTGTCCACTGCCAATAGCTACGAAAGGGAGAGCATCTGTCGCCATTTCTGGTGCGCACTGATAGTCAAACTGAATCAGGTGGGGCGTTCCACGCGTTGCCAATGCTACCAATGTCTGATGAAGCGCGCCCACCTGGGCGGATGCCCCCATTATCTGAGTAGAAAGCGCCGCAACTTTTAAAGTGGTTTCAGCGTCTTTAAGAAATGCCATGCGAATCTTCCTACAAACTTCGGGGCCGCGGTCATCTCTGAGGTCGTTACAGACCTCATCCAACCGGTCACAATAGAGCTGTCCTAATCCAACCGGCCCAGATAGGCCAACTATCATTCTATCCCTAATAATGGCCAGCTTAGGTACTGGTTGCATGACTGTTCGTAACCCCGCAATGTTACCTAGCGTTGCAGCGCCATCGGACCCCACCACTATGCCGTCTGAGCATTTAAGCCCAATAATCAGCGTCATATTTAGCCCTGAAAGATGCTATTTACACGGTATTGAGGATACTTCGCATATATTGCGCGGAGCAGTCCGGCAAAGTCAAGTGATTGAACCCATTCAACAACAATGCGAATATACTCAGAGAACTCAGCTTTTATCTTTTCCTTAACTCCCTTAGAATGGGACGACCCTGCAGCGGTGGCTGCATAGCGAGACCATCCTAATCCTGAATCGATACCAACGACTAGACCTTCTCTAACTAGCTCATCTGTATCATCGTATATTTCTGGCGAGAATGGCCCATAGTTATAGGGCGAAAACTTATAGAAATCAGTTGGCAAGTCTGTTGTGGCAGATTCTGCAATTAAGAAAAGACTTTTCTGAAGTTGTACTGGTGACAATCCCTTCTCACCAGCTAAGGAAATTACAAGCATTGTGATGTCCTTTCTACTGATGTCCACGTTCCTGCCCCCTTCGTTTTCTTTACGATACATCATATCAACTATTATCCCAAAATCTCACAACTTCTGGAGAAAGTAATCATAACGTGCTATTCATCCATTGTAAGCTGCACGCCCTGTGGCAATTTTTGTGGTAGTCCAGCAATCCTAACCTTCTCCATCAACTCCTCGCGGTCAGCTTCACTATTCAGCGTCACCTTTGTCTCACGTCTGGTTATTTTGACACGAGTGTCATCACGAAACAGAATCGAAATTAATTTTCCGACCATAGGAAATACTCGGCCAATCAATGAATCCCTGTCTCTCCAGTGACGAAAGACTCCTCTACTCACTTCATCCAAGAGTTCCTCAAAGGACAATGTGACCTGTCCTCCGATAGGAGCCTTACCTAGTTGACCGAGGACATATATTCGAACCTTCTCTTTAAAGAATTCCAAATCGGTATCGTCTTGGACATCCGGTATCCAAGGAATGACATAAAGTGGTCGAGGGTCTTGCCCCGGTTCGATTTCAAGAACCTTTTGTTCTGGAACAAACTTTAACGGCATTTGAGCGGTTCCTTTGGGCCGATTAAGTAAGCCTATGTAAATGCCGTCTTCTTTAATTGAAAGACCAAACGGACCAGTCGGACAAGTGATAAAACTGAGGCCACCTACCTGATTACAAAGCTCTATCAACGTGGCATCGACACTTTGAACATCCTCCTCCGGTACCAGATAGCACAATTCACCGGCTGGCTTTCCACCTACTCCAAGTCGCGACGATAGGTTTCCACCCGCTACAATCAAACCACGAGCTTGGGGAGACCACTCTGAATCAACCCCGAAAGAGGACGGTTTGCATTCAGTGAGCGTGTAAGTGTTATTCTTCGTATTATGAAACACCACATCGACAACAGGATTCGGCTGAATTTGCAAAGCAGCAGAAGTCTCCCTAAAACGGGCTAATTCTGCAACGCTTGCGTCAAGCGGCTGTTCAATCCGGAAAAGCGCATAACCAGCGTTTCTGAGAACCGGTGTCACTGGTGCACCGACAGGCTGTGGGAAAGAAGCCCATATAAGGCAGTTGAGCTGGAAAAGATTATCTCTCGTCAAAGTCGAATTAGCCATGAGAAAAATCCCCGCTAGTAGTATTTGCAGGTGCTCGAGCTATAAACTCTTCGTACTTCTGGTCACCAATGTACGTTTCTAGCTTGGGGTCAACAAACTGCTGAATGTTAGCAACAAGTCGGTGGATGGTATTCCCACATGTACCCGAAGGCAGCAAAGCGTATAGGTGGTCACGTGTAATTTCGATATCAACAGGTTGCCATAGGTGATTGTCAATGGCATAAATATGAACTTTCCCTGCTCCCATTTTGATGGGATTTCCCCATAGGCGGAAGCGGTTGTTCTTTCGGCGAAAAGAGGCCGTCCACCGCTCAAAGGTGCCAATCTCGAGCGGCTGACTAAACTTGACTAGTAGTGGCATTCCTAAAGACATCGGTTCAGCCTTGCCAACAACCTGGGGCCATGAGGCCTGCTCGGCTTTCTCAGTTGAATATCGATATATATTAGTAACAACCTGGACAGTCTGTCTTAGCGAGCTTACCGAATCGCTACGATTGGTGAAGCGACCATCATAATAGATGTCGTGCCCTCCATGCCTTGGAGCTGGTATGCGTAAGCTAACAATGGATTCGAGAGGGTCATACTCCAGACGCATCTTCTGCAATGCCCGGTCCAGTCTTCCTATGCGCTCGGTTATTTGCATTCGAGCACGTCGTCGCTCCACTTCTACTTCGTCCCCGCCAAAAGCAGTATCCTTCTCCTCCTCATCATCGCTTATAGTTAATACATCATCTGAAGGTAATTCATAAACACTTTCGTGCTCGAAAACAATCTTTGAGAAACGGTGGCTAGGATATGCACCAAGGACCAACTGCCATAGACGTTGGAACATCGGAGCGGCAAACCATGCTCTGTCTAAAAAAGTTGAACTATGAATCAAGTAATCCACACGATAATTCGCAGTGTCTCTATCCAACGCTGTATATAGAATGGGGTAACGCTGGTCTTCGACCTCAACAAGAGCCCAGTCAGCGTGTTCTCCGGGCCAGCGAAGACGATAAAGAGTCTGGTCTACCTGTGTCACTTCCTGTCTTGCCGGCGCAAGCGTCAGAATGGCATCCCTCGAACCATTGTGCCTGGAAGTCTCGAGTAAAAACGCTTTTACAAGAGCCCTTGTAGTCATATGGGCACGTAACTCATCGACCGTACCGACTGTCCATCGGTCCAGATAGTCAAAATACTCGTGCCGAGTCTTCAGGTTGGGCAACAGATTCTTAACTGCTTCCTCGGGCATGTACACTGACCTCATTTCGGGGTTTTACATGGTTTCGTCTTGGCACATCCCAATATGGGGACTTGCACCTCGGGCAAATTCGGGGTAGACGCTGTGCCCTTGGTATCCATTGATGGCTGCACCTCAGGCAGACAAAAGTCGGTAAGACCACTTTCTCTTGTTCCATGACATCGCTAAGTATAACCTATAGGTAAGTATGCGTCAAGTCCAAGTGCGAGCGTATTATTCTGGAGTCTTGCTTCTTGGATTTATCTTTTAGACTCCTTGACAAATCCCCTTACCGAAGCTTAACATTCGTGATGAAGGTGTTAAAGGTGATATAAATGGGACACGTACGCATCAGTATAGAGGACAGTCTCCACAAAAACCTCAAACGTCGGGCTATCGACGAGGGCATTCCGATGAGAGAGCTCTTGGTCAAAGCCCTGGAGGAATATGTAGAGCGTAATCCACCTTTGCCACCCCCAACCACACCAAATCAACCTGTCAATACGAAGAGTAAGTCAAGGAGAAAACGCAGTAGTGTCTGAGACACCAGATAGAACCAAGGCTTTAATCGGCCAGAAAATTATGCTGGAAAGCCACTTCCCCCACCCGGTATTGGTGGAGGCGGTAAAACCGTTGGGGAAATTGCTGGCACTACAGGTGCGTGCGGATGATGGCACAATCAAGGAAACATTCCTCACAGCCGAGGAAGCCGAAGGGTTAGTCAAGACCTTGGTCTCCACGCCACAACAAGTGGCGCAATTAGCCCCTGCTCAGGACCTGCGCTTGCTCATTGAATCCCACCGTATCGCTCTCGCATATGCGTATGACCCGCTATTTGCCGTCAGTCTCTCCGGTATTCGCTCCCTGCCACACCAGATTGAAGCGGTGTATGGTAGGATGCTTCCTCAGGCTCGTCTGCGATTCCTGCTAGCAGACGACCCTGGCGCTGGCAAAACTATTATGACGGGTCTCCTCATGAAAGAACTCAAGATGAGGAACGCTCTGGAACGTGTACTGATAATCGTGCCGGCGGCGCTCACCATCCAGTGGCAGGACGAACTGCTCCGCTTCTTTAATGAGTTCTTCGTTATCATCAATGCCGAAAATGATAAACAACAACTGGGCAATCTCTGGCAGAGAGAATCCCAGGTACTTACCTCCATGGATTATGCCAAGCAGGAGGGGGTACGAGAGAAAATCTGGGCCTCAGGTTGGGATTTAATCGTGGTGGATGAAGCCCATAAGTGCTCTGCCTATACCAAGACCCGCAGTGGCAGGTCGCCGGAAGCCCAAAAGACTAGGCGCTATCAACTGGTGGAGTATTTTTCTTACCAGCCGGCACTGATGTTACTGTTTCTCACAGCCACCCCTCATCAGGGCGATGAGGACCGCTTTGCCCATTTTCTGCATCTATTGGAACCCGACCTCTTCCCCGAGCCGCATAAACTGGATGGGAGCGGCAGAGACATCCGACACGCCGTACTGGAGTTAGGTAAGGATTCCCCGTGGGTACTGAGGCGCTTGAAGGAAGACCTGAGAGACTTCGATGGCAAGCGCATCTTCCCGGACAGGCACAGCCGGACAGTGACCTTTACGCTTGGCCCCGAGGAATACCGCCTTTACTTGCTGGTCAACGATTACCTCAACCGCTTCCTGGTGGGAGGTAGCGGCGCCAAGAGGCAAAGTATTGCCTTAACCCGGACCGTGTTCCAGCGTCGTCTGGCGAGCTCAACCTATGCCATTTATCGCTCGCTGGAAAGACGTTTTAAGCGCCTGCAGGATATCCTGGAAGAACTGGAATCGCTGCCGCAGGAACAACAACAGCGCCGTTTGCTCCGTCTTTCCGGCGTGATTGATGAGGAACGGGATGAAGGTGACCTCGATGAAACAGAGCGGGATGACCTCCTTAATGAGACTACGGCTGCCGAACAACTATTTCAACTGCAGGAAGAGATTGCCGCCCTGCGGGAGCTGGTAGCTGAAGCCCGGCAGATATATGAGCACGCTCCCGATAATAAACTGGCGAGTCTGCGCAATATACTGACTGAGGTTGAATTCTCGGAGCTCAAAGGCGGGCTGGGTAGACTGCTCATCTTCACCGAGCACAGGGACACTATGGAATACCTGAGCGGTCACCTCCAGAGCTGGGGCTTCCGCGTCTGCAATATCCACGGCGGCATGAATCCCCATGAGCGAAAGCGCGCCCAGGAAATCTTCCGCACCGAGGCACAAATCTGTGTTGCTACCGAAGCCGCCGGTGAAGGTATTAACCTGCAATTCTGCCATTTGATGATTAACTATGACCTGCCCTGGAACCCTGCCCGTCTGGAACAGAGGATGGGGCGCATCCACCGCATCGGGCAAGAGCGCGATGTTTATGCCTTCAACTTTGTGGCCGAGGAATCGTCTGACGGTAAACCGGTTATTGAAGGTCGGATTCTGAAGTGCCTGCTGGACAAACTCGAGCAGATGCGCGCCGCCCTGGGCTCCGACCGGGTCTACGATGTCATCGGGCAGGTGCTTGCCCTGCATGAAGTGAATCTATCGGATATGCTGCGGGAGGCAATCCTCTACCCCGGCAGATTGAGCGAATATGAAAAAAAGATTGAGCGACTCAGCCTGGAGAGGCTTCAGGAATATGAGAAGCAGACTGGTATCGCCCTGGCGAGAGCCTACGTGGATTTCCCCAGGGCTCAGGAAGCTTCCTTCCTTGCCGAAGAGCGGCGTTTGATGCCGGAGTACATCGCCCGCCAGTTTCTGGCGATGTCGGAAAAGGTGGGACTGAAAATCGAGAGCCGCGCCGATGGTCTCTACCGGATACCTCATGTGCCGCAGGACCTGCGCTCGGAGAGTCTGGAGGCGGTGAGACGCTACGGCCAGGCGGAGACGAGATACAACAAGATAACCTTCCACAAGGAGCACCTGGATAATGACCGCCACCCCGATGCTGTGCTGGTCTCGCCGGGGCACCCGCTCTATGCGGCGGTAGATGAAAAATTCCGGCGCCGCTACGATGCCTTACAGGGCTCTTACTCTATCTTTGTGGATAGCGAAGCCAAAGAACCATATTCCCTGCATTTCTTCGAGGCTGATGTCTGCGGGGATTACCCCAAATCCAATATCGTGCTGCACAGCGAGCTCGTTTGCGTGCGCCAGCAGGGTGAGCAGATGGAACTGGTGGCGGCAGACATACTGCATGACCTCGCTCCCCTGGAAGGCACCCAGCGTCCGCCCCAGATTAACTGGCGCCCGGCGGAGGAGTTTGTACGGCTTCAGTACCAGCTGCCCCAGCGCCAGCAAAAGCTGGAAGAGAGGAAAAAGCAGGCACAAATTATCCGTGATTATTTACAGAAGTCCTACGATGAGAGAATCTGGGCGTCCCAGCGCCGCGCGATGGAACTAAGAGCCCGCCTGGAGATGGGAGAGAAAGAGGTTGCCCTGGCGGTCCAGGAGGCAGACCGGGAGGTAGAGCAGTTGGAACGCCGCCGTGCTGACTGCTTGGAGCGATTGCGGCATATTGAAATCGTGCGCCCTGGCCCCGCCCGCTATCTGGGCAGCTTCTTGGTAATACCGGCAAGCCAGGTGGGAGAGTTGCAGACGCTGGTAGAGGACCCGGAGGCTAAGGCATTAAGTGAGAAGCTGGCGATGCAGGTGGTAATGGAGTATGAGCGGAAGCGTGGCTGGGAACCATTTGATGTTTCACTGGAAAAGGTAGGGTTTGACATACGTTCCCTCAGCCCGGCAGATAGCCAGACCGGTAAGCGGGAAATCCGCCGGATTGAAGTAAAAGGACGTAAGAAGGGAGAGCCGGTGCGCCTGACGGAGAACGAGTGGCGCAAGGCACGGCAGTTACGGGACTCCTACTGGCTGTATGTGGTCTGGGAGCCGCACGTCAAGCCGGCTGAGCCGGTGCTGGTGCAGAATCCCGGCGAAGTGCTGAGCTCCTACGTCCGTGAAATCCGGCAAATCAGCCACTATGAGATTCCTGCCGATGCCATCAAGAAATCAGCCTATCAGGGAGATTAACCATGGATGATAAGAGGCTTATTGAAGATTTTCTACCCATACAGGAT
>Ga0315298_1006107_pt1 | contig 16634 bp, 7 predicted proteins | sample WHS_1_MG_FD_203077 | JGI IMG/M metagenome (GOLD analysis project Ga0315298, IMG submission 203077) | Extremophilic microbial mat communities from Washburn Hot Springs, YNP, Wyoming, USA - WHS_1_MG | ecosystem: Environmental > Aquatic > Thermal springs > Hot (42-90C) | place: USA: Wyoming...
GCTGGCAGCCAGTTGTTCTGTGACAGCAGGCTCGAATCTTATTCAGGCAGTTGGGCAGTGTACGATACCGATGACACACAAATCACAGCAAACAATCTCGCATCCGACATGGAACCGATCCCAGGCCACAGCGGTATCGGTTTGCTTGTTATCAGTGCGTCGGGCGAATCCTGCCCATACGAGTTCCGCGTGCTTGATCCGACCAGAATAACTAACACCGTTTCGATCGACACGGTAGTGTCGAACCAGCTCGCTGATGCGGGGGATGAACACTACTTGACATTCAATGCGGTGGCGGGACAAAGACTTTACTTTGATGCCCTGGATTCACAGGCTAACAACGTCATGTATGCGTTGATATCGCCGGATGGGAGGTACTGGATTTGGAACGCTTGGAACAACTGGGATTCTGGCATCTCCACAATGCCAGTTAGCGGGACCTACACACTCCGGTTCCATAATAGCTCGAGTGGCTCGGCAAGTTACAGGTTCAGGATTCTTAATCTGGCGACGCAACCTGTTTTGCCGTTGGGCACGACGCAATCGGGCCAGCTTAATCCCGTAACCCAAACTCACATCTACCGGCTCCAAGCCGTAGCAGGTCAAAAAATCCACTTCTCCAGCCTGTATGCCAGCTCAGGTGACGCAACCTGGTCGGTGCAGGATCCATGCAACAACCAGCTCGTTTCGGGTAACATTCAGGACGACCTTGGAACGGTTTTCTTCCCCGCCAGCGGTACATATGCGTTGATTATCAGCGGTTGGGGGCCAGGCTCTGGAACGCTCGATTACCAGATCCTTGCCACGGATGTGACCGATGCACCTATGGCGCCTGCCGGCTTCGGCACATGCTCGGGTTTCGTCAACGCCGGTCAGACGAACTACGTATATTTCAATGCTGCAGCGGGCACACCGATTTATATTGATAGCCTGACAAATAACTGGTCGGTCACGCTAAGGGTGCGTGACACGAATGGTGTGGTTGTGCTCGAAACTGCGCCCGGGTACGGTAGTGCAGGCGGGCCAGACCCGGGGTTCTGCATACTACCTTCCAGCGGCACTTACACGGTCGAAATTGAAGGCTACTACGGAGGTGATTACGCATTCCGTATCCTTAACCTGCTTACAGACGCACCGGTTTTGACCACAGGAGTTGAATATGATGTATCGTTCACACTCGGCTTCCAGACCGATGTGTACCGGGTCAGCGGTACAAACGCACAAATCTTGGTCTATGACGCCCTGATGAACGGCAGTTCAGTGTATTTGTGCATGCTTAAGCCGAATGGTGCGGCGTTATTTGGCGGTTTCAATTGGTGGAATTATTACAGTGCTTCGGCGTATTCGGACAACGGTCCGGTTAGGTTGCCATCCACAGGCACATATTACCTGATTGTGCTGAACGACACCGATCAAACGCCGAATTACAAGTTCCGATTATTAGACTTGGCATCTGCATCCCGGATCAATCTAGGCTTAAATTACACTAATTCAATTCCCCCGTGTGGCTTAAGCATTTTGTGTTTCACCAATCCGGCAGCGTCATATTTCTTCGATGCGCTTGATCCGGACTGGCAGGTGTACTGGCAGTACATTGCTGCGGGTTCAGACCAGGTCAATTGGGGTGGGTGGGATGACTTCGAGTCCGGTTCGATTGTTCCCGGGACAAATTATCTACTCCTGTATAACAACACAGATGATATACAGTCATGGGCGTTCCGTGTGCTGACCAGCACATCTGCTACAAACAGCCTGAGTTTTGGTGTTTTGTATTCCAATGTACTTTCCCCCGGCCAGGACCACTGGTACACGTTTACCGGTGTAGCAGGGCAAAAGATTTTTGTGGATTCGCTCGAACAATTTGATTCGGCGCACTATGGCTGGCGTACAATCGAACTCTACGACACAACCGGTGACCGGGTATGGAGCGGGTATGAATTCTATGATTCGTACCCACCAATCTTGCTTATGCAGTCTGGCACTTATAAGGTACGCATCCACAATCGGCGGGACGGTACCCGAGCGTATGTCTTCAGGGTGCTCGATGTTGGAGCACAGCCTCTCGTTGCTTCGGACGAACTCAGGAACGGCACGGTAAACCCAGGGACAGCAGCACAATTGTTTAGGTTTAATGGCTTGCGGAACATCCGGCTGTACCTCGATATCACTGCGGATAGGGGAGTTGACTGCATGATCTTCGGTCCTGGAAACCAACTACTCGGCAGTTCAAGTAGCAGCGACATCGAAATCAGTGCATTGCCAATTGATGGTGAATACCTCTTAGTTTTGAACGACTCGCAAAGTACGAATCAGTATTCTTATGCATTCCGGCTGGTGCCTGGTAATCACGCGCCTAGTTTTACATCGCCGACCAGTGCAACGGTTGCGGAACAAACCACATTGAGTTTCACAAACGTCGTCTCCGATCCTGAGATACCAAACGACCAGGTTACATTTTCCTTGGCAGGTGACGTGCCATCAGGCTTGACCATAAATCCTAGTACCGGTGTGATTACCTGGACCCCGGGCGAGAACCAGGGACCATCCACAAATACATTTACGATTGTTGCCATAGACGACGGGATACCGCCGTTGTCAGGTGGGGCACTGTTTACCATTGTGGTTCAGGAAGTGAACCGGGCGCCTGCGCTCACGATGCCTACCAATCAAACGATTAACGAATTGACCACGATGTCGGTCTATGCATCGGCTTCTGATCCCGACATACCAACCAACACGATCGTCTTCGCGCTGGTCTCGGCTCCGAGCGGCGTGAACATAAACCCGAACACGGGACTGATCACATGGACACCGAGCGAAGCCCAGGGACCATCCACCAATACAATCACAGTCAAAGTGACCGATTCCAACCCGTGGGCCATTAACGAAAACCAACTTAGCACAACAAATTCCTTCGTGGTGGTTGTAAAGGAGGTTAACTCGGCACCTGTCTTACCCGTTCAGACTAACAGGACAATCAACGAGCTGACGTTGTTGGTTGTGCCGAATTCCGCCACAGATTCTGATATTCCGGTCAATACCCTTACCTATCAGCTTGTGAACCCGCCTGCAGGCGCCACCATCTCGACCAACGGCATCATCACTTGGACGCCGACTGAAGCCCAGGGTCCGGGCACCTACACAATCACAACTGTTGTCACTGACAACGGTACGCCGCAGCTTTCGGCAACAAATGAGTTCACTGTCACCGTGAATGAAGTCAATTCTGCGCCGGTCTTGCCAACCCAGACCAACAGGACAATCAACGAGCTGACGTTGTTGGTTGTGACGAATACCGCCACAGATTCTGATATTCCGGTCAATACCCTTACCTATCAGCTTGTGAACCCGCCTGCAGGCGCCACCATCTCGACCAACGGCATCATCACTTGGACGCCGTCTGAATCCCAAGGACCCGGCACATACACAATCACAACCGTGGTCACAGACAATGGCACACCGCAGCTTTCGGCAACAAATGCGTTCAACGTCACTGTCAACGAGATCAATTTACCACCGGTTTTGAATATGCCGCCAAATACAAACATTAACGAGCTTGCGACTCTGACTGTTACCGTGTCGGCCACGGACACCGATGTTCCGACAAACACACTCTGCTTCAGTCTGATTTCGCCGCCAACAGGTATGGTAATAAACACCAATTCAGGATTAATCACTTGGACGCCAACTGAAGCACAAGGCCCGAGCACCAACATCATCACTGTTGTTGTGACTGATCGTAACACCAACGCCGTTAATGCGCAGCAGTTGAGCGCGACAAACTCGTTCACCGTGATTGTAAACGAGGTGAACAGTCCGCCGGTGCTCACTTTACCAGCAAATCAGATTGTCCATGCCGGCACTTACATATCGCTTAATGCGACGGCCTCGGACCCGGACATCCCACCAAATGCATTCGGCTTCGCGCTGTTGTCCGGCCCGACTGGCTTGACCGTGGGTACAGAAGGTCTCATCACGTGGCAAACCACAGATGCGGACGCAGGCACAACAAATACCGTCACCGTACGGGTCACCGACAACGGTGCACCGCCCCTTAGCAGTACAAACAGTTTCGTGATAACGGTTCTTGGCCGACCGGTCATCACCTCGATCAAACGGTCGAACGAGCTGGTCACGCTAACGTGGACAGCAATTTCAGGAACAGTTTATCGGGTGCAGTACAAGACGAATCTTACCGATTCAACTTGGTCTGCAGTTCCAGGCGACGTAACAGCCTCAGGGCCGACAGCGTCCAAGACCGACAACACAGGCAACACACAGAGACGGTTTTATCGGGTGATTGTGCCGTAGTGCCAAGGTGCGCGGCCGATACTGCTGGCATAGGCCGGCCTGCGGCGACCGCCCAATCCAGTTCGACCTGGATTTGTTATGTGTGCGTAACGAAGTCGCAGTTTGTGCGACGGCGCTGCCTGAGATTGACCCAAATTGCCAGCGCATAACGCCAAGTTCAGCATGCAATTGCATGATTCTGTGGCCTCGTGAGGCGGTCCATGCCGGGTGCGGCACACAAAGAGCGTCCTCCGCCTGTCAAGCGGGTGACGGCCAGATGCTGCGACACGATGCTGACCTGAAATTGGCGTAACACCCCCAACGCGCGCAGGGCCGGACCACAAACACGCGGTCGCAGTTCGAGGTTTGGCATGTGCCGGGATTTGTAGTTCACACTTCACCGCGGTTTCTTGGGCACGGCAATCCGCGACACAGAGACGGGCTGTCGGATTTTTTCGATTCCGACGGAGGCGGCACCCTCCAGGTGAAATTGCAGGTTATGCTCAATCAAAACCCGATGAGCCTTTTGCGCCGCGCAATTCAGTTGGACAGGTGGTTTCATGTCCGCTGCGCTCAACAGCGCACATCCGGCTTAATGTATGGCGTAGCTTACCAGCTATCATGCATTCTCGAATCGAGATTTGGACAGTAGGTTTAGCACACACAGGCGGCGACTGGACTGTTATCTCCACCACCGCCACGCTTCATGCAACCCGGCCGGCGCGTTGAAGTCGCTGAGTGAGTGAAGTCCGTTCGTGCCACTGACTTGTGATTGTGACTACGCCACAAAGCTGTAATCGTATGGCCTGCGCATTTCGCGTGTGAGATATGCGTTGGCCTGTTTCGCCCCTTCGCCAACAAACCGTTCACGTACAGGGTCCCATTGCAATTTCCGGCACAGCCGAACTGCGATTGCCACCAAATGACATACCGACGCCGAACGGTGTCCGTCCTCAACAGGTGCAATTGGGTCTTTACGCGAACGTACGCATTCGAAGAAGTTTGCCATGTGATCCGTGCTAACGGGCAGGCGAATTGCGTCGTCAGGTAGCGGTGTAGTGTAAATCTCATCGTTACTTGCACTCAGGTCGCCCCGGTTCACCCATAACCAACCGGCGGTACCGTCGAACCTGATTCCATTCCGTTGGCCGGCCGGGTCGAGTATCTCGCCAAACGGACTGTCTGCAGTAGTTGTCCTGACGATGTGCCTGACACCATTCGGCCACGTCAACTCAGCCTCGAACTCGGGCGGTGTATTGTAACCCCCTGGAATGGGTTCAACCAAAATTTTGCCCTCGACTGATACCGGCCCATCAAGGCCAATTGCCCAGCGTACAATATCGTTGTGATGTGCGCCCCAGTCTGTCATCGGTCCGCCAGCGTATTCGAACCACCAGCGGAACGAGCCGTGACACCGTTCTTTCATGTACTCGACCCTGGGGGCCTGCCCGAGCCAAAAATCCCAGTTTAATCCGTCGGGTACAGGCTGCGGTTTGAACGGCCCGGCGCGCAACCCCGCAGGCACGTAAACCGTCACAGTCCGAAGCTTGCCCAGCCGACCGTTCCGGACCAGCTCACATGCGAGCCTGAACCGCGCATCGCTACGTTGTTGTGTGCCGGTCTGGAGGATGACCTTGTTCGCGCGGACGACCTTGATGAGATGTTTCCCCTCGTCAATGGTGAGCGTAAGAGGTTTTTCGGCGTACACGTCTTTTTTCGCTCGTGCAGCGCCGATGTTGATCAGCGTATGCCAGTGGTCCGGGGTAGCGTTGACGATGACATCTACATCGTCGCGTTCGAGCACTTTGCGAAAATCCGTGTATTTGGCAGGTGCAAATCCTTCCCGTGCGAATCGCGCCGCAGCACGCGCAAGATGCGCTTCGTCAACATCACACACTGCAACCAGATTGCCGAACCGTGCTGCAGCCAGCCCGTCCACAATACCCATGCCACCACAACCAATCAGGGCAATGTTTAGCCGATCGTTTGGTGATGGTTGTGCCGCTGGCTGTTGGTCAGCGGCCTCGGCAAGTGCGCGCGATACAAACCAGGTCGGTAACCCGGTTGCTACTGCTGTAGCTGCGCATCTACGCAGAAAGGTGCGCCGTGAAATTTGGAGCTGCGTATTCATGATTTTTGGAAAGCTCAGGCCTTAAACCTGGGCGGGTCAAGCCAAAAACAAATCGCATTTGGTACACCGAATCCATGGCGAAGCCGAGGGACATGCTCCGGCTCGCTCGGGGATCAATGGGCACGCTTCGCGCGGTGGCTCACCGTTTATCTTTCGCGCTGCGGTCGTCCGTTTCGTTCGCGGCGTTTCGAGTTCGGGTTGGCGCTTGGTTTTCTTTGGGACACGCAATGGGTAGAACTTCCGCACCACGTCTGGGTTCGCACCGTTTGTGGATGTAGAGTTATGGGCAGGCTCAAAAACGGCGGGCTGAATTGGCGTCAATTCCTTGACTGGGAAACGGCACGTTCGTCGAAACGCGCACTGGCAATTGCCGGCCAGTCGCGCCGCCGGTTGTGCCGAAAATCAGGCTTTGTTTAGTCCAAAAAATTTGTGTCGGTTCCAAAGCACGTGTTCCGTAAGGTCATCGAGCTGAGGAAAAAATGCGAAAGTTACCAGCCGGGGCCGTTATCGGTTTGTTGGGGTCTGCCATTGCGTTCGGTACGGCGGGCTGGTCGTGGTGAAAGTGCAGTATCTATTTTGGGTTCATACGCGCCGGGGCCGAACGCGCGTTCGATGGCTTCCTGCAGTTGGCGTGACGGCCTGACGCGGCACTGTTCGCCGGCGCGGATTGCTGCCGGCGCGCCATTCGGTTGCGTGAAATGCAACACAAGCGGGCATTGCCCGGGGTGGGCAGATACAATCTCATGCAGTCGTTCCAGTTGTTCTGTTGTCAGATTTGCGGTGTTCAGGTGCACCGTGACGCTCTTTGTGAATCGCGCGGGTGCGTCGTCCAGGAGCAGTGCCTCGAGGGCAAACAGTTTCGGCTTTTCCTCCGTTACACTCACCTCGCCGATGACCATGACAGCCGCATTCGGTTTCACGATCTCACGGCTATGTTCGTAGGCATCGTTCATGAACAGAACCTGAACCGTCCCTGCCATGTCTTCCAAAGTTGCGATCAGATAGGGTTTGGATGTCTTCTTGGATATACCGTATTGGACGGCTGTGACGAGACCGCCGATGCGCGTCAGTGTACGGTTGGGCAAGTCCGCCAATGTTGCAGTATTTGCCAGCCCATACTGACTGAGCAAGGCCGTGTATGGCGCGAGCGGATGGCCGGTGAAATAAAACCCGAGCAGTTCCTTTTCATACGCAAGCAGTTCGGTTGGCGGCCACTCGGGCAGATTGGTGAGTGCGTCGGGCATGGGGGCGGTTTCTTCATCGAGCCTGCCGAACAGCGAGCTTTGACCGCGGAGTCTGTCGGCTGCGATACTTGCGGCACGGGCCAGTGCATGGTCAATCTGCGCAAAAAGCGTTGCGCGTGTCTGGCCGAAACAGTCGCATGCACCGCTTTTGATCAGCGCCTCGAGCACTTTGCGGTTGACCGCACGTGTGTCAACGCGTTCGCATAGGTCGGCTAGCGACCTAAATTTGCCCCCTTCATTGCGCGCGCTGATGATCGAGTCAACAGCAGCTTCACCGATGCCCTTGATCGCTGCCAGGCCGAACCTGATTGCACCGAGTGTGCCTGTGTCTGACTCGGGTTGGTTTGGAGCAAAATACATTTGGCTTTCGTTTACGTCTGGCGGCAAGACTTCAATGCCGAATTCACGTGCTTCGTTGACGTACTGGGCGAGTTTGGCTGTGTCGGCCATGTCGCTTGTCATCATTGCACAGAGGAATTCGACTGGATAATTCGCCTTCAGATACGCCGTTTGATATGCAATGACTGCGTATGCTGCGGCGTGTGATTTATTGAATCCGTAGCCGGCAAATTTCTCCAACAGATCGAAAATCCGGTGCGCTTTCGTTTCTGGGATACGGTTTGTGCGTTTGCAGCCCTCGACGAAACTTGCGCGTTGCTTGGCCATTTCTTCAGGCAATTTTTTGCCCATTGCACGACGCAAGATGTCCGCCTGACCGAGCGTATAACCTGCCAGGGCTTGCGCAGCCTGCATGACCTGTTCCTGGTAGACCATTATGCCGTAGGTTTCGCGGCAGATCGGCTCGAGCAGTGGATGTTCGTAAGTGATCTGGACCTTGCCATGTCTGCGTGCAATGAACTCCGGGATCAATTCCATCGGGCCGGGCCGATAAAGCGCAATCAAGGCTATTATGTGCTCGATTGAGGTGACATTGAACTTGCGACACAACTCGCGCATGCCGCTTGATTCAAGCTGGAACACGCCGAGTGTCTGTGCACGGTTCAACAGCTCGTATGTTTTCGGGTCATCGAGCGGTATATTGTCAATTTGAATGTCAATCCCCTTGGTTGCCCTGACCATCTGACACGTGTTACGAATTACAGTCAGGGTCTTCAGCCCAAGGAAATCCATCTTCAGCAGGCCAAGATCACCGACCGGGCCCATGGCATACTGCGTGACGATCGTGCCGTCTTCGTCAGCCTTGAGCGGCAAAAGATTCACCAGTGGTTGATCGCCAATTACCACCCCGGCAGCGTGTACAGAGGCGTTGCGCACGATGTCTTCCAGGATCAGGGCGGTGTCAATCAACTCGCGCGTGGTCGGCTCGGTGTCGTATGCATGCTTTAGTTCAGGCGACTTTTTCAGGGCTTTTTCGAGTGTAATGTTCAACTCGGCAGGTATCATTCGGGCGAGCCGATCGCAATCGCTGTAGCTCAACCCCATCGCGCGGCCCACGTCGCGCACAGCGGATTTGGCGCCCATGGTACCGAAGGTGATAATTTGCGCCACGCAATCGCGTCCGTATTTTTGCCTCACGTACTCGATCACCTCGGCGCGGCGATCGTCGTCAAAGTCAATGTCTATGTCAGGCGGGCTGATTCGTTCCGGGTTCAGGAACCGCTCAAACAACAGGCCGTATCTGATCGGGTCAACCTTCGAGATCTCAAGCAGGTACGTCACAAGTGAGCCTGCCGCCGAGCCGCGTGCGCCGCATGAGATACCGCGACTGCGGGCGTACCGCACAAAATCGCCTACAACAAGGAAATAACTGACGAACCCGGTCATTTCGATCACGTTTAGTTCCATGCGCAACCTGTCCATGACGGTTTTGACCCTGGCTTGAACCGTGGCATCGGCGGTGTCGCTGTCTGCGGTCTGTGGCACAGGCGGCAGCCGACTCGGGTCGTCAACTCCCTCGACAACAAACTCCTTGTCATGCAGATGCGCGCGGATCGAATAGCGTTTGTACAATCCCTCGACCAACCATTGACGCAAAAAACTTTCGCGCGTATGGCCTTCTGGGGGATGGAAGACCGGAAAATGCAATCTGCCGGTCTCAATTTCGAGGTTGCATTTCTCGGCTATTTCAAGCGTGTTGCGGATTGCCTCGGGCACCTCGGCAAACAACTGTTTCATCTCGTCAGCGCTGCGGAGATGAAACTGTTCAGGTGCATAATTGAGGCTCAAGCGTTTTGGATCATTCAGTGTCGTTTGTGTGCCGATGCATACCAGGCAATCGTGCGCGTGCGAGTGATGCCGTTCGATGTAATGCACATCGTTTGTGGCAACCAGTTTCAGACCGAACTCTTTCGCCCAGATGATGAGCTGTCGGTTTACCTTGGTTTCTTCCGGTTCACCGTGATTTTGCAACTCAAGATAAAAGTTGTCCGGGCCGAATGTTTGCTTGAACCAATCAATCACTTCGCGCGCCTTGTCGAGCTGGCCTTTTTGGATCAGCTCGGGTATCTCACTTGCAAGGCAGCCCGACAACACAATCAGCCCGTGCCGATGCGCAGCGAGCAATTCCTTGTCAACACGCGGTTTGTAATAAAACCCCTCCAGATGCGCCGCCGTGGCGAGCTTGATCAGGTTTTTGTATCCGGTGCTGTCTCTGGCGAGCACCACAAGGTGATGATAAACGTCGCGACCGCCCGTGGCGGTTTTTTTTTCGAACCTGCTGCCGGGCGCAACGTACAGCTCGCATCCGATGATCGGTTTTATGCGCGCTTTACGTGCCAGCTTGTAAAAATCTATTGCGCCATAGAGCACGCCGTGATCGGTGATTGCCAGAGCTGGAAACTGAAGTTCCGCTGCCTTTGCCACCAGCCGATCCAGACGACATGCACCGTCCAACAGCGAGTACTCGCTGTGTACGTGCAAATGGACAAAGTCTGCGTGCGGCATGAGTTGACTTTACGGCGACTGGCCGTATGCGCGCAAGGAACTACAACGCAATCGGCTCGGATTAAACATGACGCAGGTACAATGTGCAAGTTGCAGCGTCGTTTCGGTCAGGCGCCCGTTGCCGCAAAGAATTCCTTAATTGTCATGGCCACGCGCTGGATTTGTTCGTCGGTGAGTTCAGGGTACATCGGCAGACACAAACACTCGCGCGCCGCCTTTTCAGCCACTGGGAAATCGCCGGGTTTGTGCCCCAGATGCGCATACGCTTTTTGTAAATGCAGTGGCAACGGATAATGCGTTGCACAACTAATCCCATGCGCTTCGAGATAATCCCGCAGCTCGTCTCTGCGCGGATGCCGCACCACATAAAGATGCCACGCGCTTTCAGTATCGGCAGTGCCGCTTGGCAATTGCAACGGCGTGTCGGCCAGCAGTTCACTGTACCGTTCTGCAACACGCCGGCGCGCTGCGTTCCAAGCCGGCAGGTACTTGAGCTTGACCCGCAGAACGGCGGCTTGAATGCCTTCCATTCTGTAGTTGTAGCCGAGCTCATCGTGGTAATAGCGCTTTGTTGAACCGTGATCGCGCAATATCCGCGCCCGGGCTGCCAACGCGCTGTCGTTTGTTACCAATGCGCCCCCTTCACCGCATGCGGCAAGGTTTTTGGTCGGGTAAAAGCTGAAACAGCCAATTTCACCAACTGTGCCTGCGTGTTTGCCCTTAAACTTTGCGCCGTGTGCCTGTGCTGCGTCTTCGACGAGCACGAGCTTGTGTTTTGTGCAAATCGCACGCAGTGCATCCAGGTCACATGGCAGTCCGTAGAGATGAACTGCCAGCACGGCTTTTGTCCGGGGTGTAATTGCGCGCTCGACAAGCTCGGGGTCAATGTTGAAAGTGCGGTCTTGAATGTCCACATACACCGGGCGCGCGCCCACATATGATATAGCCCAGCTTGTGGCCACAAATGTGAACGGCGTGGTGATGACCTCGTCGCCTGCGCCGATCCCCAAAACCCGCATTGCAACGTGCAAAGCCGATGTGCCGCTGTTAAGCCCGACACAGTGCCCAACACCCAAAAACTGCGCAAACTCGCTTTCGAATGCGGCTACCTCGGGTCCGAGGCAAAACGTGCAATTGTCGAGCACGCGGCCAATGGCAGCCTCAAGTTCCGCACGCAACGGACGCAGGTGCGCGCGTAGGTCAAGATATGGAACAGAATCACTCATCGCCGACGCATTGGTAACAGAAACTGGCTCAGGCTGCAACGCGGCGCACAGCGGTCTGATGTTTATTTTTATGGGACCGGTGCACTTGCAAAAGAGTGCGGCGAATGCTAAGCTCTCCAGGTGAGCAGCGTAACGAGGAGCAGCCTCACAGCAGGCGCAAAAAAGTCCAAAAGCGTCAAGCCGGTTATCTACGTTGTGGATGACGAGCCGATGCTGTTGCAGTTGGCATGCGTGATTTTGGCGCCTTTGGGATTTCATGTCGAAACGTTTCGTGACCCGAGCGAAGCGCTCAAGAAGTTCGCAACCGCAGAGCGCAAGCCTGAAGTTGTCATAACCGATTACGCCATGCACAAGGTCAATGGCCTTGAGTTGGTTGTAAAGTGCAAGGAACTTCATCCGACCCAGAAGGTCATTCTTGTAAGCGGTACAGTCGGCCCGGAAGTGTTTGCAGATTCACCTGTCAAACCCGACTTTTTCCTGCCGAAGCCGTACGAGGTTGATCAATTACGCGCTGCGGTGATGGACCTGCTTGAACCCCCTCTTAACCGCAAGTCGCCCGGCCGCACTAAGAGCAGCAGATAGGCGCGCAAGTAGTTTTTCCGGGTTTGGTCAGACCATTCCGTTGGCAGGAAGGCGGCGTGCTGATTGTGCGGGGGCTATTGTGCGGGTTTGTCAGACGTTTCTTTTGTGTAAGCGTTGACGCTTTTTATGCCGGCTGCTTTTGCGGCGTCCATGACCCTGACAACCTGGCCGAACGGCGCGTTTTTATCGGCACTGATGGCGAGTTTAAGCTCGGGGTTTTTTTCCGCGCGCGCAATCAGTTCACTCTTGAGTCGGTCGGCTGTAACCGGGCGCGCCTCGTGCCCGAGCCAGAGTGCGCCTTTCTCGTCTATTGAAACCACCAGCGGCGCGGCTTCATTTGCACCCGGTTTTTGTGCCTGGGCAGATTCGGGCAGCGCAAGCCGCAGCGCAGGCTGTTGCCTGAAAGTTGTTGTTACCATCAGAAAGATCAGCAGCACAATCAACACGTCTATCAGCGCAACGATTATTACGGTAGGTGCGTGTCTGCGTTTGTGAATGAAGAACCGCATCGCGCATGTCACTCCTTGCTGTACTGGCGCCGGATGAACTCGGCGCACAATGTCTCCAGCTCGACCGTAAGCATCTCGACCTTTTTTGTGTAGTAACTCCAGAAGATCAGCGACGGTATGGCAATAAGCAGCCCGATAAGCGTCGCGTTCAAAATCAGCGATATCCCCCGAGCAAGCTGCATTGCATCGCCTAGGCCGGTTTGGCCCACGTTGCGGAACAGCGCCATCATGCCCGCTATTGTCCCAACTAGGCCAAGTAACGGCGCAATCCCAACGATTACTTCCAGCACAACTAGACCGCGTTCGAGCCGCACAATCTCGCGTCTGGCCTGTGTTTGGAGTGCATCTTCGTTGTCTGCCTTTGGCCAATCGAGATGCTCGGCTGCAAGCAACAGCAGCCGGCTCAATGGCGACGGGTGTTTTTCGCACACACGACGCAGCATGGGTACATCGTCGCGCGTGTGGCATGATTGAACGGCAGCTTCAACCTCAGGCGGCAATACCTTGCGCCAGCGTAGCGCAAAGGCACGTTCGATTATGAATGTAAGTCCGATGATCGAGGTGGCTACAAGGAATGCGTAAACAAGTAGTTCCATATGAATTTGTCCGGCCCGAAAGCTTTTGCATTCCGGATTTGCATTACAGTCAGTCGTAGTAAAAGGTGAACCGCACGCGGCGTGTGTCCGAGCCGAGCGTGCGCCGCATTTCAGCCGGCCAACGCGGGTATGGCGCAGGGTCAAGAATCGCCTTTTGACATAACAGGCACAACAGGTCATTTACGGTATTCTCGACAACTTTCATGTCCGTGACACGACCGTCGTAGGTCAAATTGAACTCGAGTACCACCTTGCCGGTTCGTTCACGCGCAAAATCACCGCTGTCGAGCAGATAAAACCAGCGATTTTGCACAGCCTCGACAATCGCCCTGTCGTACGCGCCAAACGGTAATGCCATTACGTCCAGGGACGATTCCAGTGCGCGCCGTCTGACGCCCCCATCCTGCTTCATTTTCTGACCTGCGATACCCGATCTTTGGTCGGCCCGGGCAAGTGCCTCACGCAAAGTTCTGGGTCGTGTTTGAGCCGGGTTGGCTCCGGTTTTGTCTGTGCCGGTTTGCGGCTTGGCCATGACTAAATCACCCGGTGGTTGTGCCGGTTCGGTTTTCGCCTGGGTGGCCGGCCCCGACTCGGGGATCAAAGTCGGCAACGGTTGCAGCGGCACGGGCTTCGGACGTGGCACATCTTCGGTTTTGGGCACAAGCGTTTGCGAGCCGTCAATCTTTGGCACGCCGGTGTCCTTGTCAGCATCTGGATTTGCAGCGATCGAATGTCTGTCGGAATAGTATTTTGCGTTCTTTGGCGGTTCGGTGCTTGCAACGGCCGGATTTACATCCACAAATACAAGCGGCACATCGCGCAACGCGGGCGATTCAGTAATGCCAGGTTGTTTACCGAGAAGTTTTGCCAGGGTTTGTCTGACCGGCTCGGTCAACACGCTCAACTTGACCGCTTCCCACACATGCAGCCTTGCGCCCAGTTTGTATCCGCCAAAGCAACTTGCATGCAGTAGCAACGAAACGACAAATGCCCATGTCAACCGCGTGATTTGGTCGCGGTCGAATCGCAAGGTTGACACTGACATCCTATCGTCTGCCATGCGTCGCAAACATTGCCGCAACTGGCTGCCCAACGCAACTATTTAGACCCCTGGACAACTGCAAGCTTGCGGCTTGCCAAGCAGTGTGTGCAGCCAAAAAACCCGGGTTTTTCAGGCTTTGCAAGCCGCCAAAGTTTTGGTTGGTTCTGTCCATGGCAACAGTTCAACTCGCCCGGATTGTCAATTACTGCGACAGGTTGTTGCGCACGGCGCAATTCACGGATTACGAAGGCGCAGTCAACGGGTTGCAGCTCGAAAACGGCGGTACGGTGGGTCGGATCGGGGCTGCTGTTGACCTTAACCTCGGCACGGTCAGGCTCGCCGCGAGTGCCGGGGTTGACATGTTGATTGTGCATCATGGATTGTTTTGGTCGGCCACAGTCCCGTGGCGCGGCAACAGGTTCACCATGCTGCGCTTGTTGGTCGAACACAACATTGCGGTGTACAGCTCGCATTTGCCACTGGACGCGCATCCAAAGCTCGGTAATAACGCACAACTGTGTGCTGCATTGGGCTTGAAAAACATCGAACCGTTCTTTGACGACCACAGCCAGCCGATCGGGTTCAAGTCAAGGGCAAAGCTGACCCGGGCCGAGCTTGCAAACCGACTCAAGGGCTTGACCGGGGTGGCACCAATTGTAATCGGTGCGGGCCCGAGCGTCTGCCGCGCAATTGGCGTTGTTACGGGTAACGCAGGCGCTGAACTGCGCCACGCAGCCGCAGAAGGTATTGACACGTTCGTTACCGGCGAAGGACCGCACTGGAGCTTCGGCGTGGCTGAAGAGTTGGGCATCAACGTGTTTTACGCCGGCCATTACGCAACCGAAACGTTTGGTGTCAAAGCGCTTGCAGCGCACTTGTCCGACAAATTTGGCCTGCCGTGGAATTTCTTGGATTATCCGTCTGGATTGTGAATGGCCGGCCACAAGTTTTTATACACCAGATCGGACCGGGTCGCGGTGCGACCACCGGAGCCGGTACTGCGGCGGCGTCTTCGACTTCAGTGTGTTGGCAGCGCCTAGACCGGGTTCTTCATACGTTTTACGCAACGCAATTTTCTAAGGCTCATATTTGCATGCGGCGTGGCCGAGTTACACCGCAACGACGCTGAGGCGTAGAGTGATGTAGGGCGTGCAGTCCTCTCCGCGCCAGGGGGTTAGTGGTGCGGCGCCGATATTTTCGGGTTGAATCTTGTTTTCCGCGCTCTCACGAGCACGGCTACGGCGCGCGCCCCTTATTGTCGAAAAAAGCCCCGACACGCTCCATCCACCTCGACAGCACTGCGGCCAAGATGGCCGCGCGCCAATCTCTACCCAAAGGCGCAGAGCGTTGGTAGGGCGCGTCCCGCATGTGCGGGACGCGCCGCAATCCGTACACCCGGAAACGTCCGGTGGGCAGAGGACTGCCCGCCCTACCAGCGATCGGGTTTTGACGAAGCAAAACCCGCAGCCCAAATGTGGATGAGGCAGTCTGGTGGCTGCAAGATTAGCGCCGCAAAAAAGCAGTCCGGACGGCACAGTAAAAAAGCGCGTTGGAAGGCGACGCTTCGTCCAAGCCAACTCCCCAGCGCGGTCCAACCTGCACCAAACTTTGGACGACGCGCAAGTCGTGTCAATCAATCGAACCGAAAGCGGTGCTGGAGCACCGCGCTCCAAAAACTTCCACTCCAATCCTTCACAGTAGAAACGCAGAGAGTCGGTAGGGCGCGCAGTCCACTGCGCGCCGGTGTGGGTCGTGCAGACCCGGCTTCTCGAGCCGGAATCCCTACCGTCCGCGCCCTTACGGGCGCGGCTACGGCGCGCGACCCTCCTGGTCGAAAAAAGCCCCTGACACGCTCCATCCACCTCGAGGGCACTGCGGCCAAGATGGCCGCGCGCCAAATCTGCCCAAAGGCGTAGAGAGTTGGTAGGGCGCGTCCCGCATGTGCGGGACGCGCCGCAATCCGTACACCCGGAAACGTCCGGTGGGCAGAGGACTGCCCGCCCTACCAGCGATCGGGTTTTGACGAAGCAAAACCCGCAGCGCAAATGTGGATGAGCCAGTCTGGTGGCTGCAAGATTAGCGCCGCAAAAAAGCAGTCCGGACGGCACAG
>Ga0315298_1006111_pt1 | contig 16622 bp, 14 predicted proteins | sample WHS_1_MG_FD_203077 | JGI IMG/M metagenome (GOLD analysis project Ga0315298, IMG submission 203077) | Extremophilic microbial mat communities from Washburn Hot Springs, YNP, Wyoming, USA - WHS_1_MG | ecosystem: Environmental > Aquatic > Thermal springs > Hot (42-90C) | place: USA: Wyoming...
ACAGATTCACCGAACCCTGCTTTGCCACCCCCTCCATGGGCCTCGCTCCCGGCTTCAACGACTCGATGAAAACCGAAACGGCCACGATGCCGTCGGAATAGACGAGGTGCGTCACGGGATCGGATTTGCCCCGGAACAGCCGCTTCATTTCAGCGATTTTCCTGAACCCGGAAGGCAGGTTGTCGACTTCCCACCCGCTCTGAACTGCATCGCGGGGATGCTCGTTATGCAGCAGGGGCGCCTTTACCGGCAGGGTGGGCTTGAGCAAATTCCTGTCCAGGCTGCCACCGATCTTGACGTAGGTGAACGCGAATTGCTCGATGACGCCGCCATCCTCGCCGACCATCGCAACCTTCAGAAGCAGATTGGTTGCAGGATCGACCCACAGTTTGTGCCCATAACGAAATCCATCCTTGGGCATCAGGCGATAAACCTTGGCAGGGTAGCCGGCCAGCCGCTCATCCCCGCCGTCCTGGACTTGGTAATTTTCAGAAAGCGTCTGCAGCTGTTCCGGCAACAGGGCGGGAAATCCCCTTCTCGCCACATCATGGCGCTCCGCCATCATGGATTTCTGATCGGGATAGTAGAACTGGTAATCCTCGCCATTGAAGATGATTTCGCGCGCAGGCCCATCCAGCCTGACCAGCTTCTCGTATTCGCCCGTGTGATCGGCAAGATGGTAGATCCGCGTGCTTTCGACTCTTCCTTCGCGCTGAAAGATGAAGGTTCCCTGATAGGTCACCCGACGTGCCGCCGCAGAGATGTTCTGCAGCAATTGGAGGGATTCCTGCGCCGGAATCGGGGTCGATGCAAGCGCGACATTGGCCAAAAGACAGGCCAGCAAAACCACAACTCTCATCTGCCGTTTTCCTGATAGGTGTCGGAAACCTGCATGATGTTGGAATTCATCATTCCGGATTCAGGAGAAACCTCCTGATGCGCAAGCAGATAGTCGCCCAGCCTGGATTTTATGACATCGAGATGAGCGATCTGCGCGACCCGCTTCGGAACCGTGGCGTTCTCGGGACCTTGCAATGCGACCCATCCGACCAGGATGACTGCCGCAAACGAGGCTGCTGCCGACCAGGCATAACGGTTGACTCTTTGCAGGTTCGCCTTGTGCGCGACAGGAGCCAGCACGGTGGGTTCGGCATGGATTGCCTCGCTGCAATCCAGATCGAGATCCGCCCTGAATCCCACGGGATCCCTGATGGCATCTCCGATCAGATGATAAAAGAGCCAGTCGTCCTGTTCCTCGGCTTTCATCCCGGATACCAGGGTGAGCGCTTCGTCATCTTCCAGCTCGCCGTCCATCAGCATCGAAATTTTCTCAGTCATTTCACCACCTCTTGTTCTTCCTGGGTTCCAACATCGGTCTCAGCTTCTCTGCAATCACTTCCCTTGCGCGAAAAATTCTGGAACGCACCGTTCCTATCGGACAATCCATGATGTTCGCGATTTCCTCGTAACTCAAACCTTCGATTTCGCGCAGCGTGATCGCCCGCCTCAGTTCGTCAGGCAGGTTCTGCAGCGTGCTGTTCACCGTCTGGACGATCTGCTTGCTCATCAGCTCGTTTTCCGGGGTGTTCACCTCCCACAGCCCCTCTCCGTCCTCGGAACTTTCCACCTCCTCGTTGTCCAGCGCCGTCGTCGTCGGTGCCCGGCGTCCTTGCGCCACCAGATAATTCTTTGCCGTATTGATGCCGATCCGATAGAGCCAGGTATAAAACGCGCTGTCGCCCCTGAAGGAGGGCAGGGCACGGTAAGCCTTGACAAAAGCCTCCTGCGTCACGTCCTCCACCTCGGCCGGATCGCGAATGAACCGCGAAAGCAGCCTGGCGAGCTTGCGTTGATACTTTTCGACCAGCAGTCCGAACGCTTGCTTGTCTCCGCGCTGCGCCCGTTCAACCAACTGCTGGTCTATGCTTCTGTCCTCCATGAATTTCCCTGAAATAGTGCGAAAAGATTCGATTCAGCTTCGATCGTATTGCGTATTCGCTTAAGTATAACCTTTCAGGACATCGTTCATGAAGCACAAGCAGCATGCAGTTTCAAACACAGACAACCCGGCGGTGGCATTAGTTCACCGAACGCGCCATGTTTTCGTAAAAACATCCGGATTGCGTGATATATTTGCGACAGCAATATAACACAGGGTTTGAACGGATGCGCTTTGACACGATCATCGTCGGCAGCGGACTCGCCGGGCTTTCCCTTGCATTGCAGCTCGCCGAAAAGCAGAAAGTCGGGCTGATCACGAAAAAATCCCTGCTCGGGGGCGCAAGCTACATGGCCCAGGGCGGCATCGCAGCAGTCCTCTCCGCAGATGATTCGATCGAAGCGCATGTGAGGGACACCCTCGTCGCGGGCGCCGGCCTGTGCAACGAGGAAGTGGTGAGGCACGTCGTGAGCGAAGGAAGGGAAGCCATCCAATGGCTGATCGACAGGCATGTCCCCTTCACCCACGACCCCGAAGATGCAGGCCACTACCACCTCACCAGAGAAGGCGGACACAGCTTCAGAAGAATCATCCATGCCGACGACGCAACGGGGAAGGCGGTCCAGCAAACTCTCGTCGATCAGGTGAGGAAAAACCCCAACATCACCGTACTCGAGAACCATATGGCAATCGACCTGATCACGGGATCGAAGCTCGGCCTCGAGAACAACCAATGCCTCGGCCTGTATGCCCTGGATTCCGAGGAAAACCGGGTGAGGAGCATTGCAGCGGACAATACCGTCCTGGCCACGGGCGGCACCGGAAAGGTTTACCTCTACACCACGAACCCCGATACCGCGACGGGAGACGGCATAGCGATCGGATGGCGCGCAGGCTGCAGGGTGGCAAACATGGAGTTCATCCAGTTCCATCCCACCTGCCTCTATCATCCCAAGGAAAAATCCTTCCTCATTTCCGAATCGCTCAGGGGAGAAGGCGGAATCCTGAGACTGCCGGACGGGGCGCGCTTCATGCCGGATCACGATGAACGGGCGGAGCTTGCGCCGCGGGATGTCGTCGCCCGCGCGATCGATTTCGAAATGAAGAAGCGCGGCATCGAATGCGTCTATCTGGACATGACGCACAAGGGGCCGGATTTTTTGCGCAGCCATTTTCCCAACATCTATTCCCGATGCCTGGAACTCGGCATCAACATCTCCCGAGAGCCGATTCCCGTGGTTCCCGCGGCGCATTACCTTTGCGGCGGCATCGTGACCGATCTTTCAGGCAAGACCGACGTCCCAAATCTCTATGCCATAGGAGAGACCGCCTGCACCGGCTTGCATGGCGCAAACCGGCTCGCCAGCAATTCCCTTCTGGAATGCCTGGTTTTTTCGAAGGCCGCGGCGAGGGACATTCTGGCAAAGCGCCCCGGGGAGAGGCGCGAGCTGCCATTGTGGGATGAAAGCCGCGTGACCGATGCCGACGAGGAAATCGTGATCCATCACAACTGGTCTGAATTGCGCCGCTTCATGTGGAACTATGTGGGCATCGTGCGCACCAGGAAACGCCTGGAGCGGGCGCAGAACAGAATCAGACTGCTTACCGAAGAAATCGAGGAATACTACTCCAACTTCAGGGTCAGCCAGGATCTGCTCGAACTCAGGAATCTCGTTCTGACCGCGGATCTCATCGTGAGAAGCGCGATGCTGCGCCGCGAAAGCCGGGGACTTCATTTCAGTCGGGATTACCCGGAAAAGCTCGCCGATGCCTTCGACACGGTACTCAAGGCATCGCCATGACAACCTCCCCCTGCGTGCGCAACTGCTGCCTGGACGAGAACGACATCTGCCTCGGCTGCTTCAGATCGCTTTCCGAAATCGTAGCCTGGAACGAGATGGACGCCGCAAAGCGCCGCGCCACGCTCGACCATGCCGAAAAGCGCAGGCTAGCCCACGAAATCAAGCACAAAAACCCCTTCTGAGCGCAGCGTTTTTCGGCGCGCATCCCTGTGCTAGAATCAGGACGGACATTCAGCCAAGGAGCCAGACCATGAAAAAACTGACCTTTGCCCTGCTTTGCCTCGCTTTCAGCGGCGCGCATGCCGAAAGCGTCGCGATAACCATGCATCTCCTCGATCCATCGGGCAGCGGCAAGGCAATCGGCACAATCCAGGCCGAGGACAGCCCCTACGGCCTGATACTCAAGCCGGATCTTTCCGGCCTCGCGGCAGGCATGCACGGATTCCATGTCCACCAGAACGGGGACTGCGGCGCAAAAATGAGTGAAGGCAAATCAGTGGCAGGACTCGCGGCAGGCGGGCATTTCGACCCACGTAATACCGGGCATCACGAAGGCCCTTACGGCAACGGGCACCTCGGGGATCTACCCGCACTCTTTGTGGACGCACAAGGGAAAGCGACCCTGCCCGTGCTCGCCCCGCGCCTCAAGGTTTCCGATCTCAAGGGCAGGTCGCTCATGATCCACGCCGGCGGCGACAATTATTCCGACAATCCCGCTCTCGGCGGAGGCGGAGCCCGCATGGCTTGCGGCTTGGTTGAATAATTCAGGGCTGCGCCGGCACGAAAGGGTCGGCGTAGATGTCCCGCATCGATGCGCCGGCAAGAAAAGTCTGCTTCTTCGCCGCATTCACCATGGCAGGGTTCCCGCAAAGATAGATCCGCCAGCCCGAGAGTTTGGGGATATCCTTCAGCGCGACATCGAGCACGATGCCGCTCGAAAATCCGCCGGGAGCTTCCCCTTCCGAAACGCATGGCGTATAGGTGAAGTTGGCATAATCCCGCGCGAGCTGGCGCAATTCTTCGATCAGATAAAGCCCATCCACGGTCAGACTGCCGTGATATAGCCGGATCGGTCCGGTGTGACCGGAAAGCAGCGCATCCCTGACTATGCCGTAAAGCGGGGCAAGCCCCGACCCGGTTCCGATCAGGAGCAGCCCCTGCTCCGGATTTCCAGGCACATAGAAGCAGTCTCCCAGCGCTTCCGAAATATCCACGGTATCTCCGGGATTCAGGCATTCGTGTATCCAGGTGCTGACGCGCCCGTCGGGAATCTTGCGCACATGCAGCTTGATGCAATCATCCAGGTTCGACACGCTGGCAAGCGAATAACTTCTGGCGGTAGCGTCGTCCCGGAAAAAATTGATGTACTGTCCGGCCCTGTACTCGAACGGTCCGGCAGGATTGAGCTTCACGCACATAATTTCCGAATTCAGCGGCTCCAGCCCTGCCACGGTTGCCGGAATTTTTCCTTTGCCGGCCTCAGGGAAAGCCACCTCGATATCTTCGGCCGGGATGCATGAGCAGGAGAGAAAATAATTCTGCTCGATCAGGGTAGGCTTCAGCCCCTTCTGGGACTCCGGCGGCACCCGTCCTGAAAGTGCGCGCATCAGGCAGGTCTGGCAAACGCCTGCCTTGCATGAAGAAGGTACCGGCACACCATGGGTAGTGAGGCAATCGAGAACCGATTCATTCTCTTTGCATTCGTAGGACGCGTTTTCGAAAGTGATCCTTGTCATGATGCACCGGGTTCGTTATTTGCCGAGGACGTCTTTGCGGGTGCTCTCTGCGATCGCCGCAGCCTGTGCGATGAGTTCGCCCGGCACCTTGAGCTCGGTGAGGGTTGCGCCGAGGTTTTCCATCACGGCATCGAAGTGGCTGTCGTTGAGCCCCTGCTTGACGAGGTGGGCATGGCCGCGCCTCATGTCTTCTCCCGAATAGTTGTTGGGTCCGCCGAAGGCCATGGTCAGGAAGGCTTTCTGCTTGGCGGCCTGCCTATCCATGTCGACGCCCTCGAAGAAACGACTGATGCGGTCGTCTGCCAGCACCTTGCGATAGAAGATGTCCACTGCAGCATTGACTGCGGCTTCGCCGCCGATTTTTTCATAGAGACTGCCACTCATAGCGCTTCCTTTCGGTAAAATTGAAAATGCTCCCTTGTTATTTCTGGAATGCTTGATTAAGATCGGAGTCGAAGCACCCTCACATAAACATTCATTCTGAACACATGTTATACTTGCTCAATCCATTTGTCAACCTGAAATGAACTACCGGGGAAAAAAATCGTGCGCCTGACCCTCTACTCGGACTATTCCCTGCGTGTTCTGCTCTATCTCAGCCACAAGGGAGACGAAACCGTGACGATCACCGAACTGGCAGATTTCTACAAGATATCCAGGAATCATCTGGTAAAGGTGGTGCACAACCTCGGAATCAACGGATTCATTTCCACATCGAGGGGGAAGCATGGCGGCATCAGGCTGGCGCGCCCTGCCGATGAAATCACGGTTGGGGAAGTGGTGCGGCACACCGAACCCGATTTCGATTTGCTGGAATGCTTCAATCCCGAAACGGATCGGTGCGTGATCACCAACACCTGCAGCCTGAAATCCATGCTTTTCGAGGCGAGAAGCGCCTTCATCAAGGTGCTGGATCGCTATACTCTGGCGGAAGCGGCAGTCAAGGCGCCTTCAGAATTCCGCGCCATTCCGATTCTTCAGGGCTAGCCTTGCGGCCCCCAGCATCCCTGCCCTGTCCCTGGCTTTCGAAACCCTGACCTGCGTTTTGCCGCGCAATACCGGAACCAGGTCTGCCTCCAGACTTTCCCGGAAGGATTTTTCCATCAAATGCCAGGATTCGCTGAGTCCCCCGCCGATCACGACATGCGAGATGTCCAGCACCTTCAGAATGTGGGAAAGCGCACGGCCCAGCATTTCCCCGGCCAGATCGAATGCGCGCAGGGATTCAGGATCGCCGTTCCCGGCAAGATGCGCAATCTCCTTCGCCGAAAGGTGCGCTCCTGCCAGCTCGAAGTAGCTTTTGACGACGCCTGAGGCCGAAGCGTACTGTTCCAGGCAGCCGCAATTGCCGCAGCCGCAAGCCCTTCCTCCAGGTGCCACGATGATATGCCCGACTTCCATGGCGACGCCGTTCTCCCCGGGATAGGGTTTGCCATTCAGCACCAGTCCTCCTCCTACGCCGGTTCCCAGCCCCATGTAAATCAAGCTGGAAGACTCGCCCAGGGCATGCTCGCCGCAGGCTGCCGCAAGCGCATCGTTCTCGACGACGACGGGAATGCCGAATCGGCCAGAAAGCGGGGTCGCGATGTCGACATTCCTGAGATTGGGCAAGTTGGGAGAGCTTTTGATGCGCATCGTTTCCGGATCGATGAAGCCCGGAAAGCCGATCCCTGCCGCCGCGATGTCCGGAAAACGCTCCAGTGCGCCAGCTATCGCCGCGGATATCGTCGCGACGATGGCAGATTGCGCCTCGACGGAAGATTTCGTGTTGCACAGCAGGGAAAAATCCGCTTCGAAGCGCTGTTCATCGAGCAGGTCGGTACCGGAAAAAACGCCTACCCTGAAATTCGTCCCGCCCACATCGATGCCGATCAGGTTCATGCCCGATCGACTCCTAAAACGATGCAAACCGGCCCCTTCATTTCCTGCGGACGGCAGCTCAGGGAAATCGTCACTGCCTGCATGATCTTCTCGAATCCAGCCTCGGACTGCGAAACGCTGAAATGCGGCCTGGCATAGCATCTCATTCCCTGATTCAGATGGATGGATACCTTGCCGCCCAGCACACTGTCTTCGAGCACCAGGGATTTGAGATCCTGCACCGTCAGTTCCTGGCCGAATCCTCCCATGATGTCGTCCCCTATCCTGAATCTTCCGGCTGGGCCGTCGCAACTCGGCATGGCGAGATTGAGCTCGGCGCAGAACATGCCCTGCCCCATCTTCTCGAATTCGTATTCGACGACGAGCCGGTTTTCATCGAGGCGGATTTTCTTCCCGACTTTCCCCTCCCCGGCCTGCGCCTCGAATGAAAGGCCGAAACGGGAACGATCCGGAACCTGATCGTAGCGCAGCTTCTCGATGCCGGAGTCGGCGATCCATCTTTCCATGAAGATCGCCTTGCGCCCTTCGTCCGCCTTCAAATCTTCCGGAAGTATCCTGTCCTTGAAGCTCACTCGCTCGTGCGGATTGGCTATCCCGCCTCCTGTATGGGGATCGCTTTCATTGAAATGGATTTTCCTGTGGTAGTGCTCGGAAGGGGCCGAGAGCGTATCGGCAAAATTGTGCTCCAGCCGGTAGGCATCCCATTCGCAGACTGAAGCGCTGCCGTCGAGCCTGACCGCGATCTGCAGTGTGCCGTTCTGGATGAAAACCTCTTCGAAGCCGTCAAGATCCAGGTCGCAGACCTGCTTTTCGCCCCTTGCCGAAACCGAATCGAGCAGATGCTCCAGCTTCACGATCGCGCCGTAAATCGCGCGCCGCAAATGGGGCAGGTAAAGTCCGCCGAAGAGTCCGTGCCAGTAGGCATCATTTGCCTGCGCCTCATGGAGGGCTTTCTGCATTTCGTCGGTTCTGGATTTCTTGGGAAGGGCAGCGAGGCGGGCCGACAGGGAAAGCATGCGCTTGTGCATCCAGTTCGATTCCGGATAGCGACTGAAGAAATTCTTCCAGATTCCGCCGCGCAAAAAAGCCTTGTTCTGCTCGAATTTCCCGGCATTCTTGGATTCCTGCACCAGATCCGCATAATGGTGCGCTGCTGGAACGGTCAGCGTCCATTCGTTCATCTCGATGTAGGAAGTAGTCGGAAGATAGACCACCCCGCGCGTTCTCGCCGTTTTCCTGTAATCCGAATAGCGCATCGTCCTGATGACGGGCGATGCCAGCACCCCTTCCACGAATTCCCTGAGCCAGCCCTTTTCGTAGACCCATGCGTAAGTCTCCGGCCAGATGCCGAATTTCTCGATGTCGTCGAAATAGATCGCGGCAGGATTTCCCGCCTCCTGCGCCAGCCCCTCCAGATAGGCGACCACCTCCTGCGCAGGAGAAAATGGCAGCCTGTAGCGCAGCGCTTCGGAAATCGGAAAGAGATCGACCTGCCTGCCATCTTCTTCCGTGGTGAAGAACCCGTCGAGTTCCGCAGCCGTTTTTCCGCTGCACAGGAAATGGTAGTCGTCGACCGTGGTATAAGCGACGCCTGAATCGGCAAGCGCGGGGACGACCGTCGCTTCCCAAACCCTTTCGGTCAGCCAGGCCCCTTCGGGCTTTTTCCCCAGCGTTTCTTCCAGCCTGCCGGAAAGCCTTTCGATCTGCGCGATCCTGTCGCGATGGGGGATCACGGCGAGCACGGGTTCGGTATATCCTCCCCCGAAAATTTCGGCCTGCCCCCTCTCCACCATTTCGCGAAGAAGTTTCATGTCCTCAGGGTAGCGCTGCATCAGGTCGTCGAACAGCCATCCGCTGAAATGGATCGAAAACCTGAATTCAGGATAACCGTGCATCACCCTCAGAAAAGGGCCATAGCAGCGCGCCTGAGCATCGTTTATGACATGGCGGAAATTTCCGACGGGCTGGTGGGCATGAACACCGAGAAGCAGAGCAACGGATTTGGGCATTTTTCGTTTTCTTGACAGGAAAAAATCAGGCCGAGCGGCGCATCGTCCCTCCGAGGGCGGGATCCCCCTGACCGACGCTGATCGCGCGGTCCAGCGCATGCGGCACGGGGAGCTTCAGCAGCCGGTAAAGATTGGCGAGGTTCAGGCGGTAGAGCGCATCGAAGGAAGCCACGCTGACGGCTGAATTGTAGTCTCCGAACCACCAGAACCAGTCCGATCCCTCGCAATCGGAAAGCTGCTTCTCGGCCAGCGCCATCTCCGCTTCGGTAAGGCGTCCGCTTGCCATGACATGGTCGTAGCTCTTCTTGGCCTCGCACAGCAGATCCCATCCGCGGTTCTTGTCTTCCGACCCGATCCAGGTGCTGAAAGTTCCATAGACCCAGCTTCCCGCCACGACTCCCGGAAGCTTTCCCTCGGGATATTCCGAGGCGCGGGAAGCGCATTCAGCGAAAGTGCTCATGCGGATGTCGGGATGATTGGCGAGCGCATGGTAAAGATCCGAGAGAAAATAATAGCCGTTGTAGGGATAGGATTCCCAGGCATTTTCCCCGTCCAGAACGACACTCACCACGGGATTCGCATCCTGAGGGCTCTGGCGCAACACCTCCTCGAGGTAGTGAACGAAATCGTTCGCCGCGTCCCTGCCGTTCCACTTGGAATATTCGAAGCCTATCCTGTCGGACAGGTAATCGTCCCTGAAAAAGCAGACGATCTCCCCGATCCGGTAGGGGCGGTAAAGATAATCCATCCTGTCGGGAAGCTCCCCGACTTTCTTCAGGCTGTTGGCCAGAACAGCTTCCCCCGTCGCGGCCCACCCGAACCCGCTTTCCGCAAGCATCCCGAGCGCGCCGTCCGACACGCTCCCCTCCGAGGGCCATGCGCCCTGAGGGGCCTGGCCGAAAAGAGCCCGATGGCTCTCGATTGCACGGGCGACATGATATTGCGCTCGCGTTCTCCCCCCCGGATAGTCCCCGCATTTCGGCAAAGGGGCATCGGGCATGGCCTCCCTGGCCGATCCGAAGTCCAGCAGCAGCGGCAGGATGGGATGGCAGTAAGGCGTGGTGGAAAGCTCGATCCTCCCCGCCTCGGCAAGCGCCCTGTACCGCGGGATGATTCCCCCGATCAGCTCGCCCATCAGTTCGAAAAGCGCTTTCCGGTCCGCGAAGGTGAAGCGGGTGCCTTTGGCCATCAGGCGCGCGACCGTCTCGTGGGTTCTTCTCACGCTCTCGCCGGTCCAGGCAAGGTGATACCAGACCAGCAGATCCTCCATGTACTGCGCGGACAGATAATCCAGGCTGCCGTCCTCCCGGGTTTCCATGAACTGGAAGACATCGAAGAGGTTGCTGTAGGCGGGATAGGGCCTGATCATCTTGTGGTGGTTGCTCCTGAAGCAGCTGTCCAGAATGTGCGTCCGCTCCTCTTCGCTCAGACTGTTCATGTCCTCCTTGACGAGCAGCCTCAGAAGGGGATCCCGGATTTTCCCCGAAGCAAACTGCTCCTCGTAATCCTTGATCTGCTCGAGCAGAATCGGGACGAAATTGAAAACGGCCCTGGCGCCTGTGCAGTTCTCCAGGTGGAAGGCCATGTCCGTGTAATCCTTGATCGCATGCAGATAGGTCCAGGGCAGCACATAATCGCCGTCGAGGTAGTTCCGGTAGTCTGGCTGATGCATGTGCCAGCACAGCACCAGGTCGAGCTTGCGCGACATGCTCATCGGCTCTGATGGATGCGCTGCCCGAGCATGTTCGGGGTGACCAGCGTCACGCCGCGCTCGGTGACGTGAAACCGTTTCGCATCCTCGATGGGGTCGAATCCCACCTCGAGGCCGTCCGGGATGACGCAACGCTTGTCGATCACCACCTTGTTCAGCCTGACATAACGGCCGATCTCGACGGACGGCAGAATCACGGAATCGCTGATTTCGCTGTAGCTGTTGACCCTGACGTCGGAAAAAAGCAGGGAGCGATGGATCGTCGCGCCGCTGATGATGCACCCTCCGGACACCATGGAGTCGATGGCGACGCCGCGCCGCTCTTCGTCGTCGAAAACGAACTTGGCGGGGGGAAGCTGCTCCTGATGCGTCCAGATCGGCCAGGTCTTGTCGTAAAGATTGAGATCGGGCAGCACCTTGGTGAGTTCCATGTTGGCTTCCCAATAGGCATCCACCGTCCCCACATCGCGCCAGTAGGCGAGATTCCCCCCCATCCCGACGCAGCTGTCCTCGAAGCGATGGGCGAAGACGCGATAGCGCTTGACGAGATAGGGAATGAGGTCGTGGCCGAAATCGTGCGTCGATTCGGGATCGTCCGCATCGCGCGACAGCTGCTCGTAAAGGAAGCGCGTATTGAACACGTAAATGCCCATGCTCACCAGCGACTTGTCCGGCTTGCCCGGAATGTGGGGGGGGTTGGCCGGCTTCTCCACGAAATCCAGAACCCGGTCGCCCTCGTCCACCGCCATCACGCCGAAGGCGGAAGCCTCCGATACCGGCACATCGAAGCAGCCCACCGTCATGTCCGCCTTTGAGGTCACATGGAAAGCCAGCATCTTGCCGTAGTCCATCTTGTAGATGTGGTCCCCGGCCAGGATCACCACGAATTCCGGATCGTAGGAGCGCAGGATGTCGATGTTCTGGAACACCGCGTCAGCCGTTCCCTTGTACCATTCCTCCTGGATGCGCTGCTGCGCTGGAAGCAGTTCGACGAACTCGTTGAATTCTCCCCGCAGGAACCCCCATCCGCGCTGGATATGCTGGATCAGGCTGTGCGCCTTGTATTGCGTCACGATGCCGATGCGGCGGATGCCGGAATTGATGCAGTTGGAAAGCGGGAAGTCGATGATCCTGAATTTTCCGCCGAAGGGAACGCCGGGCTTGGCACGCCAGTCGGTCAGATGCTTCAGCCGGGAGCCGCGCCCCCCCGCAAGAATCAATGCAACCGTGTTCTTGGTCAGTACGCTGATAAAACGCGGGGAAGTCACTTCCTGCTGCATTCTCGATCCCCTGTATTCGAAGTTGGGTGTGGCATGGCAAGTCAAGTCAAGTCAAGTATAATAAGCTTCGGGTAAAGTATCAAACACCGCGCATCGCCATAAAAAAAATTTCATTGAGGCGCTCCACAACCACGGAAAACTGCCATGCCAAACCCACTTGCTTCCGACAAAAACGCCATCCTGGAAGCACGCCATCACGACCCCTTCTCCTATCTCGGACTGCATGGCAAGCAAGGCGGCTGGACCTTCCGCATCATCCGCCCCCATGCCCGCGAAGTCTGGCTCGACACCGGCGAAAAATGGGAAAGACTCAAGCGCATCCACGGGGACGGACTGTTCTGCTGGGAAGGGAAGAATCGCCCGCCTTCCCCCTGCAGGATCCGTCTCGAATTCGAAGACAATGCCTTCGAGACGCACGACCCCTATACCTTTCCTTCCGCAATGGGCGAACTCGACCTGCACCTCTTCGGGGAAGGCCGCCTGCTGCTCGCCTACCGCACCCTGGGGGCGCATCCGATGACCCTGGAGAATGTGCCAGGCACCCGCTTTGCGGTCTGGGCGCCCAACGCCGAGCGCGTCAGCGTGGTCGGCGATTTCAACGGATGGGACGGACGCACCCACCCGATGCGCGTCCACCCCTCCAACGGCGTATGGGAAATCTTCATCCCGGGAGTCGGGCCTGGCGCAATCTACAAGTTCGAAATCCGCAACAGGCAGAGCGGCGCAATTCTGGTCAAGACCGATCCCTACGGCTTCGCCTTCGAAGACAGGCCCGGAACTGCGTCAAGAGTCTGCCCGGCGGAAATTCATTCCTGGCAGGACGGCACCTGGCTTGAGAAGCGCAAAAACCGCGACTGGCTGCACGCGGCGATGAACATCTACGAGCTTCACGCCGGCTCCTGGAAGCAGCATCCGGACGGGCGCCTTTACAGCTACCGGGAACTTTCCGAGACGCTGATACCCTATATCCTGGACATGGGCTACACGCATATCGAACTTATGCCGATCAGCGAACATCCGCTCGACGAATCCTGGGGATACCAGACCACGGGCTATTTCGGCATCACCAACCGCTACGGCTCCCCGGAAGACTTCCGCTCGTTCGTGGAGTCCTGCCACCTGGCCGGAATCGGCGTGATCCTGGACTGGGTGCCGGCGCATTTCCCCAAGGACGATTACGCGCTCGCGCGCTTCGACGGCACCGCCCTCTACGAGCACGAGGACCCGAGGCTGGGCGAGCATCAGGATTGGGGAACCTATATCTTCAATTACGGCCGGAACGAAGTCCGCAATTTCCTGATCTCCAACGCCCATTACTGGCTTTCCGAATTCCACATCGACGGCCTGCGCGTCGATGCCGTCGCATCCATGCTCTACCTCGACTATTCGAGAAAGGAAGGCGAATGGCTCCCCAACAAGTTCGGCGGCAGGGAAAACCTCGATGCCATCGATTTCCTGAAAGAACTCAACATGATGATCCATGACGAGTTCCCCGGGGCGCTCACCCTGGCTGAAGAATCGACTTCCTGGCCGATGGTTTCCCGCCCGGTCTATCTCGGCGGCCTCGGCTTCTCGATGAAATGGAACATGGGCTGGATGAACGACACGCTGGCCTACATGAAGCACGACCCCATCCACCGGCGCTACCATCACAACCAGCTGACTTTCGGCCAGCTCTACAGCTATACGGAAAACTTCGTCCTGCCCTTTTCCCATGACGAAGTGGTGCACGGCAAGAAATCCCTGCTCGACAAGATGCCCGGGGATGCCTGGCAGCGCTTCGCCAACCTGAGGCTGCTCTACGCCTACCAGATGACCTACCCGGGAAAGAAGCTCAATTTCATGGGCAACGAATTCGCGCAAGGGCGGGAATGGCAGGTGAAATCCCAGCTCGACTGGGATCTGCTCGGCTTTCCCGCCCACCAGGGCATGCAGCGCCTGGTGCGCGACCTCAATCGCCTCTATGCCGGGCGTGCCGCGCTGCACGACCTCGATTTCTCGCACGAAGGCTTCGCATGGCTGGACTGCAACGATGCCGACCATTCCGTCCTGAGCTACAAGCGCATCGCGCGCAACGGCTCCTGCGTCGTCGTCATCCTGAATTTCACCCCGGTGCCGAGAAGCGATTACAGGATAGGCGTGCCCGGAAGCGGAACCTGGCGCGAAATCTTCAACAGCGATTCGCACCATTACGGCGGAACCAACATGGGCAACGGCGAGGGACTGCAGGCCGAGGAAATCCCCTGGACGAACGAAGCCCACTCCGTTTCGCTGACCGTCCCGCCGCTTGCCTGCATCATCATCGAAACCTGAGAGCCCGATCATGTCAGCCCTTACCCAGTCAAACGCATGGATTGCCCTTCTCTCCCACCGGGAGAAATTTTCCGGATTGTCGATGCGGGGGCTGTTCGATTCGGACCCTTCCCGGTTCGACCGGTTCTCCCTGACATTTCGCGACATCCTGCTCGACTATTCCAAGAATCTGGTCACGCCTGAGACGATGAAGCTCCTGTTCGAACTCGCCGGAGAGGCGGAGCTCGAAGCCTGGCGGGAGAGGATGTTCCGGGGCGAGAAAATCAACTTCACCGAAAACCGGGCGGTGCTGCATACCGCCCTCAGGGCCGCAGCCGACCCCTCCAGCAAGCCGGTCATCTGCGACGGCGAGGACGTGCTGCCCAAGGTCCGGCGCGTCCTGGAAAAGATGCGGACCTTTTCCGAAGCTGTCAGAAGCGGAGCCTGGCTGGGCTACACGGGCAAAGCCGTCACGGACGTCGTCAACATCGGCATAGGCGGCTCCCATCTGGGACCCTTCATGGTCACCGAGGCCCTGAAGCCCTACGGAAGGCCCGGCCTCGATGTGCATTTCGTCTCGAACATCGACGGGACCGACCTTGCCGCCAAGCTCGAAAAGCTCGACCCGGAGACCACTCTCTTCATCGTCGCCTCCAAAACATTCACCACCCAGGAAACCCTGGTCAACGCCAAATCCGCCAGGAAATGGTTCCTGGACAAGGCCAAGGACGCCGCCCATGTGGCGAAGCATTTCGTCGCGCTTTCGACGAACTCGGCGGAGGTCGAAAAATTCGGCATCGATGTCGAAAACATGTTCGAGTTCTGGGACTGGGTCGGCGGACGCTATTCGCTCTGGTCGGCGATCGGGCTTTCCATCGCCATCGCCGTGGGCATGGACAACTTCGAGGAACTGCTCCTCGGGGCAAACGAAATGGACATCCATTTCAGGCACACCCCGATGGAAGAAAACCTGCCCGTCGTGATGGGCCTGCTGGGCATCTGGTATATCAATTTTTTCGGCGCGGAATCCCATGCCATCCTGCCCTACGACGAATCCCTGCACCGCTTCCCGGCCTACCTGCAGCAGGGCGACATGGAAAGCAACGGCAAATCCGTCGACAGGGAAGGCAATCCGGTCGACTACAAAACCGGCCCCGTGATCTGGGGGGAGCCAGGCACGAACGGGCAGCACGCCTTCTACCAGCTCATCCATCAGGGCACCCGGCTGATTCCGGCGGACTTCATCGCGCCGCTGGAAACCCACCATCCTCTCGGGGAGCACCACGCCATACTGCTTTCGAACTTCTTCGCCCAGACCGAGGCCCTGATGAAGGGGAAAACCCCGGAGGAAGCGCGGCGCGAGCTCGGGCAGATGGACCCCGAAAGCATGGAAAGACTCGTGCCGCACAAGGTATTCCCCGGAAACCGCCCGACCAACTCCATTCTCTTCAGGAAACTCACCCCGAGAACGCTCGGGGCCCTGATTGCGCTCTACGAGCACAAGATATTCGTCCAGGGCATCGTCTGGCGAATCAACTCGTTCGACCAGTGGGGGGTCGAGCTCGGCAAGCAGCTCGCCTCGAAAATACTGCCGGAGTTCTCAATGCAGCAGCCCAGCAGCCTGCACGACTCCTCCACCAACCATCTCGTCAACCGTTTCAAGTCGACTTTCCGCTAAAGCCATGCGCATCCTTTTCGTCACTTCGGAAATCTATCCGCTCGTCAAGACCGGCGGGCTTGCCGACGTCAGCGGCGCGCTGCCGGCGGCGCTCCGGTCTCAGGGCGCCGACATCCGGATTCTCGTCCCCGGCTACCCCGGCATCCTTTCCAGGCTGAACGACGCCGCAGAATGCGCGACCCTGCCCGAGGGACGGCTTCTGAGCGCCCCCATGCCGGACACCGGCGTTCCGGTTTTCGCCCTGGAACACCGCGACTATTACTGGCGCGAAGGCAACCCCTACCTGAACGGGCA
>Ga0315298_1006112_pt1 | contig 16621 bp, 14 predicted proteins | sample WHS_1_MG_FD_203077 | JGI IMG/M metagenome (GOLD analysis project Ga0315298, IMG submission 203077) | Extremophilic microbial mat communities from Washburn Hot Springs, YNP, Wyoming, USA - WHS_1_MG | ecosystem: Environmental > Aquatic > Thermal springs > Hot (42-90C) | place: USA: Wyoming...
TGGGCGGCCGGCATCGCCCTCATCGTCTTCGCGGGAGTTGGCCTGCTGGGCTACTGGCTGGGCGGAACCCGCATCGAGGGCTTCATGGTGATGGACCGGAAGGCTCCCTGGATCATGATTGCCGGCACCTATATCGCTACCTGGATCAGCGCCGGCACCTTCATCGGAGCCTTCGCCCTGGGCTACGGCCAGGGCTTCGGTCGAGTGCTCTGGAATTACGGCAGTCTCTGGGGTATCAGCTTCTTCGTGTTCTTCATCGGCATTCCGCTCAGGCGGGCTCGCCTGATCACCGTGCCCGACTTCTTCCACTATTTCTGGAACCGGCCCGAGATGAAGGTCTGGGCCACCCTTCTGCTGGTCGTGGCTCAAACGGTCTACATGATCGGCCAGGCCACCGCCATGGGCAAACTGTTCTCGGTGGTCTTCCCTATCACCTTTCAAGCAGGGGCCACCATCTTCATGCTGGTGGTGGCGGCCTACGTAACCATCGGCGGCATGTGGGCCGTGGTGCTCAGCGACACGCTGATGTTTATCGTCTTCTCGGTGGCGACTATCATCGGCTTTCCTTTCGCCCTCTCCTATATGGGCGGCTTCGAGGCGCTGACCACCAAGCTGGTCCAGGTGCATCCGGGAAGCTGGAACTGGAGCGGGACACCGGACATGGGCCCGGCCTACGCCTTCGGCCAGTTCTTCATCTGGTTCGCCCTGGCCTCCGCCTCGCCCTATCTGGTTAACCGGGCCTTCGTGGCCCGCAGCGAAAAGGACATCGCCAAGGGGCTGGCCTTCGGGCAGTTGATCGCGATGATCTTCCTCTTCTTGCTGTTCACCTGCTCTGCCGGGGTCTACCTGTTCGTGCCAGGCCTCAAGGACACCGACTTCGCCGGGATCTGGTTCATCACCACTCCCATACCGACCCCGGTGGGCGTTCTGCTGATCGCGGGCGTGGTGGCGGCGGCCGTCTCCACGGTAAACACCCTATGTATCACAGTGGGGGAGGCCATCGGCCGCGACATCTACCAGCGCTTCTTCAACCGCAACGCGAGCGAGCGCTCGGTGGTGTTGGTGACTCAGGGCGGCATCATCGCGTCGGTGTTGGTGGCCCTGGTCGGCGGCATTCAGAGGTTCGATATCACGATCTTCATCCTGCAGTGGGCCGCCGCCATCTTCCTGGCCACCTACCTACCGGCCTTCATCATGTCGCTCTACTGGAAGGGGTCGACCGGAAAGGGGATCTTCTGGGGCATGCTGGCGGGAGGCATCCTCTACCCGACTCTAACCACGGTAGAGCGGAGCGTCGGTGGCGAGGCCGGCTTCGTCAGGACGTACGGTCTGCACTCGGTCATCTACGCCACGGCCGTGGCCTTCCTCGTCATGTACGTGGTGTCGAAGCTGACCAAGAACTCGCCGGAGGAGGAGAAGCGGTCGAAAGCGTATCGTGAGATCTGCTTCCCCACCGGTCGGCTCTTCGCCATTGCCGGCAAGACCTCCGCGGGCGACTGGCTATGGATCAATGTGATCCTGGCGGTGAACGTCCTGTTCATGGCGTGGTTTATCTACAGCATAACTCGATAGGCAAGCGGTCCATGGAGCGTTCCCTGGTGGGATTGTGCTGAGGCCCGAGAGGCTGAGGGTGGCCCTTGGCCTCTCGGGTTGCTTCTTGGCGGCGAGCGAAGAAGGAGGGGTGTATGCGCCTGGCCGGGAAGAACGTCATGGTGACGGGGGCGGGGCGGGGCATCGGTCGTGCCATCGCCCTGGGTTTTGCCCGAGAGGGAGCAGCCGTGGTGGCGGCCAGCCTCACTCTCGCTAACGCCGAGAGGACGGCGCGGGAAATCGCGGAGGCAGGTGGACGAGCCATCGCCCTCCAGGTAGATACCGCTCGGGCGGATTCCGTCCAGCAGATGGTCCAGAGGGCCGTAGAGCGGCTTGGCCGGATCCATGTCCTGGTGAGCAACGCCGGTGTCAACAGCACGGTTCCCTTTCTAGAGCTTACCGAGCAGGAGTGGGACCGGGTGAATGGCGTGAATTCTAAGGGGCATTTTCTGGTGGGACAGGCGGTGGCGCGCCATATGGCCGGCAACGGTGGTGGGTCCATCATCATCGTCGCCTCGCAGTTGTCGGAAACCGCCATTCCTCACAAGGCCCACTACCTGGCCTCCAAGGGCGCGGCCAAGATGCTCGCCAAGGGAATGGCGGTAGACCTGGCCCGGTATAACATTCGCGTCAACGCCCTCGGTCCGGGGGTAACCCTGACCGACATGACCAGGGAACGGCTCTCCGACCCGGAGATCATGCGGTGGAGCCTGGAACGTATCCCCATGGGGAGGCTTGGAGCCCCGGAGGACATGGTGGGGGCCGCCCTCTTCCTGGCCTCCGAGGAGTCGGCCTACGTGACCGGCACCATCGTGTTTGTGGACGGAGGGTACCTGGCAAGGTAGGAAACGGAGGCTTTCCTGTGGCACAGTTCGACTTGCGCCTGTCGGGCGGCCGGGTGGTGCTGCCTGGTGTCGGTGTCTCCGAGGTCGATGTTCTCGTCACCGACGGAAAGACGGCTGGGCTCTGCCGTCCGGGCACTCCGGTGGAGGCCACCGAGGTGATCGACGTCTCGGGGCTGACGGTGCTCCCGGGTGCCATCGATCCCCACCTCCACCTGGGAGCCGCCATCACCTTTCCGAAGGTCCCGGAGGACTTTACAAAGGAATCCGCGGCCGCAGCGGCAGGTGGTGTGACAACTCTCATGGCTTTCCTCATGGGCGCTGGCCCCTACGAGGAGCCTTTCGCCGAGTCGGTGAAGCTGGGGGAGGCCTACTCGCTGACCGATTTCGGGTTCCACTTCTGCATCAACACTCAGGAGCAGTTGCAGTCGTTGCCGGGCTATGTTCGCGACCTCGGCGTGTCCTCCTTCAAGTTCTTTATGAGCTTTCGGGGCGAGGAGGGCAAGTACCTGGGGCTCCCGGGCAACGATGACGGCTTCCTCTACGACCTGCTCCTGGCTGTCAAGGAGACCGGCAGCATACTCTGTCCCCACACGGAGAACATAGAGATCGTCTGGAGGCTCAGGGACCGGGCGCGGGCCCTGGAGGCCGTACCCCTCCGGACCTGGTACGAATCTCGGCCGCCTCTGGTCGAGGCCGAGGCGATGCAGAGGGTCGCCTATCTGGCCGGAGCAGTGGGAGCTCCTATCTACGCGGTCCACATCTCGTGTGTCGAGGCTCTGAACGCTGCCAGGGAGCAGCGCAGGCAGCATGCGGGGATCTATGTCGAAACATGCCCTCACTACTTGACTCTGGATGTGGACTCGGCCGCGGGAACCCTGGCGAAGGTCAATCCACCCGTGCGCACGTCCGCCGATCGTGAAGCCCTGTGGGAGGCTCTGAAGTCGGGGGAAATCGACTCCATCGGCTCGGACCACAACCATCGGACCAAAGACAAGAAGGCCGGCGACATCTGGAAAGCGTCGGCCGGGTTCCCTGGAACAGAAACCCTTCTGCCGCTGCTGGTCTCCGAGGGCCACGTGAAGCGCGGTATCCCTCTGGACCGCATCGTGGAGGTCACCTCGACCAGCACTGCCAGGATCTTCGGGCTGTACCCACGCAAAGGCACTATCGCCGTGGGGTCTGACGCCGACTACGCCGTCATCGACCTCAAAGCCAAGCACACCATCCGCGCCGAGGAGCTGCACTCCATGGCCGGGTACACGCCCTACGAGGGGCGGGAGGTCTCCTGCCGGGTGGTACATACCTTTGTCAGGGGCGTTCCCGTGGTTCGCAACGGCGTCGTCCAGTCGAAGTATGGACATGGTCAGTATCTTCCTCGCCCCGCGAGGGGAGCATTGTGACGGAGGTGTCCCCAATGAAACCCTGGGAAGGGATTATCAGCCAGGAGGAGATGGAGCGGTATCGGCTGGCCGGGTTCGGCAGGCCCTCGGGCATGGGGAAGAAGCCGGCCCTGCTGATCATCGACGTCCAGTACCGAACCGTCGGCACCAGCCCCAAGCCCTTCTTTGAGGCCGTCAAGGAGTACTCCACCAGTTGCGGCGACGTGGCGTGGGAGGCGGTGCGGCACATTCAGAAGCTGCTAAAGCTATTCCGCGACAACAACTTGCCGGTTCTCTATCCCCACGTGGCGCCCAAGCTGTCCTACGATGCGGGCCGGCTGGCGGCCAAGGTGCCCTCCATCATGGACATTCCGGAGAAGGGGTATCAGTTCGTGGAGGAGGTCGCGCCCCGGCAGGGCGACATCCTGATTCCCAAGCGCCACCCCAGCGCCTTCTTCGCCACTTCCATGGCCAGCTACCTGGTGGACCTCGGGGTGGACACCCTGTTCATGACGGGCTGCACCACCAGCGGGTGTGTGCGGGCCAGCACCGTGGATGCCTTCTCCTACAACTGGAGGGTGGTCATCCCCCAGGAGTGCGTCTACGACCGGAGTCCGGTCGCTCACGCCGTCAACCTGTTCGACATGGCGCAGAAATACGCGGACGTTCTGCCGGTGGAGGAGGCCATCCAGCAGCTCGAGGCGAAGCTGCGAGGGCAGTAAGTACACTTATCGTCATGAGAGTAGGAAAATGCTGTACGTCAAGCGGTGGGATGAACTCCCTGAGGTCGAGGTTCTTCCCAACAACTTTCGTGTCTCTATGGCCGGCTTGAAGGTCGGGATCAACCGCATTCGCTGGGAGCATCCCACCGGTGCGCCCCAACATCACCATGACGACGCCGAGCAGGTCATCATCGTTCTCGAGGGAAGAATGAGGTGGACTATCGACGGCGAGGAGACGATCCTGAAGCCGGGGGATGTGGCCGTCATCCCCGTGGGTGTGAGCCACTCCGGCGAGAGCCTGGGGGAGCCAGCCAGCTTCTACGAGGTGTTTGCGCCTCTCAGGGTCCAGAACCTTATCGGTTTCGTCGGGAAGATCTTCTAGAGCGTCGTTCCTGAAGTATGGCAGGGGTTTGTCGTCTGCCCCGCGCCATCTCGCGACCAGCAGAGGGCGGGGGTGTGACGCTGTGCTCGCGATCGCGTCACGAACTCCCGCCCTACGCCACGGAATTGAGTAGAGGTGTGGCCGTGGAGCAGATAGCCGACAACGTCTTCGTCATCACGGAAAACCTGGGATCCAACAATGGTATGGTGGTGACCAGCGAGGGGATCGTCCTGATCGACTCTCCCCATAAGCCGACCGACGCGGTTGCCTGGAGGCGGCAGGTGGAGGAGAAAGGCAGAGTCCGCTACCTGATCAACACCGATCATCACATCGACCACACCATGGGTAACTTCTTCATGGCGGATGAGGCTACTGTCATCATAGGCCACGATGAGACCAGGAGGAAGCTGCTGGAGGCGCATCCTACCCTCGAGCTTATGACAACGCTGCTGGAGCATTTCGATCCGGCTGGCCTCCCGCTCATGGAAAACTACATCTACAGGGTGCCCACCCTGACCTGCAGCGATCGAATGACCCTGCACCTGGGAGGCATCTGCTTCCAGCTCATGTTCTTCCAGGGCCACACCCCCAACGGTCTGATGGTCTATCTTCCGGAGCAGCGAATCCTCTTCAGCGGCGACCACGTGTGCACGCTGGGCCTCCCCTCCTTCCAGGAATGCCGCGTCTTCGAGTGGTTCGACACCTTGAACTACATCATGAGCATGGACGTAGATCTGATAGTACCGGGTCATGGCGATGTGGGACCCAGGGGTGTGGCGCGGACCTTCTACGACGAGGTCCGAAACCTGGTCGAGCGGGTGAGAGATGCCATGAAGAAGGGCTGGACCCGGGAAAAGATAGTGGAGGAGATTCGATTCCCGGATCTCCTCCATGTCACGACGGATAGGTATGTGGGCTATCCCGAACAGATGATGGAGCAGTTTCAGAGGAGAAGCATGGGAGCCATCTACGACCAGATTCTGGCCAGGTGGGGAACATAGTCTGGCCGCCTTGCTTCAAGAGCCTATCCGGCAACCACGAAGTTCTACATGCCCTGTTGCGGCACCACCGTTGGATGAAAACGGGCCTCAGGCTCATTTTCATAATCAGACAAGAAGACACGAAGGTCTCATCCGGGTCCAACTTCGTGCCTTCGTGGTAGGTTATCGGACGGGCTCTCAATCCCAGGGGGGAGGGATCCGAGATGGCAGACATCAAGAGCGCTGTGGCGGAGGCCACAGCCCGGCTGGCCGAGTTCGTGGCTGTTACCCAATACGAGGACATACCCGTAGCCGTGCGGGAGCGGGCAAAGCTGGTCGTCGCCGACACCCTCGGGGTGACTCTGCTGGCTTCCCAGGAACCCGAGATGCAGAGGCTCTACTCCCGCCTGCCGGCGGGAAAGGGGGCTGTGCTGTTTCGACCTGGCTTCCCCCAGGCGGATCCGGCCACGGCTGCCTTCGCCAACGCCACGGCCACCTGCTTCCTGGAGTTGGATGAGGGCATTCGGCCCACGGCTCACCCGGCATTGCACACCCTGCCCGTGGCACTCGCCCTGGCTCAGTCGCTAAGAAGGTCCGGGGCCGAGTACCTGACGGCCATGATCCTGGGCTACGAGGTGATCTCGCGCATCCAGTGGGCCTGTCGATTGCGGAAGCCTGTTCATCCTCACGGCAATCTGGGTCACCCCGCTGCCGTGGCGTCTGTCGGCAAGCTGTCGCGCTGGAGCGCCGAGGAGATCCGCCAGGGCATGAACATGTCAGCATCGCTGGCCTCGGGCACCTCTTTCATGGCCTGCCTGGCAGGAGCCACCGTGCGCAACAGCTTCCCCGGCGTTACGGCGCAGGTGGCCTTCACGGTGAAGATGCTGGTGGAGAGCGGGTTCACCGGCTACGACGAAGCCCTGGGAGAGACCTTCGGGGAGATTCTCGCTGAAGACTTCAACCCCGAGGTTCTGACTCGGGGGTTGGGAGAGCGCTGGTATCTGCTGGAGGGGTACTCCAAGTTCCACGCTGCCTGTGCCCAGATCCATACGGTGCTGGATGCCGTGGCGGAGGCCGTGGGCGCGGCTCTGCACCGTGGGAGCTATCCTCCCATGCCGGCTCCCGTTCGGCCCAGGCCGGAAGAGATTCGAGAGGTTCGGGTGCGGATAGCCGAGCGCTCCCTGCGGCTGGCCGTGCAGGCTCGCCCAAATCAGCTCTCGGCCAAGTTCTCCTTCCAGTACGGCGTAGCCGCTTACCTGGTGCGCGGCAACAGCGGCCCGGAGAGCTTCAAGGCGGAGGCCATAGCCGACCGGCGAGTCTGGGACCTGGCAACCCGGGTGGTGGTATCGGGCGATCCGGCTCTGAGCGCTCGCTGGCCAGAGGAGGCGGCTTCGGAGGTCGAGATCGAGCTGGAGGACGGACGATTACTCCGCGGTTCCTGCATAAACCCCTTTGGGACCCCCTCGAACCCGGCAACCGCCGAGGATCTGCTGGCGAAGTTCCGCTATCTCACTTCCGGGGTGCTGGCGGAGTCCGAGCAGCAGCGTTTCTGGAGAGCCTGCCTGGGTCTGGAGACCCAGGCGGATATGAGCGAGTTTCCGTTCTGAAGGAGGTTTGGAAGATGGGAAGAACCGTGATCGTTGCCGCTGCCCAGACTGGCCCGGTGCTAAGCGACGATATCTCGAAAGGTGTCGATCAGGCCTGCCGTTTGGTGGAGCAGGCCGCTGCCAAGGACGTCGAGATCATCTGCTTCTCGGAGCTGTTTCTAACCCCCTTCTTCCCCAACAGACTGACGCAGCAGTATGAGCACTATTTTATGGAGATGCCCGACCCTCGAACCACGCCTCTGTTCGATCTCGTCCGCGAAAAGCGGATGGCGATGATCTTCCCCTTTGGCGAGCGACGCGGGCAATACTTCCACAATTCCGCGCTTGTCGTCGACCGCGATGGTAGGGTCCTTGGCACCTATCGGAAGACCCATATCCCGGCCATTCTGCCCTCGAACCTCAAGGGCGGGACGGGTAGCTACGAGAAATTCTATTTCTCGCCCGGGCAGGAGTTGCCGGTCTTCGACGTAGATGGGATCCGCATCGGGATTCAGATCTGCTACGACCGCAAGTTCCCCGAGGGTTCGCGCGTTCTGGCGCTGGAGGGGGCCAGGATCATCTTCATGCCGATCTGCGCGGCCACCTACGGCGAGACGAAGTTCCGCGCCATCACCTGGGATCTACCGCTCCAGGCTCGCGCCTACGAGAATGGTGTCTTCGTCGTAGCCGTGAACCGCGCTGGCAATGAGGACGGCCGAGAGAACATGGGCAGAAGCATGATCATCAACCCTGTAGGTGCGGACATCATGGCTGTGGCCGAGACCCTCGGCGACGAACTAGTGGTTGCAACGCTGGACCTGGAGGATGTGGACAGAGCCCAGAAGAGTCTGCCCTGGTGGCGCGACCGGAGGCCCGATCTCTACGGCCGGCTGGTTCAGATGTAGAAGGCGGGTCCAGGGCGCAGCGCCTGGCGGGGCGTGGGGTGTCCCAACAAAATCATGTACTTACTGTATCGGACTGCTTAGACCATGGACTGGACATCTTCTCGAAGGGAGCCAACCGCTTCTCGCCGTCAAAACGTAGACTGAAGGGCGCGCCGACCAAGGACAGCGAGCCCTGGCCGGCGACCTCCGCCAGCAGGCTTTCCGATACGTCGATCTCGCCCAGCATCAGGGTGTTCTTGATGCGCACGATGCGGGCGTTCTCCGGATCAGGCCGGCCGCAGCAGTGCAGCGCCGCCTGGATAGCGGCGTAGTCGGTGGGCGCAACTATGGGGAGAAAGGCCCGCTTGGTGCCGGCCATGCCCGCGGTGAGGGCGTTGGTGTACATGGCCTCGAAATCCGTCTGCTCCACCAAGCGGCGGGTGGTCACATCGGCCAACCCTATCCCTATGGCGTTGCCATGGGTCTCGGGGGTCAGTCCCAGCACCGCCACCATGTGGACGATGGGTCTCGGCGGATCGCTGATCCCGCTTACTCGGATGCGGCCGAGGACGTGAGGATCGATGCCGGTACCGATGAGATTCTTGCCCATCTCCTCCACGATCACCACGTCGATCTCATCGAAGGGCAGCCGCGCCATGAGACTTCGCCCCCGGGCCAGACACTCGGCCTCTTTGGGTCCCCCAATCTCCTCGGGGAGAAGCGGGACGATGTCGGCCACCTCGTGGTAGGCGTTTTCCACTATGGCTAGCCCCATGGCCACCGGCGCTTCCTGGATGGCCAGCCGGGCCGCTCTGGGCATCCAGTCTCGCAGGGCATGAACCCCGTAGGAGTGGATAGCATCGGCGCCCTTCTGCTTGCCCAGACCGATGGCGATTATCTTGGCCACGCCGCTTTCGATCTCACCTATGTAGTCGGTGTGGGGCTTGGTTCGATTGACCGCAACGATGGCGTCCGCTGCTGCGGCAACTCGGTCCATGTAGACGGGCAACCCCTCGGGCAGTTGGCCCAGCTTGACCACCTCCATGGTAGCTTCGATGGGGGCGCCCACCGACTCCTCGGTGATCCCCAGCTCCGCCAACAGGGCGACCTGCCCCTCCGCCGTCGCCCGACCATGGCTGCCCATGGCAGGCACCAGAAAGGGCAGCCCACCGTAGTCGCGAACGCGGCTCACCACGGCGGCAAGAATCTCGGATATGCGGGCGATGCCCCTGCTGCCGGCAGTGATGGCAACCCGTTTCCCGCCGCCCAGCCTTGCTGCTCCCTGGATCGAGTCCATAGCCTGAGCAACTGTCGCTGCCAGATCCACGATCCTGGGACGGGGGAAATCCTGGCGCACCCGTCGAAACTGAGGCAGAGGGACCTCCCATGGGAAGGATCTCTCCAGGCTGGACCAACCCCGACTATCCCAGGGGCTGGAGTTGGAAACCGGATCAGGCGACACTATGGCTCCACCTCTTTCCTATTCATGAGGCGCCTGCCCAAGAGAGGCCCCGCGGCCTCCACCGGCAATGCTGCTATCGGCATAATAGACATCCCGATGCTGCTTAACAAGCGTGCGCGGTGGAGTCAGTGGAGTGCTGGCCAGGATTCCGGAGTGCGGCCACCGGTTGGCACCGACCCGCGGTTCAGTTGGGGAGCAGCCGCCAGGCCTGGCAGTGGGTGGGACGAACGGCAGCGAAATGGCGCCGGTCCAGGGTGACGATGGCATCGGTGTTCAGGCGCTCCGCCAGGACGAGGACCGATGCGTCGGTGCCACCCAGCGGGAGGTCACCGTACTGTTCCACCAGCCTGGCGATCTGCTAGTCGTTGTGGGACGGCGCGACCACATCCAGATCGGATAGCGCCGCCAGGAAGGCGACCTCGACGGCGGGTCCGAGCCGGGTTCCAATCCGGTAGGGGGCCTCGACCAGCACCATGGCCGGCACGAACAGCCGCATGGCGGGTGCCTGAAGTACATCGACACAGCGCTGGTGGTCCTGGTCGTCGGGGTCGACGGCGGCGTACGCCCTCTTGACAGGTCCTCGGCGCTATCGGATAATCGCGAAAATCCGATGGATCGACGGGGTGTGCGATGAAGACTCTGGAGACGCGGCAGTCGGCGGCCGAGGCGCGAGCAGTGCGGATGCTTCGAGCTCTCGCCAATCCGGTCCGTTTCCACCTGGTGGAGCTTCTCGCCGAGGGTAAGGACTGTACCGCCTCACAGCTATCGCAGGCGCTGTCCCTTGCCCAGTCCAGCCTGTCCGAGCATCTCAGTTCCCTACGAGACGCGGGACTGGTGCAGACCAGCGGGGACGGTGTAATGCCACCCAACGGCTATTACTGCCTCGACCCCGGTGCCCTCGACTTCCTGGCAGCCTACCTGAGCGGGCTGGGAGAGCGGGCGCGTGCCTGGAGCGGGCTGGTACAGACTATCCAACGGGAGGGCAAAGTGCAGATTCGGGATGCAAGACCCGAGGATGCGGCGGGGATTGCGCGCATCTACAACCAGGGCATTCAGGACCGCGTCGCGACGCTGGAGACGGAACCGCGCTCTCCGGAGGAGCGGGCGGAGTGGTTGGCGGCTCACGGTACTCGCTACCCGGTTCTGGTGGCAACCGACGGCGGGGGTACTTTGCTCGGGTGGGGATCTCTCAATGTCTTCAACCCCCGGCGGGCCTACGAACATGTTGTCGACTTTTCCCTCTACGTGGCGCGGGAGCACCGAGGCCGCGGCGTCGGTGATGCCCTCCTGAGTGCTCTGGAGACTCGAGCACGGTTGCTGGGCTATCACAAGATGGTGCTGGCGGCTTTCCCCACCAATTTGCCCGGCAAGCGGCTGTACGAGCGTCACGGCTTCAACCTGGTAGGCATCTATCACGAGCAGGGAATGCTGGACGGCCGCTGGATCGACGTCATGCTGATGGAGAAGATCCTGAACTGAGAAAGCGAGCAGCGAGTAACAAGTAGAGAGTGCGCTAGTACTTGTCTCTCGCTACTCGCTACTCACTACTCACTACTCTCTACTCGCCATTCACTGCTCACCCAGTGCCGAGGCGACGGAGAAGATGTTGCCATGAAGATTGGAAGCCAGCCGAGGCGGATCTTCTTCGGCTGGGCAATCGTCGGGGCTCTGGGGCTCACGACCGTTGTCTCCTATGGCACGACCTCCTACGCCTTCGGTGCCTTGCTCGCGCCTATCGCCGAGGAACAGGGTTGGTCCAGAGGGGCCTTGTCCGGCGCCTATGCCCTTGGCATCCTCGTCGCCGGTGTGCTCGGCCTCCCCATCGGCCGACTGGTCGATCGGTTTGGGGGCCGCCTCCTGATGAGCGCCGGTAGCGCCCTGGGTGGGATAATCCTGATTGCCCTCTCGAGAGTGCGTAACGTCGGAGAGTTCGACCTCTTATGGGGACTCGGCCTCGGTCTCGCGACCGCTCTGACCTTCTATCCCGTCTCCTTCACCATAGTGGCCAACTGGTTCGAGCGGCGCCGGGGTGCCGCCCTGGCCTGGTTCACGACCCTGGGCGGTCTGGCCTCACCGGTCTTCATCCCTGCGGCCGGGTGGCTCGTCGTCCACGTCGGGTGGCGGCAAACGATGGTCATCCTCGGGCTGACTCAGTTGACCGTGGCGCTTCCTCTCCACGCGCTGGTGGTGCGCCGACATCCGGAGGACCTCGGGCTCTTGCCAGACGGCCGGGTCGAGCCCGAGCAGCCCGGCCGGACCGCGCGCGTGGCGGACTGGCCATCGAAAGGGATGACGACGCGGCAGGCGCTGCGGGATGTGGCCTTTTGGAGCCTCACCCTGGCAGGGGGAGTCGACCAGCTCGCCACCATGGTCGTCTTCGGACACCAGGTCGCTCTGATGGTCTCCCGCGGCTTCGACCCGGTCTTCGCCGCGGGCATCGCGGGCCTCATCGGCCTGGCCAGCCTCCCCGGGAGATTCCTCTTGAACCGTCTGAGCGACCGGTACGGGGCGCAAGAGCTGCTGACCGTGGTGCTGGCAACCCTCGGTCTGGGCGTAGTCGTCATCAACCTGGCCAGCTCGGCGATCTGGCTGTATCTCTACGTCGTTGTCTACGGCGTAGCGTTCGGCGCACGCTCGCCCCTACGTGCCTCGGTCATGGCCCAGCACTACGGTCGCCGCGCTTACGGGGCGATCACCGCCGTGCAAGGAGTTGTCATGGCGGTACCCGCTGCCTTCGGTCCGCTGGCCGCGGGCTGGCTCTACGACCGTCTCGGTGATTACCAGCTCGCCTTCTGGCTCACGGCCGGCGCCTTCGTGATCTCCGCGTTGCTGGTTCTCCTTACACCGCATCCCCGGCGGGTGGCGTGAGGGGATATCGGGGGGCGGGTGCCCTTGCCCGTCCAGGTCTTGCTGTGGGGCGGGACGTGGCCGGCAGAGCTGTCAGCCGCCACAAGGTTTCCCCAGTGGGGAACCAAGAGCGGTGCCTCAAAGTGTTGACAGCTTCACCTCTTCGGTGCTAGCTTGTCCCTGTACAAAGGAGTGCATATCTGTTCGCTCCCGGACGATGTGGCCGGCGGTCAGTCAGATCAGGGAGGTACCCATGCAGCGCAAGATACGCACGGTCTTCATGCGTGGCGGCACCAGCCGCGCTCTCTTCTTCCGGGAGGAGGATCTTCCCTCCGACCTGGAGGTTCGGGCTCGGGTCATTCTCGCCGCTTACGGCAGCCCCGACCAGTATGCCCGCCAGATCAACGGGATCGGCGGCGCCACCTCCACCACCAGCAAGGTCGCCATCATTGGTAAGGGCAGGCGGCCGGATATTGATGTCAACTACACTTTCGGCCAGGTGGACATCACCCGTCCCCTGATTGATGGCCGCGGCAACTGTGGCAACATCTCTGGTGCCGTCGGACCGTATGCGGTGGACGAGGGGTTCGTCCCGGTGAGCGAACCGATCACCGACGTGCGCTTTCTCAACACCAACACCAACAAGGCCATCGTAGCCCACGTCCCGACGAGGGATGGTCGGTTCGAGGAGGAGGGCGACTTCGCCATCGATGGCATCCCCGGCACCGCCTCCAAGATCGTGCTGGACTACCTGGATCCAGGGGGGGCCGTCACCGGAAAGCTGCTGCCGACCGGTAACGTGCGTGATGTTCTGGACGTCCCCGGTATGGGCCAGATCGAGGTGTCCATCGTGGACGCCGCCAACCCCTGCGTCTTTTGCCGCTTCGAGGACTTCGGGCTAACGGGCGAGGAGCAGCCCGATCAGATCGACGCCGACCCGGCGCTGCTGAAGCGGATCGAGGCTGTGCGAGCAGCGGCAGGCGTCGCGGCGGGCATCGGCAAGAGCCCGGAGGAGATGACGGCCAAGATCCCCTCCGTCCCCAAGCTGGCTTTCGTCACCCAGCCCAAGAACTACCGCCGCATCAGCGGGGAGATCTGCGAGGCCGAGAGTGTGGACCTGGTGGCCAAGATCATGTCCATGGGCAAGATGCATCGCGCCTACGCCCTCACCGGGGCCATCTGCACCACCATTGCGGCGGCGGTACCCGGATCCGTGGTCCGCGAGGTCCTGTCCCCACGGGGCAAAGACACCGGCGTGGTTCGCCTGGGCCACCCCTCGGGTCTCATCGAGTTGGCCGGGCGCGTCGTCAAGGAGGGCGACAGCTTCCGCGCCGACAAGGTGTCATCCACTCGCACCGCACGTCGTCTCATGGAGGGCTATGTCCTGGTGCCCGAGAAGCTGTTCGCGCCGCCCGGCGCCATCGACATGGTAGCTGAGTGGCTGGGTAGCTCCGGCGGAGCAGACTGATTCCCAAAGAGGACGGGAAGAAGGAAGGGAGTGGAGGGATAGGACGCCTCCCTCCTAATCTGTGCATCCTTTCCGCCCTGTCCGTCCTTTCCATCAACAATATGAAGGTGGTGGGAAGATGCCGTGGAGCTCAGAGCCTGAAACCCTCCGTGCCGACGTCCTCGTGATCGGTGGCGGGGCAGCGGCCTGCATGGCGGCCATTGCTGCTCACGAGGAGGGTGCCAACGTGCTGGTGGTGGACAAGGGGCAGTTGGCCAAGTCGGGCTGTTCCCCCAACGCCCACGGCGGCGCGGCGCTGTACCAGAAGATGCCAGGCGACTCGTGGCGGGTCCACGCCGAGGACACCCTGATGTCCGGCGGCTTCATGAACGACCAGGAGGTGGTTCGGGTTCTCTGCACCGAGGGGCGGAAGTTCGTTGAGAAGCTGGAGGAGTACGGGGCGCTGTGGGACCGCGATCCCGACGGTACCTACTCCGTGCGGATCTTCGGCGGTCACAAATACCACCGCTCCATCTTCAGCGGCGACGAGACGGGCCACGAGATGATGAACGCCCTGAAGCGGGAGGTGCTCCGCCGCGACATTCGGGTGCTGAACGAGACCATGGCGCTGCGGATCGTCAAGGATGGCGAGCGGGCGAGCGGCGCCCTCTGCTGGGATATCGCCACAGGCCGCTTCCTGGATATCCAGGCACCCGCCACTATCCTAGCCACCGCTTGCGCCGCAGGCATATGGCCCTCGGCCTCCGAGCGGCAGCGGGGAGATGGCTTCTCCTTGGCTCTCAATGCCGGTGCCGAGCTGGCCGACCTGGAGTTTATCCAGTACCATCCCACCCACGCCTGGTGGCCCTTTGGCGTCAGGGGCAGCGTCAGCGAGAGCTTCCGCTCCGAGGGGGGCTGGCTGCTGAACTCCAGGGGCGAGCGTTTCATGGAGAGGTACGATCCGGAGCAGAAAGAGCTGGCCACCCGGGATAAGGTGAGCGTTTGCTCCTACCTGGAGATCCGGGAGGGGCGGGGCGCACCCCATGGCGGGATCTACGCCTCCGTCGCCCACCTCCCCGAGTCGGTGATCAAGGAGCGGCTCCGGGTGATCTACCGCAAGTACCTCTCCTATGGCTACGACATCACCAAAGAATCCATCGAGGTGCGTCCCCGGCCCCATTATCATTGCGGTGGAGTGCGAGCCAACGCCCGTACCGAAACCACCGTGCCCGGCCTCTACGCCGCTGGGGCGGTGGCAGCCGGTGTCCACGGCGCCAACCGGTTGGGCACCAACGCCCTGGCCGACATCCTCATCTTTGGAGAGATCGCCGGTCGCAACGCTGCTTCCCACGCCGCCGGCAACCCGGTGCCGCGGGGCCGTCGGGAGGGGGTGGCCGAGGAGATGGAGCGGGTGGAGCGGCTGTTCGACATGGAGGGAGTGGACCCTCTGCCCACGGCGCCTATGCGCCGACGCCACATCGAGTGGATGGACAGCCGGATGGGGGTGCTGCGCACCCCCGAGGGTATGCAAGAGATGCTGGCCGAGGTGCAGCGAACCCGCCAGGAGGAGCTTCCCCGGCTGCGAGTCTTCGATCGGAGCCGTGTCTACAACTTCGAGCTGCGCGATGCCCTGGAGATGTTCTACCGCTTGGACGTGGAGGAGATGGCCACCCGGGCGGCCCTGATGCGCACCGAGAGCCGGGGAAGCCACTATCGAGAGGACTTCCCCAGGCGAAACGATCGGGAGTGGCTGAAGAACATCGTTTGGTGGCGCCAAGACGGCGAGTTGCGGTTTGAGCTCCGGCCGGTGGCGCAGACCATCATCCGCATCGAAGACATCCCGAAGTACGCTGCCCAGGACAGCCCTTGGCACTGAGACGAGCCGTTAGCTATCAGCAGTCAGCTTCCGGCCAAGAAAGAAGCTGAAAGCTGACTGCTGATGGCTGATAGCTGGAGGTGAGATGACCAGCTACGTTCCACCCATCGAGAAGCCGCAGGCGATCTACACGGTGCATATCAAGCGATTCGATCCGGAGCACGATGCCGAGCCCCACTGGGAGAGCTACCGGGTGCCCTGGGTGGTAACCATGACGGTGGTCGAGGCTCTGGAGTGGCTCTGGGATCAGGGGCACTACATAGCCTTCCGGGCCAATTGCCGTGAGTTCACCTGCGGCTCCTGCGCCATGCTGATCAACGGCAAGCCCGCCCTGGCGTGCGACACGCCGCTCAAGGACAACGTGCGGCTGGAGCCCCTAACCCGCTACCCGCTGGTCAAGGATCTGGTGGTGGACCAGTCGGCCGTGCGGGGCAAGTGGCAGGAGTTGGAGCTGTGGCCTCACCTTCGAGATGGGAAGCCCATCCAGAAGGTATCCAAGGAGAGCCAGGATGGCTGGCATCGCGCGTTCGCCCGATGTATCGAGTGCTACGCCTGCCTGGATGCTTGCCCGGTGTCGGACACCGAGGAGTCGGAGTTCGATGGCCCCATGTGGATGCTCCA
>Ga0315298_1006122_pt1 | contig 16603 bp, 14 predicted proteins | sample WHS_1_MG_FD_203077 | JGI IMG/M metagenome (GOLD analysis project Ga0315298, IMG submission 203077) | Extremophilic microbial mat communities from Washburn Hot Springs, YNP, Wyoming, USA - WHS_1_MG | ecosystem: Environmental > Aquatic > Thermal springs > Hot (42-90C) | place: USA: Wyoming...
TAGCCCCACGGCATCATCGCGGCCCACCGGATTGCCAAGGCCAAGGAGGATTTTTTTGGTCAAATCAGGTTTTCCCGGAGGAATGTCCGGAAAGGATGGGCCATGGACCGCAATTCCTCGGGCTTCAAAATCACGATCCTTCGCCCGGGCAAAGCGAGGATCCCCTCGTCCTTGAACTCCGAGAGGATTCGCACAGCGGTTTCTGTGGTCACCCCGGCCATCTCCGCGATCTCCCCGCGAGGGAGCTCCACCCCGATATCCAATCCTTCCGGGGTTTCCCGGCCGAAGGCCTGGGCTAGCTCCAAAAGAACCCGGGCCATCCGCTCCTTCGCCGAATAAGCGGAGATCTCCACGAGTTTGTCGCCGAAAGCCTTGAGCTCCCGGGAAAGCTTCTCAATAAGCCTGAAGGCCACATCGGGGTATTTGCGCATGAACGCCAGAAAATCTTCGCGGGGGATGAACATGAGGCGCGAGGGTTCCAAAGCCTTGGCATAGCAGGTGTAGGTTTCCTGATCAAAGAGGGTTTTTTCGCCCAGGACCTCGCCCGGAGCCAAAAGTTTGAGGATTTGGGAGCGCCCACCTTTCAGCCTTTTCGCTACTTTAATCTTTCCCTCGCAGAGGATGTAAAGCCCATAGGCGGGTAAGCCCTCGTAAAACACCAGTTCCCCGGCGTCCAACTCCAGTGGCCGCATCAAAGAAGCTAATTCCATACGGGCAGATTGTGAAAGTCCAGAAAAAAGGTAGGAGCATTCGTGCTTACAGCTTTGGCAAAGCTCCTGAGCTTTGGTTACTGGGGCCCGTACCTCCCACATGGCGATAACGTTTGTACCGCAAGCGCAGGAGTTCGTCCAGGGGGTAGGTGGAAAGTTCAGCGAAGTGGCGGAGCACTGCTTCCCGCACGGCTTCTACTGTTTTAGCGAAATCCGTATGTGCTCCGCCTGGAGGTTCAGGAATCACTTCGTCCACCACTCCCAGGGCCAGGAGATCTTGAGCGGTGAGGCGCAGGTTTTCTGCGGCTTTTTCCGCGAATTTTGCGTCCTTCCAGAGGATGGAGGCCGCTCCCTCCGGGGAGATCACGGAGTAAGTGGCATTTTCCAGGATTAGGACGCGGTCAGCGGCGGCGAGGGCTACCGCCCCGCCTGAGCCTCCCTCCCCAAGGATCACCGCCACCGTGGGCGCGGGATGTTTGAGCATCTGCCAAATGCAGGCAGCAATGGCTCCAGCGATGTTGTGGACCTCCGCCTGAACCCCAGGATAGGCACCGGGAGTATTGATGAGGGTAAGGAGAGGAAGACGCAATCTCGCCCCGACCTCCATGATCCTCCGGGCCTTCCAGTATCCCTGGGCTGAGGCCATGCCAAATCGGGCTTGACGCTGTTCCTCAGGAGTTGTTCCCCGCTGGTGGAAGAGAAGGGCTACCCTCATTTTTCCGAGCTTGGCTAGACCGCCCCGCAAGGCTGGGTCGTCGCTTATCACCCGATCACCCCGAAGCTCATAGAACGCCTCACACAAAGCTTGTACGAAGGGGAGACCGCTTGGTCGGTCTGGCCGGCGGGCTAGCTGCACCCGGCCCCAGGGGGAAAGCTCCGCGTAAATGCTTTTCTTGAGCTCCGCGATCTTTTGCTCGAGGACCGCAAGCTCCGCGGAGAGGTCCAGGCCGTTCTCCTGGGCCAGCCGCCGAAGCTCCGCAGCCTTCTCCTCCAAAACCTTTAGCCGCTCCTCCTCCGTCATCCGCCACCCACCAAAACGGAAAGGGCCCGGAAAAGTTCCTCCCGCAGTTTGGCCCGGGGAACCACGGCATCCACTAAACCGTGGTCCAAGGCAAATTTTGCGGTCTGGAAACCCGGAGGCAATCGTTCACCTGTGGTTTGCTCGATCACCCGCGGGCCAGCAAACCCAATCAATGCTCCCTCCTCAGCGATGGTGACGTCCGCGATGCTTCCGATGGAAGCGAGCACCCCACCGGTGGAGGGGTAAGCGAGGATAGCGATGTATGGGACCGCAGCCTGGGCCAAAGCCTCCCGGGCTGCCACCACTTTCACCATCTGCAGAAGGGAGAGGACGCCCTCCTGAACCCTCGCTCCTCCGGAGGAAATCACGAGAACGAACGGCTTCCTTTCTTGGGCAGCGTGATCCATGGCTAGAGAGAGGATCTCTCCCACTCCCACCCCCATGCTTCCGCCGATGAACCGGAAATCCATCACCGCCAAGACAACAGGAATGCCCTGGATCTTTGCAGTTCCCGCTAAAACTGCCTCATGAAGGCCGGTTTCCGCGCGGGCCCGGCTTAGCCGCTCCGTGTACGGAATTTGATCGCTGAACCCCAAAGGATCATCGTTGATCTTCGGGAGAGGGAAGGGCTCGAAACTTCCCTCATCCACCAAAGAGGCCACTCGTTCCGGGCCGGAGAGGAAAAAATAAGCCCCGCACCGAGGGCAGACGTATTGGTTCTCCTGAAGTTTGCGGCGGAAGATGAGCTCGCCGCAGGATTCACAGCGGACCCAAAGGGGCTCCGGCGGGGACCCCACCTCTATCTCCACGTATCGGTCCCGCTTATCCCGACGAATCGGCATTTCCCTCCTCCTTCACCAACAGCCCACCGGACAAAACCAAGGTGAGGCCCTCGTCCATCGTGAGGTTGGTGGGGATAAGCCGCTCCTTGGGAAGGAATAGGACCCACCCGGTCAAAGGGTTGGGAGCGGTGGGGATGTACACGGCCGAAACCTCCTGCCCCAGGGATTGCCCCACGGATTTCGCTTCGTCCGCGGTGAGCATGCCTAAAACGTAACTTCCCGGCCCAGGGAACTCCACAAGCACCACCCGGCCTGCGGGAGCTTTGTTCCCCTGGAAAAGGTAACGGGCGAGCTGCCTTCCAGTCCAGTAGAGCTTGCGAATGAATGGCACCCTAAGGAGTGCCCGTTCCACCGCGCTGAGGATGGTTTTGCCTAGCCAATGTCTGGCCACAATGCCCACAAGCAGGATCACCAAAAGGCCAGCGATGATTTCCGTGCCGGGGATGTAGATCCCGATGGTGCGGCGCATTAGGGAAGCGAGCGCGGTGTGGGGGCCGAAAAGCCCGTAGGCCCAGCGATAAAGGAGCCAAAGGACGAAGGCGGTGAGGCCCAAGGGGAGGAGGGCCACCAGGCCCGCCAGAAAAGTTCCGCGCAACCATCTCCAAACCCGCATAGCCAAAGAAGTTGTACAAAGCCGAACCTTCCCCTGCAAAACTCCTGTTGAATGGGCATTTGAAGCGGGTATGATCGACTCCGTTGTGGATTTTGAGCCCAAAGGGGGTGGCGGAAAGTGAAGTGGGTGCAGCCTGATCCAAAACGTGAGAACTGGTACTGGCCAACAGATGCATTGAAAAAGCGCGCTTGGGTTTCGGATTCCAAGATCTATGAGAAAGCCGCGGCCGATCCGGTCAAGTTTTGGGCCGAACGCGCTGAGGAAATCGTCTGGTTCGAAAAATGGAAGGAGACGTACATCGACGAGCCCTACGCCTACAAATGGTTCGTGGGCGGGAAGCTCAACATTTCCTATAACTCCCTCGATCGTCACGTAGAGGCCGGAAAAGGCGATAAAGTTGCCCTCATTTGGGAGCCCGAGCCCCCAAATGAACCTAACCGCATCCTCACCTACAAAGACCTTTTGGCCGAGGTTTCTCGACTCGCCAATGCCCTAAAGAGGCTCGGAATAAAGAAAGGCGATCGGGTGGGAATTTATCTTCCCATGATTCCCGAGGCCGTAATCGCCATGCAGGCCTGCGTGCGCATCGGAGCCGTGCATACCGTGGTTTTCTCCGCGTTCTCTGCGGAATCCCTCCGTGATCGGCTCCTCGACTCGGGAGCGCGGCTTCTCATCACTGCGGATGGTTACTGGCGCCGCGGAAAGCTCGTGGACCTCAAACCCCAAGCCGACCAAGCCCTTACGGGGACGAAAGTGGAAAAGGTCATCGTGGTCCGGAGGACCGGCCACCAAATTCCCATGGATCCGAGGAGGGACATTTGGTATCACGAGCTCGTTCGGGGCGAGAAGGACTTCTGTCCGGCCGAGCCCCTCGATAGCGAGGACCTCGCCTTCATCCTCTACACCTCGGGCACTACGGGGAAACCCAAGGGCGTGATGCACACCACCGGCGGATATGCGGTCCAGGTCTATGCCACGTGCAAATGGGACTTCAACCTCCACGAGGACGATATCCACTGGTGCACGGCGGACGTGGGCTGGATCACCGGCCACTCTTACCTCAACTATGGCCCGCTCATGAACGGGGTCGCTACCGTCGTTTATGAGGGTTCCCCGGACTATCCGGATTTCGGCCGCATGTGGCAGATCATCGAAAAGCACAAGGTCACGGTCTACTACACTGCGCCCACGGCCATCCGCATGCACATGAAATGGGGCGATGAGTGGCCCAAGAAGTACGACCTTTCCTCCCTCAGGATCCTCGGCACCGTAGGCGAGCCCATCAACGAGGAGGCTTGGCTTTGGTACTTTAAACTCATCGGCGGCGAGCGCTGTCCCATTATCGACACCTGGTGGCAGACGGAGACCGGTGCCACCTGTGTTCAGGCACTGCCGGGAATTGGACCGTTCATCCCCACTGTGGCGGGAAGGCCATTTCCTGGGATCAGGGCCAAGATCGTGGATGCGGGCGGGCAGCCGGTGAAGGTGGGCGAGGGCGGTTACCTCGTTATTGAGCCGCCGTTCCCGCCGGCCCTCACCCGCGGCCTTTACGGTGACCCGGAGAAATTCAAGGCCACCTATTTCGGCGAGTTCGGACCAAGGCTTTACTTCACAAAAGACGGAGCCCGCATGGATGAAATGGGCAATATCCGCATCACTGGCCGCGTGGACGACGTGATGAACGTGGCCGGACACCGCTTGGCCACAGCTGAGGTGGAGGATGCTTTGGCCCAGCATCCTTTGGTTTCGGAGGTGGCGGTGGTTTCCCGGCCGGACGATATCAAGGGCGAAGTTCCGGTGGCCTTCGTGCTCCTCAAGGTGGGGGCCCAGCCTTCAGAAGAGCTCAAGAAGGAGCTCATCAAGACGGTGGACAAATACATTGGGCCCACGGCGCGGCCCGCGGAGATCTACTTCGCCGAGGATGTGCCCAAGACCCGCTCCGGAAAGATCATGCGCCGGATCCTAAAGGCCCTGGTGCGGGGCGAACCGGTGGGCGACATCACTACTCTCCGCAACCCGGAGTGCGTGGAGGAACTCAAGCGGATCGTCGGCTACAAAGGCTGACCCCGAAAAGAGGGGCGGGAGGAACCCGCCCCTCTTTTTTGTTTGGAGGCGGTTATGAAGAAGGACCAAATCTTCGGTCTTCCTCTGGAACGCGGGCGCTGGATTTTCGTGGCCCTGGGCTTTTTGGCGAATGTATGCATGGGCGCAGTTTATGCCTATAGCGTTTTCCGCAAACCCTTGGAAAGCTATTGGGGCATAACTTCTACCCAGAGCGGCCTTCCGTTCATGGTGTTTTTGGCGGTGTTTGCTTTGGGGATGGCCCTGGCCGGAGGCCTCGTAGAGGATTGGGGTCCTCGCAAGACCGGGATCCTCGGGGGGATCCTTGTGGGGATTGGGTGGATTGCCGCGCGTTTTTCCCCAAACATCTTTGTTTTGACCGTGCTTTATGGCGTGGTGGCCGGGGCTGGAGTGGGCATCGCTTATGGCTGCCCCATTGCTGTTGCGGGGAAATGGTTCCCGGATCGGCGGGGATTGGCCGTGGGCCTCACTGTGGCTGGCTTCGGCGCTTCTGCCCTCATCGTCGCTCCCATCATGCATGCCCTCATCAATCGCTTCGGCCCATTGAATACCTTTGCCATCCTCGGCCTGGCGTTTTTGGTGATCCTTGTCGCTACGGCCTTGCCCATGCGCTATCCGGAAGCAGGGATTAAAGCAGGCCAAGCGAAGGGTTCTAAAAAGGCAGAGGTTTCGGGGCTGGATCGGAGCCAAATGGTTCGGACCCCCACTTTTTGGGCCCTTTGGTTCTCCTACACCATCGGGTGCTTGGCTGGTCTCATGGCCATCGGCATCGCTGCTCCTTTCGGGCAGGAGGTAGCTAAACTCTCTGCGGAGCTTTCGGCCATAGCTGTCTCAGTTTTCGCTGTATTCAACGGGTTGGGCCGGCCCCTTTTCGGCTGGCTCACTGACCGCCTCTCCCCCCGAAATGCCGGGCTCCTCTCGTTCATCCTGATCTTCCTTTCGTCCCTTCTCCTTTATCTTTGGGGGAAGCATCCGGCCCTTTACTTTTTGGGATTCTGTTTGCTTTGGCTGAACCTGGGAGGGTGGCTTGCCCTCGCTCCTACGGCTACCGCGACCTTCTTCGGCATCAAGCATTACGGCAAAAATTATGGGATTGTTTTCACAGCCTACGGTGCAGGAGCTATTCTCGGGAACGTCCTTTCCGGCCTGATTCGGGATCTCACCGGTTCGTACTTGGCCGTGTTCCCCTGGGTGATGGTCCTAGCTGGGGTGGGCGGGATCGTTGCGATTTTGGGCCTTCGTCCGCCCCGGGAAGCAGTGCCCACCAAATGAGCCCAGCTATTCCAAAGGTTTGGCGGCGAGCACCACGCTCTCCTCAGTGCGGTACTCCAGCTTGAACCCGCGCTTCTCGAAGATCCGGATCATCCGAACATTGTCGGGCGTGGTCTCCGCCGTGACTTTGCGGATGCCCCAATTCTTGGCGATCTCCAAGCAATAATCCGTGAGGATTCCCCCGAGGCCCTTATTCTGCCAGGGATCGGCCACGAATACCGCGTATTCCGCATTCACCCGGTCCGGATCGGCGATAAGCCTCCCTACCCCGATCATCCGTTTTCGTCCATCCTCTTCGACGATCCCCACGATGGCCATCTCCCGGTCGTAGTCAATGAAGCAGTAGGGAATGGCCATTTGGTGCGTTGTTTCCTTGAAGATGTAGCGGAAGCGGAACCGGATGGATTCTCGAGAAGAAATGGCCAACATTTCGTGCCAAAGGGGCTCATCCTCCGGGCGGATTGGACGAAGGAGGACCTTGGTCCCGTCCTTGAGGGTGACCCAGCGCTCATAACCTTCGGGATAGGGGCGGATTACCAGGTGGCTATAGGGCCTGGGCGGGTTCCGCAGGGCTTCTTCGTCTACCACCACCCGGGCATCCACCGCCACCACTTCCTCGGGGGTCACCACAAGTGGGTTCACATCGATTTCCTGGATCTCCGGGAAGTCCGCGATGAGGTAAGAGAAGCGCATGATCACCTCAAGGAGCTTTTCTACGTTCATTCTCGGCCGGCCGCGGAAACCCTGAAGAAGGGGCCAAATCCTTAGGGACTCCAAAAGGTGCGTGGCCAGGCGCTCGTTCAAAGGGGGAAGGCCCAAAGCCCGATCCCTCAGGACCTCGGCGGTGACCCCACCGGCCCCAACCATGAGCACAGCACCGAATGTCGGGTCCTTCCTAGCCCCAAGGATCATCTCCACCCCTTGGGCCGCGGATACCATCCTCTGGACCGTTATCCCCTCGATCCGGGCTTTGGGCGCCTTCTCCTGAACGCTGGCGAGGATTTGCCGGAACGCGTGCCTTACCCCTTCCTCGGTGATGATCCCGACCACGACCCCACCCACATCCGTTTTATGGGTGATGTCCGGGGAATGGATCTTTAGGACCACGGGAAACCCCAGATTCTTTGCGAGCTCCACAGCCTCGTCCTCATTGCGGGCAAGCTCGGGCATGGTTACCGGAATTCCATAGGCGGAAAGGAGGGCCTTGGAATCCCGCTCCCCAAGGATCTTCTCCTTGCGGAATATGGGAAGGAAATCCTCCCGGATCTTTCTCCGATCCACGGCAAATTCCACCGGGATCTCCCTTGGGGTTTGGTAGAGGAGGTCCAGGTTTCGGCCGTAGTCCACAAGGTGCATGAACGCCTGCACGGCCTGATCGGGCGTGAGATAGGTGGGGATGCCGGCCTGGTTGAGGATGCGAATCCCCTCTTGCACGGTGGTTCCTCCCATCCACGCCGCTAGTATTGGTTTAGTGTGTTTTTTGGAGATCTCGGCTACGGCCCGGGCGATGCCGGTGGAATCGGTCATGGCCTGAGGAGTGAGGATCACGAGCACCGCGTCCACCCCGGGATCGCTGAGCACAGCCTCCAAGGCTTGGGCATAGCGTTCGGGTGAAGCGTCTCCCAAAACGTCCACGGGGTTTCCGTGGGACCAAAAGGGCGGAAGGATTTTGTTGAGTTTCTCCAGAGTTTCCGGGGAGAGTTCGGCGAGCTGGCCGTGCCGGGCGATGAGGGCGTCGGTGGCCATGACGCCAGGTCCGCCGGCATTGGTCACGATGGCCAGCCTCGGCCCAAGGGGCGGCCGCACCCGCGCCACCAGTTCTGCGGTATCGAAGATCTCCCCGATTTCGTAGACCCGAACAGCTCCAGCTCGCCGGAAGGCCGCGTCGTAGACGGCGTCCTCCCCGGCCATCGCTCCCGTATGGGAGCTTGCGGCCCGCGCGGATTCCGCAAACCTTCCGGCCTTGTACACCACGATGGGCTTAGTCCGGGAGAAAGCCCGGGCTGCGGACATGAACTGCCTGGCCTCGGCAATGGACTCCACATAAAGGATGATGGAGCGCGTTCGCTCGTCGGCCCCGAAATAGTCAATGAGGTCCCCAAACGTCACATCCACCATGTTCCCGATGGAAACGAAGTAGGAGAAGCCAATCCCTTCCTCCAGGGCCCAGTCCAAAACGGAAGTGCAAAGGGCCCCCGATTGGGAAATGAAGGCCACATGACCGTCAGGGGGCATGGCCGCGGCGAAGCTCGCGTTAAGGCGCAAAGAAGGAACAATGATCCCAAGGCAGTTTGGACCAATAACCCTCATTCCCTCGAACTTCTCGATCGTTTCTCTAAGCCGCTCCTCGAGTTTTCGCCCCTCTTCCCCGGTTTCCTTGAATCCCGCGGAGATGATGATTACCCCAAGGATTCCGGCCTCGCCGCATTGCTCCAAAAGATCGGGCACAGTAGACGCAGGAGTACAGATGATCGCCAGATCTGGGGTGCGGGGAAGACTTTTTACGTCGGGATAAGCATGGATTCCTTGGACGGCCTCGTAGCGGGGGTTTACGGGATATACCACGCCGGCGAATCCTGAGCCGATCAAATTTTTCAGCACCGTGTACCCAACGCTTCCTGGGTTATTGCTGGCCCCAATGACCGCAATCCTTTGGGGTTTGAAAATCTTGTCGAGGTTGCGGATGCTCATCTTTGCCTCCAACCAATCTTAGGGGAAAGGAGGCTCATGCACGAGGTGGAGCGCTGGAAAAGGGAGGCCGCGGAAGCCGCGGTGGAACTGGTGCGGCCGGGGATGATCCTGGGATTGGGCCACGGCTCCACCGCCCGCTACGCCCTCCTCAAAATCGCCGAGCTCCTCCGGACGGGAAAACTTTGGGATATCCAGGGTGTCCCCTGCTCCAAAAAAGTGGAGGAGGAGGCCCGCGCTTTGGGGATCCCCCTTACCACGCTGGAGGATCATCCTGAGCTCGATCTCACCATTGACGGCGCTGATGAAATTGATCCAAAGCTCAACGTGATCAAAGGCGGGGGCGGGGCGATGCTGCGGGAGAAAATCGTCGCCCAGGCCACGAAGTATCAAGTCATCGTAGCAGACGAGACCAAGCTTTCCCCTCGGCTAGGGACCAAGGCCACGGTTCCCGTGGAGGTCCTTCCGTTTGGCTGGCGGACCCAAGTTCAGTTCCTCGAGGGTTTGGGAGCGCAGGTTAAGCTTCGGCTCAACCCTGACGGTTCCCCTTTTCTTACCGATCAGGGGAATTATGTTCTTGACTGCAACTTTGGGCCGATTGCGGATGCTGAGGCCTTGGCCAGGGAACTCGGCCGTCGAGCAGGAATTCTTGGGCATGGCCTTTTCCTTGGCCTTGTGGACGAGGTCTTCGTCGCCGGGCCCTCTGGCCTGCGCCGTCTGCGGCGCTAGCCCCCGCAAAAGTTCTTTGGTACGCTTTTTCGATGGAAAAGCTTTTAGCTAGGGTCGTGGAAGTCGAGCGGGAGCTAGAAGACCTGGAAAAGATTTTGTCTGATCCTTCTTCGCCTTCGAGGCCGGATTTTCCCGAGCTTTCCCGGCGCTATGGCCGATTGCGCCTTATCGTGGAAAAAGGGCGGGAACTCCGCCGAATCCTGCAAAACATTGCGGAGGAAGAGCAGCTTTTGCATGAGGGTGGAGATGAGGAGCTAGAGAGGGCTTTGCGTCAGGAGCTTGAGCAAGATAGAGAGCGAGCGGAAAAGGTAGCTCAGGAGCTACGGAGGCTTTTGGTGCCACCCCATCCTGATGCTCACAAGAACGCCATCGTGGAGATCCGGGCCGGCGCCGGGGGCGAGGAGGCCGCCCTCTTCGCGGCCGATCTTTTCCGCATGTACCTAAAGTACGCGGAGAAAAAAGGGTTCAACGTGCGCGTCCTCGATTCCCATCCCACTGACCTCGGTGGGTTTAAGGAGATCGTCTTTGCTGTGGAGGGGCCGGGTGCTTATGGTCTTTTCCGCTACGAATCAGGAGTTCATCGGGTCCAGCGCGTTCCGGAGACGGAGGCAAGCGGCCGTATCCATACCTCCACGGCCACTGTAGCCGTCTTGCCGGAGGCGGAGGAGGCGGAGGTAGAAATCCGTCCGGAGGATCTTCGGATCGAGACTTTCCGCTCCTCTGGTCCGGGCGGTCAACACATGCAGAAGAACGAGACCGCCGTGCGCATCACCCATATCCCTACCGGAATCGTCGTCACCTGCCAGGAGGAGCGTTCCCAGCACCGCAATAAAGAGCTGGCCCTGCGGGTTCTGCGGGCCAAGCTCCGGGAACTCGAGGAGAAAAAGCGGGAGGAGGAGCTTCGGGAGAAAAGGAGGCGGCAGATCGGGACTGGCGAGCGCTCCGAAAAAATCCGGACCTACAATTTCCCCCAGAACCGGGTTACTGATCATCGCATCGATCTCACCGTGTATCGGCTGGAGGATGTGCTTGAGGGCGATTTGGATTTGCTTGTGGAGCCTCTTTTAGCTGAGGAGGCCGCCCGGATGCTTTCCGAGTCCTAGGGGAAGTAGCGTTTCATGGCCTCGCGGACCCGGCGCTCCTCCTCTTCCTCGATGAGCTTTCGGCGTTTATCCGCCTTGGAGAGGCCCTTGGCCAAAGCTAGCTCCACCTTGGCGTAGCCCCGCTCATTGAAGTAGAGGGTAAGGGGAATCAAGGTGTAGCCGGCTCGGCTCACTTTGCCGATGAGCCTAGCGATCTCCCGTTTTTTGAGGAGGAGCTTTTTGGGGCGGTCCGGGTCATGGCCGAAAATCCCGGCCTGTTCATAGGGAGCGATGTGCATCCCATAAAGCCAGACCTCGCCCTCCTCCACTTTGGCATAGGCTTCATCGATGGAGACCCTTCCGGCCCGGATGGATTTTACTTCGGAACCTTTCAGGACGAGCCCGGCCTCGTAGGTCTCCTCGATTTGATAATCCCGGCGAGCCCGGCGGTTCCGAGCCACAACTTTTCTCTCCCCCATTACTCCACCGTCACCGTCTTCGCTAAGTTTCTCGGCTGGTCAACATCGGTCCCGCGAAGCCGAGCGATGTGGTAAGCCAAAAGCTGCAAGGCTGGGGCGAACGTGAAGGGAAGAAGCATCCTCGGGGCCCTGGGAAGGAGGACAAGGTGGTCCGTGAGTTCCCGGAGTTCCTCCGGCGCGTCATCACCAAAAACCACGAGGATCCCGCGGCGAGCTTTGGCCTCTTGGATATTGGAAAGCACTTTCTCCGGAAGCTCCTCGGCGGAATATAGGACCACTACAGGCATCCCCTCGTGAACGAGAGCAATAGGGCCATGCTTCATTTCCCCGGCGGCATAGCCCTCGGCATGGATGTAGGAGATCTCTTTGAGCTTCAAGGCTCCTTCCAGAGCGAGCGGGAAAAGTAGTCCCCGGCCGAGGTACAGGAAATTTGGGAAGCTATAGAGCTTTTGGGCCAAGCCCTCAATAGCTGGCCCAAGGAGGAGGCTTTGCTCCACTAGCCTTGGAGCCTGGCTCAGCTCCTCTTTCAGCTTTTGTAGTTCCTCTTCGGAGAGAATACCCCGGCTGCGCGCTAGCCACAGCCCTAAAAGGATTAACGCCGCAATTTGGGCGGTGAAGGTCTTCGTAGCCGCTACCCCGATCTCCAGGCCGGCCCGGGTGTAGAGGACGGCATCCGCTTCCCGGGCGATGGCCGAGCCCACGATGTTCACCACACCAATCACCTGTGCTCCCCGCTCCTTCGCCCCCCGCAAAGCCATGAGGGTATCGATGGTCTCCCCGGATTGGGACACCGCCACCACCAGGGTATTTTTCCCAACCGCTGGGCTTTTGTACCGAAATTCGGAGGCGATCTCCGAGGCCACCGGTAGGCCTAAAAGCGGCTCCCACAAATACTCGGCAACGAGCGCAGCATGGTAGGAAGTCCCGCAGGCCACAAGATAGATGTGCTCAACCTGGGAAAGGTCCACCTTTCCTAACCCTTCTTCCCAAGGGGTGGCGAGCTCGCTTCTTAGGGTATCGGCCACGGCCCGCGGCTGCTCGTGGATCTCCTTTTCCATGAAGTGCCGAAATCCCAGCTTCTCCGCGGAAAGAGGATCCCAGGGAACGGTCCGAAAATTCGGTTCCTTCCGCTTTCCTTGGCGATCCCAGATCTCCAACCTTCCAGGGGTGATCCGGACTATCTCGCCGTCCTCAAGGAAATGGAAGGTTCTCGTGTAAGGGAGGAGGGCTGGCACATCGGAGGCGAGGAAGCCCTCCCCGGGGAGGATTCCCACCACGAGTGGGCTTCCCTCGCGGGCCGCTACGATTTCTTGGGGATGCTCGGCGTGGATCACCGCCACGGCGTAGGCTCCGCGGGCCTCGGCCAAGGCCCGGCGCACCGCCTCCACTAAATCCCCTTCGTAATTCTCCTCCACGAGGTGCACCAAGGTCTCAGTATCCGTTTGGGATCGAAAAGAATGTCCCCTTGTCAGGAGTTTTTCGCGGAGGGCGCGATGGTTTTCGATGATGCCGTTATGGACGAGGGCGATTTTGCCAGCGCAATCAAGGTGTGGATGGGCGTTCTCCTCGGTGGGAAGGCCGTGGGTGGCCCAGCGGGTATGGCCGATCCCAAGGTTCCCGGTTACCCCGCTTTCCAGCACCGCTTTTCTTAGGTTCTCCAGTTTTCCCACGCGGCGAAGGAGGGAAAGGCCTTGGCTAGTGAGCACAGCGACCCCTGCGGAGTCGTAACCCCGGTACTCCAGGCGGGAAAGCCCGGAAAGGAGAATATCTTCGGCCCGCCTAGGCCCTACGTACCCGATGATCCCACACATGGCTGGGCATTATAGCCCGAGTGTGATGTGCGCCATGTTCACCTTGGCTTTATGGCCGTATAATGGTGCGGCGTAAGGAGGCGGAGATGCGGGAGGCGGAAGTTCGGGCATTGCTCATGGACCCGGCCACGAAAAGCCCGGTGATTCTTCTTAAGGATCGTAACTCCACGAAGGCTATGCCCATTTGGATCGCCGAGCCTGAGGCGATTTCCATTGCTCTCGAGCTTCAGGGCCAGCGCTTCCCCCGCCCCCTTCCTCATGACCTCATGAAGGAGCTCCTCGCCGCACTGGGAGCAACCCTCGTTCAGGTCGTCATCACCCAGATCAAAGACGGGGTCTTTTACGCGAAGCTCGTTCTGCGGGACTCCCAGGGCGAGGTGAAGGAGCTGGATTCCCGGCCATCCGATGCCATTGCTCTAGCCCTCCGGGTCCGGGCCCCCATCCTCATCGCCGACGAGGTCTTTGAACAGGCAGCCATTGAGTCCCCATTCGCTGAGGAGGAACAGTTCGAGAAGTTCGTGGAGCAGGAGTTCTCCCTCGCCGAGATCAGGCGCCGCCTTCAGGAATCGGAATCGGGATCCAACGAGTAGGAAGGGGCTCGAGGAGAAGCAGGTCCCGAAGCTCTAAGCCTTTGTTAACCTGGGCATTGTGAACCTGGATTTCTATCCTTTGCCCGTTGTCCCCCAAAATTACGATGCGGTTAGGAAGTGAAAAATTTTCGCCAATCTCGACCTCCACGGTGGTGAAGGGGCCAGCAAGGCCGGTGATTTGGAAAGCGTTCTCCTTGGGCCAGGTCACTTTGCTCTTCCCTAAAGAAGGAAAACCCAATTCCCCGAGAACCTTGCCCAATGCGTCCTCAGGAAAGCGGGCCTCTAAGCCCAGGGAAAGTTTTGGCCGGGAATGGACTAAAAGCCATCCCTCGGGCACGGCCCGTAAGGCGTAAACCTCGCCCGCAAGTTCCTCCGGTTCCTTTATTTCTAGCCGGACCGCAAGCCCAGCAAGGTAGAGGAGCTGAACGTGCAGAGCGGGCTCGCCCGGCCTAAGGAGAATCACCTCCGCCTGGAGATCCCGTATACCTTCCCAGGCCCGGATTACCTCATTCAGGCGCTCCCAAGCCCGTTGGTTTTCATCGGAAAGGAGCCGGGGTCCGAGGAAGGCGGCCCCAACCAAAGCCAAGGTCAGGATCAAAAACACTGTCCACCAGTTCACACTCAATCGTACCCAAAACTTTTGCCGTTTGCCTATGCGCGAGGATTTGCATAAAATTTATGTTTGGTGATGGCCATGAAATTGCGCACGGTCCGGGAGATTGACCCGGGTGGAAAGAAGGTTCTCTTTCGCGCGGATTTGAATGTGCCTCTTTCCGACGGGAAGGTGGCGGACGATTCCAGGATTCGGGCAGTGCTTCCTACCCTCAGATGGCTTTTGGAGCGGGGGGCCCGGGTGGCAGTTTGTTCGCACCTGGGCCGGCCGGAGGGGAAGGTGGTGGAGGAGCTCCGGCTCCGGCCAGTAGCGGAAAGATTGAGCAAGCTTTTGGGAAAGCCGGTGCCTTGCCTCTCCGAGACCATCGGTCCGGAGGTGCGTAAAGCCGTAGCTTCCCTAAAAGACGGAGAAATTTTGATGCTCGAAAATGTGCGATTCTACCCAGGCGAAGAGGAAAATGATCCAAAATTTGCCAAAGCTTTGGCTGAGCCCTTCGATATTTTTGTGAACGATGCCTTTGCCACAGCCCATCGAGCCCATGCTTCTACCGTAGGGGTTGCAAAATACCTTCCCTCCTATGCGGGTTTCCTCATGGAGCGGGAGGTGGAGGTTCTCTCTGGGCTTCTTACTAATCCGCGGCGGCCGTTTTATGTGCTTGTCGGCGGGAAAAAGGCGAAGGATAAGCTCGGGGTCCTCACCGGCCTTTTGGCCCACGTGGATGGTTTCCTCATCGGTGGCGGAGTGGCTTTCACCTTCCTTGCCGCCCAGGGGCTCAAGGTTGGGAAATCCGTCCTCGATGAGAAGCTCATCCCCACCATCAAGGATCTCATCCGCCAGATCCAGGAGAAGGGAAAGGAGTTGCACCTCCCGGTGGATGTAGTCGTCGCTCCCGAGCTCAAAGAGGGCGTAGAGGTGAAAGTCATTTCCGTTCAGGCTATTCCTGAGGGCTGGATGGGCTTGGATATTGGGCCAGCTACTGTGGGCAGGTTTGCCGAGGTAATTCAGCGGGCGGGAACGGTGGTATGGACTGGCCCCATGGGGGCTTTCGAGGTTCCGCCGTTTGGGAAAGGCACGGAGGCCATCGCCCGCGCCCTTATTTCCTCCAAAGCCTTCACCGTGGTGGGCGGTGGCGAGACCGGCGAAGCGGTGGAGAAGCTCGGTCTCACCGAGAAATTCGGGTATGTTTCCACCGGCGGCGGGGCTACCCTGAGCTTCCTTCAGGGCGAGCCCATGCCGGCCCTGGAGGTCCTCCGGGCGGACTAGGGGCCTTCCCGGGTATAATAAAAGTGGACGCGGGCATAGCTCAGTTGGTAGAGCGTCGGCGTCCCAAGCCGAAGGCCGCGGGTTCGATTCCCGTTGCCCGCTCCAGCTCTGGAGGTGCTCCCCTTGCCTAACTTCTCACCATCCCTTGAGGATTTACGTCAACGCGTCCTTTCCTGCCAACGTTGTCCTCTTGCCCAGTCCCGAAGCCAAGCCGTTTTTGGGGAAGGCCGTGCTCCCACGGAACTGATGCTCATCGGTGAGGCCCCTGGCGAGGTCGAAGATCAGACAGGCCGGCCCTTTGTTGGCCCGGCCGGCCAACTCCTCACCAAAATCCTCGAAAGCGCCGGGATTCCCCGGGAAGAGGTGTACATCACAAACGTGGTGAAATGCCGGCCGCCGGGAAATCGCGTTCCCACAAAGGAGGAGATGGCAGCCTGCTGGGAATGGCTCGCGGCCCAAATCGCTCTTGTGAACCCCAAAATCATCATCACCTTGGGCAATACCCCAACCCATTGGCTTTTGGGGCGAAGCGAGGGCATCAATGAGCTTCGGGGCCGCTTCTTCCCTTGGAAGGGCGGGATCGAGGTTTTCCCCATGTTCCACCCGAGCTATCTTTTGCGTAATCCAAGCTCGGAAAAAGGGAGCCCGAAATACTTAACATGGCAGGACATCAAAGCGGTGAAGGCAAGGATCTTATCCCTCCGCTCCCCGACCCCAGCGAGCTGACCGCCTCGGAGCGGAAAGAGCTCGTGGGGAGGGTTTTGGAGCGGGCGGAGGCCCTGCGCCGCGAAAAGCGGCACAAAGAGGC
>Ga0315298_1006123_pt1 | contig 16602 bp, 13 predicted proteins | sample WHS_1_MG_FD_203077 | JGI IMG/M metagenome (GOLD analysis project Ga0315298, IMG submission 203077) | Extremophilic microbial mat communities from Washburn Hot Springs, YNP, Wyoming, USA - WHS_1_MG | ecosystem: Environmental > Aquatic > Thermal springs > Hot (42-90C) | place: USA: Wyoming...
CTCAAGGTAGCCAAATGCCTTGTCGGGTAAGTTCCGACGTGCATGAATGGATCAACGAGGGCCCCGCTGTCCCCGCGTAGTACCCGGTGAATCCACGTAACGTGGACGAACAGTCCACGAACTCCCAGCGGGAAAAGAAGTCCCTGTGGAGTTTTACTGCAGCCTGTCGCTGGAATACGGTTGTGGATGCAGAGTGTAGACGGGAGCCGTCGATCCTGGCTTCTCAGGGAGCCGGGGGAGGCGCCAATGGAACACCGTCCTTCTGCAACCGTGTTTCTAACCAGCGCTTCGGCGCTGAGACAACGGCAGGTGGGCAGTTCGGCTGGGGCGGCACGTCCTTGAAAAGATATCAAGGACGCCCTAAGGTCGGCTCAGACGGGACAGAAACCCGTCGTAGAGTGCAAAGGCAAAAGCCGGCCTGACTGGATCCTCCACAGTAAGGGATCCAGAGGCGAAAGCCGGGCTTAGCGATCATCCATGTCCCCCTTAGTGGGGGCTGGATGTGTCAGAAAAATTACCCCAGGGATAACAGGCTCGTCGCGGGCGAGAGTCCCCATCGACCCCGCGGCTTGGTACCTCGATGTCGGCTCTTCCTATCCTGGCCCTGCATAAGGGGCCAAGGGTGAGGCTGCTCGCCTATTAAAAGGGAACGTGAGCTGGGTTTAGACCGTCGTGAGACAGGTCGGACTTTATCTGCTGGGAGTGTTGGCTGCCTGAGGGGAAAGGGTCCCCAGTACGAGAGGAACGGGACGCTGTGGCCTCTAGTTTACCGGTTGTCCGATAGGGCAAACGCCGGGCAGCCACGCCGTTGAGGATAAGGGCTGAAAGCATCTAAGCCCGAAGCCTCTCCCGAAAATAGGCAGCCAATCCCCAAAATGGCTGGGCTGGCAACAGCCCGTGCCGAGGGGACGAGGGCTCCCATAGAAGATGGGTTTGATGGAGCCGGGGTGTAAGCCGGAAGGCTTCGGCCGACCGGTTCAGCCTGCGGCCCCCAACCGCCCGAGGTGTCGGGCTCATGTGGTGTCTGGACGATATTTTAAGGGTGAACCGCAAAACGGCTTGTGCATGGCGATTAATCTGTATTTTTCAAGATTTTTATGAAATTGATTGTTATTCTAATTCTGAATCCGACTTTCGATGAATAAGAGTTAATAATTTGGCTTTTTATTAGAACTTAATAAACTATTTATAAACATCCGTTTTAAATGAAACCACTAAAAGTTTGGAGGGAATGAAAATAAAGAAATCAACCATAACTAAGGCGATAATACTACTGCTTTTAATGGCAGGCATGAATTTCTTGGCAAAGTTACAATTCTGCAACGCTGCCACTACGACATATTCGCCTTCTTTGATTGCTGAACTCGGTGAGGCTTCCACCGTGCTTATTTACTCGCAGATTGACGCCAACATCAAAGTTTATTATCCCAATGTATACTGGGAACCAATGACAACATATTTCCTTGTTCCTGTAAGCGTATGGGCAGTGGGTTCAGGTTTCTTTGTCAGTGCAGACGGTTACATAGTCACAGCGGGGCATGTCATTTTCTGTTTCACTCACAAAGATATAACACAAGACCTGTATACAAAATATTTCTTGATAGAAACGGCGTTCTACAATATAGTTCAAGACCTTGAAGAGGCAGGCTACTATTTCACCTCTGAAGAGCTACAGTTACTTTGGAACTACGTTATGGCTTATGGAGAAATCAAAGACTCTCTTCGGCAAATATACGCTGTTCTCGGTGAAGTTAGACCGACGCTGACCGATGTGGAAAGCAAGGGATGGATTGCGCGTATAATAGATGTAAGCCCCTTCTATGAAAGAGACATAGCCCTATTAAAAATTGAGCCGCCATCCAACTACTGTCCAGTTTTGCTCATGGGCGACTCATCCACTGTCACAACGGGTTCTAACGTATATTCATTCGGATTTGCAGATGTCACAGTTTTTGCAGAAGAGTTAGGTGTTGAAACTTTGCTGGCTCCATCCATGAAGGAGGGTAGGATAAGCCAAAAAAGGTTGACGAGCACTCAGACGCCATGCTTCGAAACAAGCGCCAGCCTCACCTATGGAATGAGCGGCGGACCAGGCTTGAACGATAAAGGCGAAGTTATAGGAATTTGCAGTATGGGAGCTGTGAGGCAAGGAATTCAAGTTGCAGGGTTCAATTTCTTAATTGAGAGCAATGTTGCAAACAGCATTTTAGAGGAGGCAAACGTAAAAAGCAAAAATAAACGAGGCCCCGTTGATGAAGCCTTCCTTCAAGGCTTACAATATTACTATGACAAACATTATTCGGCTGCAAAGCAAAAATTTGAGGTCTGCACTGGACTTTTCGATTATCATTGGCGAGCCAAAGCCTTAATAAAAGAATGCAACGCAGCCATCGCCCGAGGAGAAGATGTCCCACTTCCAAGCGCAACCATAACGCCACTAACATCCTCAATAACATTGGGGCAATCAGTAAGCCTAACCAGTTCAGTAAGCGGTGGAGCCTCACCATACACTTACCAATGGTACGTGAATGGAACAGCCATATCAGGCGCAACCTCAAGCAGTTGGACTTTCACACCCACAAGCAGCGGAACATACGAGATATATCTTAACGTGACTGATGCGGATGGATATACAGCCAAATCCGGAAGTGCAATTGTAAATGTCCTGCAAGCCCAAGGTCCAACATTAGGTGACGTATGGGTAATAATTCTTGTGCTCATTGTAGCGGTAGGCGCTGTTGCAGCTTTTGCAATACTCCTAATAACTAGGAAAAAAATGCCTCCTTCCGCCACCAACGTATAACCACTTTCCAATCCCCTAATTCCTTTTTCATTTCTAATCTAAATCTTTAGAAGATATTCTATCATCGGCTGATATCATGCAAAATCCTTAATAGTTTTCTGTTCTGTTTACTCTTTCGAGGGCCGGTAGATCAGCCTGGAATGATCGCCACGTTGGCATCGTGGAGGCCGCGGGTTCGAATCCCGCCCGGTCCACTAATCAAGCCTTTTTGCTTCCGCTTATATGCTCAGCACATCCGTCCAATTGCCACGATGTGACGTAAAGCTTTTAATAATATTGCAATTTCACTTGTTAATTCTAGGGTGTTATCTATGCCTAAAGACAAAGAGTATGCTTTTGAATGGATTGAGAATAACAAGAGGCGAATAGTTGAAATAAGCGATAAAATTTGGGAATTTGCAGAGTTAGGCTTGATGGAGTTTAAATCTTCTTCGCTTTTGGCGGATGAACTGGAGAAAAATGGATTCAAGGTTGAAAGGGGAATTGCACAGATGCCAACAGCTTTCATAGCCACATGGGGAAAGGGAAAACCAGTCATAGGAATAATGGGCGAATATGACGCTTTACCAGGACTATCCCAAAAAAGAACCCCACGGAGGGAGCCACTGGAACCTGGAAAACCGGGACATGGATGTGGACATAATATTCACGGAAGTAGCGGTATGGCAGCTGCCATAGCGGTGAAAGAGACTATGGAAAAATTCAAGATAAAAGGAACCGTCAAATTCTTTGGTTGCCCAGCCGAAGAAAATTTTTCAGGCAAAGTCTACATGGTCAGGGATGGATACTTCGAGGACGTTGACGCTGTAATTAGTCACCATCCAAACTCCATGTACCATGTTTCCATGTTTAGCAGCTTAGCTATTAACTCGGCAAAATTTCATTTCTACGGCATAGCCTCCCATGCTGGAGCTTCTCCGGAACATGGCAGAAGCGCATTGGACGCTGTGGAATTGATGAATATTGGAGTAAATTACCTTAGGGAACACATAATCCAAGATGCAAGAGTACATTATATAATCGAGAAAGGTGGAGACCAGCCGAACATTGTACCTTCATATGCTAGAAGCTGGTATTATGTGAGAGCTCCAGAAAGGGATCAAGTTGAATTCATATACAATTGGATTCTTGACATAGCAAGAGGAGCTGCAATAATGACAAAAACCGATTTGAAGGTGGAATTCATTGATGGAAACTATAATGTTATTCCAAACAGAACCATTTCGGAACTCATCGTCAAGAATATGCGAGAAATAGGGCTTCCTTCGTACAGCAGCGAAGATTTAAAATTCGCTGAGGAAATTGCTAAAACAATTACGTCCGAAACAAAAATTGCGCAACTAAAGAAATCTAAACGTCCAGGTTGGGAGAAACTTATAGATAAACTGGTGGATGATGAAATCCCTGATCCCTGGGGAGAAGGTGAAGTAAGCCATGGTAGTACTGACGTAGCCGACGTGAGCTGGCAAACGCCCACAGTAGAGTTTGGCACTGCAACTTGGGTTTTGGGCACACCTGCGCACTCATGGCAGGCAGTAGCTCAAAGTGGCGCCGGAATTGGACATAAGTCGCTGATATTTGCAGCGAAAGTTATGGCTGCTACAGCTATTGAACTCTTAAAGGATAGAGATGTTTTAGAGAAAGCAAAAGATGAGCATCGCAGGAGAATAGGCAATAAAAAATATGTATCGCCAATACCTCCAGATGTCAAGCCTCCCCTCAACATTTGGAAAGAATAACTATTACAGCGTTCCCGTGTGTCTCTAGCATTTTATGGTCAATTTAGGCTAACCGTTATGCAAATATTGTTTCAGAACATTTTCAACTTTTTCTGGTTTATCAGCTAGGTTTTTCCACAAGTCTTTGTCCTTGTAAGCCTTTAGCTTATCTATTGTCTTGTCAATCAAAATTTTTGGAAAAACATTTTCTGCTTCATAGAATTTTCTGTCCTTCCTTAGGTTTTTTGCGGATTCATGACATGAGCGGGGTAAATTTTTGAGTCTTTTTCGTTTTCCAGTTTCTTCCGCGTGTGAATCTTCTGCTATTTTTAGGGCTTCTTTTGGGTTTTCGAAGCCGTATTTTATGGCGATGGTTATTCCTGCGAAAAGGAGGTATGGGTTTGCCAGCGGGTCTGGCCCTCTATATTCGAAGGTTTCTCTGCAACTGTTCATTTCCTCAGTTTTCTTTTTGAAGCTCCACCATAATGGTATTCGTATTAAGGCTAGGCGATTTCTGAAGCTCCAGCAAATATGCATTGGTGATTCTTTTCGGGCTATAAACCTAAGGTATGATGCTGGTGTGGGGTTCCCAAAGGCTGTGAGGCTTGATGCAAATTTTAGTATTCCGCCAATCATTTTGAGGGTTTCGCTGCTTAAGGTTCCGTTCGGGTTTGCGGTTACGTTTTTGCCGTTTTTTAATCCGCATAAGTGAATGTGCATGCCGTTTCCAGCATGTTCCAGAAATATTTTGGGACTGAAGGAAGCGGAGACGCCATGTTTTGCGCAAATGTTTCGAATTATCCACTTTGTAATGGCTATTGTTTCAGCCATTTCCACCAAATTCTGAGGCATAAGTTCTATTTCATGCTGTTCCATAAGCGTTCCATCTTTAGTTAACACTTTCCCAACCTCGCTGTGCCCATACTTTGTGGCGATGCCAACATCAGCCAGCACAGCCAAAATTTCATTTCTTAAACCCTCAAATTCTGTGAACGGCGTAGACTCATGATAATTTTTGTCCGCCATGCTTGGAAAGAGTATTTCGGTTTTTTGTTTTGAGATTATGTAAAACTCGAGTTCAGCCAAAGCTTTTAGCGCAACCCATGTTGAAGAGTGCAGCTTTTCTTCAGCCCTCATCAAGATGCTCTTGGGAGAAATTTCTAATAATTTTCCATTCTCATCCAAATAATCACATAAAATATTTAGTGTCGGAATTTGGGAAAAGGGATTAATGAATGCCCGATTCAGCTGGGGTGTAATGTAAATGTCGCTTTTTCCAGGAGCGATAAATGAGAACAAACTTGAACCGTCAACCCTTTCGCCAAGCTCCAAAATTTCATAAACTCTATGCTTATCGGTTGCTGAAAAGCTTAAAGTTTTAAGCCTCCCATCTTCTGGGATGTGGCATAAATTTAGGATTTTTATGTCTTTTTCTGAAACAAAATTGATTATTTCTTCTTTTTCGGCGAAATTTAGCATTCCTTGCATGGGAAAATCTCCTCGCTATGAGCGTTTTATTTCATTTAGAGGCAGTATTTTAACTATTTGTAATAGTTTTAATTTTCAATAAGTATGGATATGTCTTCATGTGGATAAGTTTTAAGGATTCGCTATGCTTATTTATAAAGAAAGGCATTAATATGTTAAAGGAAAGGTAGAAAAGCCATGTCCAAAAAAGCCCCATCGAAAGACGAGGCTTTCGAAGCCCTAGACTTCATAGTCAACGTCTTAAAAGAACATGAGAAGGACTTAGACAGACTAATAAACGAACTGGGGAACATAACCGAAAGATTGGGGGATGCCGGCGAATTAAGCGGGAAAATAGAGAAGGTGGAAGAGAGACTAACGGCGTTACAGAATGAAATAACGGGCTTAATAACATATTTATCGACATCCCGCGAAACCTCAGCAACAGCATTGCCGGCACCACCAGCACCGGAACAAAAAACTGAGACATTACAAGTTAGGGAAATACGCGGACCACCAGTAATCTTACGCTGCAAACAATGGGAAGATTTCCAAACCCTAGCCCACCAAGCCCAAACCTTATCATTCCTATACAGGGAAGCCGAAAAAACTTTTCAGGTGGATGCATTAAAGGACAATCAAATCATAACTTACAGTGGCGAACTTCCAAAACCCACGGCTTTATTGAAAACTTGGCTTTCAAGACAACTGGAGATTCCAGAAAAGAAGATTTTGGAAGGAATTTTAGCTATAGGCTAAGCACATAATTAATGTTTGTATGTTCGTTTTATTCAGTAATGCTTTTATAGGTGTAAAACGTCTTAAGTCTTACGATGCAGTATGGAGGGCTGAGGTTGAAGGCTAAACCACAAACAGCCAAGAATTGGGTTTTTCCGTTTTTCGAAGCCTTCTCCTTTCTCCTCGATGACGGAAATGGCTGATGTGGTTTGCCAAAAAACAATGAAAGCCCTTCAATCCAAGGTGAACGTGGATGAGCGAAAAAGAACGTTCCCTCCAGAAAATCAATGAAGAATTCGCTAAATTTGCGAGGATGATGGAGGAACTGCACTTTCTCAAGTATGTGGCTAAAGACCTTAAAAATTTCAGAGAAATGATAAAAATAAGAAAATACGATTAGCATGTTTAAGTAAAATCCTTAAATCCTTCATCAACATTTTTAAAAAGGAAAAGCCATGAAATCCTCAACGGAAAATTTGCATTTCTTTAACACTTTAACCCGCAAAAAGGAGAAGTTCATCCCTTTAGAGAAAGGAAAAGTTAAAATGTACACTTGCGGACCCACAGTTTACGATTTTGCCCACATAGGAAACTTTAGAGCTTTCATTTTTGAGGACTTGCTTAGGAGATGGCTTGAATACCGAGGCTTCAAAGTAACGCAAGTCATGAACCTTACGGACGTGGATGATAGAACCATTGAGGCTTCACGTAAGCTTGGAATTCCACTTAAGGAGCACACGGCACGTTATATTCAAGCTTTTTTTGAAGACATAACAACGCTAAACATTGAAAAGGCTGAGTTTTATCCAAGAGCAACAGAGCACATTCCAGAGATGGTTGAATTAATTAAAAGGTTAATGGAGAAGGGTTACGCCTACAAAGCTGAAGATGGCTCCATCTACTATGACATCTCAAAGTTTAAGGATTATGGAAAACTCTCGAAATTCAAGGTTAAAGAGCTTAAAGCGGGCGCCAGAGTGAAAGTGCAAGAGTATGCAAAAGAGGAAGCTTGCGATTTCGTCTTGTGGAAGGCTTGGGATGAAGAAGACGGTGAAGTTTTTTGGGAAACCGAACTTGGCAAGGGAAGACCCGGATGGCACATTGAATGTTCAACAATGGCAATGAAGTATCTTGGCGAGACAATAGACATTCACAGCGGTGGAGTTGACCTAATTTTTCCCCATCACGAGAATGAAATTGCCCAAAGCGAAGCTGCCACAGGTAAGAAGTTTGTGAATTATTGGCTTCACAATGAACATTTGCTTGTTGAGGGAAAGCGGATGGCGAAAAGGTTTGGCAACTATTACACTTTGAGGGACTTAATCAAAATGGGCTACGACCCAAAGGCTGTTCGTTTTCTGCTTATGTCAACCCATTATCGGCAACAGTTAAACTTCACCTTTGAAGGGTTAAAAGCAGCAAAAAGCGCTGTGGACCGTTTAACAAATTTCGTTTACAGATTGTTAGACGCAAATGGAAAGGGCTGCGGAGAAAGAATTAAAGAATTAATGCATAGAGTAGAAAAGGAATTTGGAGAAGCCATGGACGACGACTTAAACATTGGCACCGCATTAGCAGCCCTATTCGATTTTGTATCAGAAGTAAACAAACTTCTGGATAACCACATGCTTAGCAAAGAAGAAGCCATGGAAGTCTACAACTTAATGATGAAATTTGACAAAGTTTTAGGGGTTATAGGCGAAATTAAGAAGGAAGAAAAACTGCCAAAAGAAGCTGAAGAGCTCATCCGCAAAAGGGAAGAAGCCAGAAAAGCCAAAGATTGGGAAACAGCTGACAAGATTAGGGAACGACTTAAAGCTATGGGCATAATAATTGAGGACACACCTCAAGGCGTAAAATGGAGAATCGAAAAATCAAAAGCTTAAGAATTGGCAAGACTTATAAGGGATGAACACGCCTTTAGCTGAGTAAAGTGATTTGGTGATGAGGGGACAAGGAGCCATAGTCTTTCTGGCAGTTTTTGTGATTTTCCTATTGGCAACACTAGCTGTTACAAATATTCCGCCGGGAGAAATGCTTTATGGGCTTTTAGGGGTTCCAAAAACTGACTACCCAGTTTTGGGGGTTCCAGCCACAATTTTAGTTATAGCAACCTTTAACGGAGCCCTTTACGGCATCATTGCATGGCTAATATTCACCTTCGGCAAAAAACTAATAAAACCAATGTGAACTCTCTCTAGATTTTCTGCATAACTCTTGCAACATCTCGACTTTCACTCTAATGACAAGCTAAAACACAACATTTTGTTGGTAGCCCGGGAGAGATTCGAACTCTCGTCTGCGGGTCCAAAGCCCGCTATGCTTGTCCGCTACACCACCGGGCTTCTTTTTGGTTTTATTATGTGGTTGTTGATTAAAACTTTCCTATTCCTGCGTATTTGGAGGATTATCTGTCGAACTTTATTAATAGTGTGGTCTGCGATACTTTTGTTTATGTGGTTTAGATTAAGAAACTTTATTATGTGGTCATAGTTTTTTGGGTTTTTCTGTTCTAAGTTTTCTAGAGTTCGGATTAGGGTTGTGTAGTCTATTTTTGTTTTTTCTGTGGAGGATTTTAGCCAAACATAGTTTTCGATAATGTTTAGGAGTATGTCGTTTAAGTAGCGGGAGGCTTCGGAAAATTTTTCGTTTTCTATTAGAGCGTTTGTGCGCATTATGGTGCCTTGTAGAAAGGCTTGGTTCAAATAATAGTTTAGTTTGGTTTTGACCATGAAATGGGAGGAATTAAGGATTTGCATGTTTTGTTTTGTTGTGATTTGCATTTCATCCCAGATATTTTTAAAAAGCCTCAGCTTCTCCTTAACGCTTTCATTATTGGCTTCCTTTAACCTTGTAACTTCCAAAAATTCGCTGAATAGGGTTTGCATTCCAAGTTTCGTTGTGGAGGCTTCGAGGTTTTCTAAAAATTGACTGTTTGAGAAGGGGTTGAGGGCTATTTCAATCAAAACTTTTAGAATGTTCTCTAGGGCTAAACTGGCAAAAAGGTGTGCGCTGCAGAAGTCTTCTCTGGAGAAGGCTGAAGTTGCACGGCTTAGGTAAATGTCTGCGTCTATAATGTGGGTTTCGGTTCTAATGTCAACCCTTTCAGGCGAAGTATATGATTTAGTCATAAGAAGTTTTGTGTTCGTTAATGACCAGTCTCTGTCATAAAGGATTTGCATCTCATACAGTTTTTGGTCTATTTCGGGAGGGATGGGTCCATGAATCCACTTTTTCGGAACATGATCCAAATCAATAAATAATCCATTAATTTCTATCCTTTCAACATATTCGTGGGGAAGGTTGCTTTTGTCAAGGATAAATAGGTCAACATCACTTGTGGATGCAGCATCTCCTCGGCTCCAACTTCCGAATAATCCTATACCGTAAATGTTTTCTCTAACTCTAAGTTCTGCCACTATTCTTTCTAAAGTTCTTCTTATTTTCTCTGGAAGCTTTATCATATAATTTCCCTTTTTACTCTAAAAGAAGTTATAGTATTTGTAAGTATTCAAAATTTGTGAACTGGATACTTTCAACCAGACCGCAAAATTTATATATTGAAACATTTCATCTAATTAGGCTCACCGGGGCCGGATGTGCTGTTTTCTGATTCCGAAGTCCCAGATGAGGAATGTGGAAGGGTGACGGTTCTGTAAACATTAGGGTGAGGGAAAATGAGTAAGAAAGAAGGTGGCGCCCGTCAACGCCTGATCGACAAATGTCCTGAGTGCGGTAGTGTAAACCTTATTCATGATTATGACACTGGAGAAACCGTTTGTGGGGATTGTGGGCTTGTTTTGTATGAGCAGATGATGGATAAGGGCCCCGAGTGGCGAGCCTTTACTCAGGAGGAAAAGGCTTCAAGAAGCCGTGTGGGAGTGCCAACTTCATATTCTGTTCATGATAAAGGGTTATCAACAGCCATAAGCCAAGTTGACCGCGACGCCTTCGGAAGGAAACTTCCCCTTTCTACACGGTTACAGATGTGGCGTCTTAGAAAATGGCAAATTCGTTCCCGAGTGCATAGCTCAATTGATAGAAACTTGGCTCAAGCCATGGCTGAGTTGGATAGGCTTTCTGATAAGGTGTATATTCCTCCGCCAATTAAGGAGAAGGCTGCTGTCATTTACCGAAAAGCTTTGGACAAGGGTTTGGTTCGTGGAAGGTCCATTGCTGCGATAGCGGCTGCCGCCTTGTATGCGGCTTGTCGTGGAAGCGGAACACCGAGAACTCTGAGGGAGATTGCTGAGGCAAGTTTGGTTGATAGGAAGGATGTAGCCAGATGCTACAGGTTGCTGTTGCGGGAGTTGGATGTACAAATGCCAATTGCAGACCCACTAACATACGTGTCAAAAATTGCTGAGCGAACTGGAATTAGCGGCAGAACCCAAGGCTTGGCTGTTCAAATTTTGAGGGAAGCAAGAAAGAGGCGGGCTGCTGCTGGGAAAGACCCTATGGGTTTGGCTGCAGCGGCATTGTACATTGCTTGTTTGCAAAGCGATGAAAAGAAAACTCAGAAGGACATTGCGGAGGCGGCTGGCGTTACAGAAGTAACCGTTAGAAACCGCTACAAAACCTTGAAGAAACAATTAAACCTTGAATTGCCAGATTAGCATTACATTAAAGTTTGGGCAGTCTTTTTATTCCTTCTACTTTGTCAAAGTCTTCATCGAATGAGTAAATCTCTTTAATGTTGTTTGAGCGCATAACATCTACGGCTAGGGCATCATTAGGGTCAAGTTTCAAGTCTTCTCCAAGTTCTGTTGCAGCAAAATACGCTTCCTTGCTTACGCCAAATATCTTCACATTGTCAAGCATAAACAAGCCGAGAATAATATTGCTTAACTGTTCCAATGGCATGCCATGTTTTAGAATGTTTGCCACTTCAGACAAGTGCACAACCGTCATCAACACCTCTTCCTTTCCTTGGGATACGTCGCTGATTATTTTCTTGGCATGTTCCTTCATGTGTTTCTCCAATGGCGACAGCTGCCTCTTAGGCTTATAGTAGGCGTAAATGAAAACGTTTGCATCTAAGAATCTCATGAACTTGCCTCGTAAAATTTCTTTTCGAATTCCTTCCAGTTGCCAATGGCAGCTACGCCCAAATCAACCTTATCAAAATGTTCTGTCAAATTAACCCGCCGCTTAGGAATTATCTTCAGATATTTTTTCCTTTTCACGATGTATAGTTCCCGACTCTCATCCACCGCAGACTCTCGCCAATCCACGGGCAAAATTAGGCGACCTTGAGAATCGATTTTTTTAACTTCAATTTCCACTCCAGATTCCAACAGTTTTCACCACAAAAATAAATATCTTGCCATAATATAAAGTTTCATCCATAAAATTATTAAGCAACCATAACGGCGAACTACTTCTCACTCATTTTTTCTTTTTCAATTTCCATAACTATTGGACCAACATATCCGCAGTTTTCGCACACATACTTTTTTGGAGTAAGCCAATAGTCGAGACTACTTGATAGGTGGATTTTTGGGCTTCCGCATCGTGGGCAATAGATTTTTGATGGTTCTCTGTGTTTCAGCATCCGGAATACTTCACGTATGTTTTTCAGCAGTTTCATTTGGGCTTACTCCTTCACTTGAGTGGGCTATTGGAGTTCGATGTTTTCTTCTGGGTATCCAAGTTTTATCAGGTATTGCTTGACTTTTTCGCGGTGGTCTCCTTGGAGCATTATTTGCCCGTTTTTTGCTGTTCCTCCGCAGGCGCAGAAACTTTTTAGTTGTTGGGCTATATTCGCCAAATTTGTGTTTTTGTCGTTTATACCGTCCACTATGGTTGTTGGTCTGCCGAATTTCCGTGTTTCAAGTCTTATGCGGATTCTTTGTTGCTCCTTTTCGATTTCGCTGCAAACGCACAAGTCCTTGGGAAGCCCGCATATTGGACAAATCTCAGCCATGACGCTCAAATCTACAATTGCCATGGGAGTATATAAGATTTTCAAATTCTCCATTCATAATCAAACTATATTTTGCTTAATTATGTTACAACGCCCATTCTGTGCAACTCTTCTTTGAGGCTTTCCATAACTTGTTTGAGGCTTTGTCTTCTTTGCACGTACTCGTCTGCTGTCACTTTGCCAGCTTTGAAGTCTTCGTCAAGTTGCTCCAACTGAGTGCTTATTTCCTTTATTCTTGCTCTTAATTGGTCTATGTAGGAAACTGCCCTTTCTTCTGCTATAACTTCTGAAGGCGTTAATGCCATTTTTATCACGCCATCTTCTATTCTGAGGATTCTGTCGGCTGCCCTTGCAACGCTTGGGTCATGGGTTACCATTATTATTGTTTTGCCAAGTTCCCTATTCACTTTAACCAAATAATCAACAACTATTTTTGCATTAACAGTGTCCAACTCACCAGTGGGCTCGTCCGCCAAGAGGACTGGGGCATCATTTGCGAGGGCGGCTGCTATGGCTACACGCTGTTGTTCTCCTCCGCTTAGTTCTTCTGGTTTGTGATGGGCTCTGTCCGTTAAGCCTACAATTTTTAGTAGTTCTTGGGTGCGTTCGGCTCTTTTGCTTCTTGGAATGCCTAAGGCTATCATGGGAAGTTCTATGTTTTCCGCTGCTGTTAATGTTGGGATGAGGTTTAATGTTTGGAATACGTGTCCGACTATTTTTCTGCGGTAGTCAACGAGTTGTGTTGTTGTGAGGGCTGTTACTTCTGTTTCGCCAACTTGCACTTTTCCAGCTGTTGCTTGGTCTAAGCCGCCTACAATGTTGAGCAGTGTTGTTTTTCCGCTTCCGCTTGGTCCTATTATGGATATCAATTCGCCGGCTTTGACTTCCATGCTCAATCCTCTTAGGGCTTGCACTTCAATCTTGCCAAGGCGGTAGACTTTCACTAAATCTTTAATTTTTATGTCTAATCCTTTCATCTTAGGCGAACCATCCTTTCCAGTTTAGTTACATATCTTCTTGACATGATTAAGATGGGAAGAATTGTCGCTGCGAAAATGAGCGCCAAACAAGAAGTAAGCATTAAAGTTGTGTCTAATGGAAAAACAAGGCGTCTTTTAACAAGTTCCGAAATCATGGCGTTAGAAGAGGAAACATTCCCGTAGACGGTAATAACTCCTACGAAAAGGCCCAATATTACTGAGAAGGTTACTAGGGCGAGATTTTCTGTTAGGAACATTACAACCAACTGCTTATAGGATAAGCCTTTGACGCTCATGATCGTGGCTTCACGGCTTCTCTCCTTTAAACTAACGGTGCTTATGAGGGCTGTTCCAACGGAGGCTGCTAAAACTGCAAAGACTATGCCTAACCTCTGAACGTCTAATGTACCCATTGTGATAACGTTTTCTTGGGCTTCCTCCCATTCTTCAGCGAAGGATTGCACCTGAGTTATGGGCAAATCTAAGTTGCGAATTTTGTTGGCGACAAATTTTCCGTCTACTCCATCATTTAGCTTCAAGAGTATTTTTGCTGAAGGGCTTACGTATTCGCTGATTTCCTCGTAGAATCCTTGAGAAACAAAGGACCAATATCTGTACGAGAGTTGCTGGTAAATTTGGGATTGGGCTTCTGAGCTTGGACCGAAAAAGCCAACAACCCTAAGCCCAATTGTTTTTGAACCAAAGGTTAGGGTCAAGTTTTTTCCGATGGCAAGGTTATAGGATTCAGCGACGTAGCGTTCTAAAATAATTGTGTAGTTATCTGCGGTTAGGTTGTTAAATGCTGTTGTCACATCGGTTCCGCTGAACCAGTCGCCTTCGTAATAGGCTGTTTTTAACCAAGCATCTGGCTTTACCACTTTTATACTCATGCTGGTGGGTGAGGATACAGAAAATGTATACTCTATAGTTGCGTTTCGGACAAACTCAGAAACATTCGCCACTATGTTATCCATAATTTCTGATGCGTTGCTTGCGTGGGAGACGGAGACGGCTATGTCTGCGCCAACTTGGTAATATATTCTTCTCATGGCATAGTCTTGTTCGCTGGCTAATTGTCCATTCACTTGGACGCTGTAGCCAACAATTAAAGCGATTAGGAAGGCGATTGCTGCTGAGCGGGCTGGATTTCTTCTAACGTTTTTGGTTGCTAAAACTCCTAAATCGCCGAAAAACTTTGCTGCTCGTGCTGTTAATTGCTGAAATTCCAGTGAGCCTTGAATGAACATTTTTGTGAATCCCCAAAAGAAAAGCAGTGGTCCTATGTAGTTAAGTATCGAATCCACAGACAAGAAGATTAGAACAAGCAGTATTAGAATAAAGTTTCCGCCACCAAACATTATTCTTGTCAACACCGCAGTCATGTTTACTCCCATGAGAAAAACTGCAATTTTGTACGTTCCCAAAATTAAGGCAACCAAGGGCCACCTTTTCTTGTAGGGTTTCTCCATTTCCATGGGCAAGTATTCTCTAAGCGCTTCTACTGTGGGGAGTTGGGAAGCCTTTCTGGCTGAACTATAAGTTGAGAGTAAAGCCATGATGACGCCGAAGGCTATTGTGAAACTTACGGTGAAGGGGCTAATCAGATTTAGGTTAAAAACAGTGTTCGTGCTAAACTGGGTGAATAATGGGTTTAGAATGAAGCCCAAAAATACTCCGAGGGCTCCGCCGATTAATCCTATCAATAAAGTTTCGGTTAAGAAGATGCGCAGAATCTGACTCCTTGAAAATCCCTTTGTTAATAATAATCCAATTTCACGTCTCCTAAGATTGAAAGAAACATCTGAAACTGTTGTTCCCATATACCAAGCCATAAAAAATATTGGAAGCGAAACAAGAGTAAACATGAATCTTATAGCTATGGATACAAATTGGAAACTGTACAAAGGCCCTTCCAAATTGTTCTGGATACCAATAGAGCTTAAATCTTGAGCCACAGTATTCGTAATACTATTTTCTACCACTTGAAGATTGTTAAGGGATGTGCCTATGTCCCATGGATTTATCAAAGCGTCACGGTTCAAATAAATGAGAAGGCTTGTTTCCATCCACCCATATGACCGATATAAATCTGGTAGCGACGGCAAAATTTTCTGCATTGTTTTCTCCCAACTCACAAGAAGGAGAAAATCCATCTGGGGTGTTAGAGATATGACATCTGTTTGGAAAGGCATCAACCAATACTGAGAACCCAAAGCAATTGCAGACGCCTTATCATCCAACTGGGCAAAACCTTTCACTGTGAGGTTTAAAGGTATGTTAATTTGGGCGTCATATGTTGAAAAGTTTACTTGGATGACATCATTAACTTTTACCATGTTTGCTAAAGCCGTGTTTTCTGGAATGTAAGTTTCATTTTCACCTATTTCTTCTATCTTTTTGTTCAACCATCCCTTGTAAACTTGTGAATGGTTGGTTATGGCCGTGATTCTGACCATGTCCTCCTTTGTTGAGCCGTCTTCGCCGAAAATTGTTATTTGAACCCAATAAATTCTGGAAATGATTTCAGCATCTACAACCCCACTAACGCCTAACACTTTATCTCGAGCAGTTAGCAGTTTTGTCAAGTTGTCAAGGTTTTGTATGTTTGCTTGCATGTCAACATAAACGTATCTAAGCTGCTGTTCCATGGCTTGTTTTGCTGTTGCATTTGCTTTAATGTCTATGCCGGCAAAGAACGCTGAAGCTAAAGTTATTCCTATCAACAATGCCAAGAAGAGTTTCCATGAGCGAAGCACATGCTTAACAGCGTAGAATATGGGCATTAAACATCGCATTCTCTTTTTATTGTAACGCTTTTAAGTCTATTGTTTAGAACAAACCTTCTTTAAGCAAGTTTTTCTTCAAGTTGAAGCTTTTCCAACTGTTTTAGCACATACTGACGAATTTCCTTAGGCTTTGGCAATTTAGCAACCATTTTTCCATTCTTTATTAATGGTTTAAGCATCGGCT
>Ga0315298_1006125_pt1 | contig 16598 bp, 11 predicted proteins | sample WHS_1_MG_FD_203077 | JGI IMG/M metagenome (GOLD analysis project Ga0315298, IMG submission 203077) | Extremophilic microbial mat communities from Washburn Hot Springs, YNP, Wyoming, USA - WHS_1_MG | ecosystem: Environmental > Aquatic > Thermal springs > Hot (42-90C) | place: USA: Wyoming...
TAAAGAATGTAAATATTATCGACGCCCTCGATTGGCTGAGAAAATATTGTTCTTGATTTAAGAACGCAACGTTCGTTGGACTCACTTAATCTGAAAGGAATACCGTAGAACCAAAGGAGTCCGCGCGGCAAATCCGCCCATCCTTCCGGGTTATCGCGACTCAGATCTGGCGCTCCATCCGGCAAAAGGCTTACAATTTTGAAGCCTTCGGGGATAATTTTCTCCATATTGTTTTTTTCTTTTTCTTCTCCATAGGTTAGCAATGGTGTTGTCGGCAGGAACGGTGATTTGTGATTTAATTCTCCGACAATTATCCGGTCTCCTGCATTGACATCTTTAATATAGAGCGACCAGAGAGCCTGCGACGGACGGATAAAATCAACGCCCGGTTTTAGCAGAATTTTGTTATTATTTGAGCGAACTATAGTTACCTGTTTTTCGCTAATGTCGCAGTACGGGACAGTGACGGATATGTCGAATTGTGGTTTAGTTGAAATTATTGTAAATCCGAAATTACCGTCTGGTGTATATTGGTAATCTATAATTCTAACTGGTTCTTTGCATTTGCGGAAAACGAGGGCTGATTTTTCGCCAGCAAGAATTCTTGCGGCAGAATTACCAACCGGTTCGGTCATCACAAGTTGACCGGCGAATCCGTATGGGGCGCGTTTCCCTACTCCATAAGCGTTACCCGGATATAATCCGTAACCTTCGGTCATATCGCGGTCTTCGTATTCGCTGAGGTTGTTTTTAATTACGTCCTGATAAAGCAAATGCCAGCGGCTTAACGAACCTTGAATTGCCCACATAAGCACAGGGTCTCCTGTATGAACGGCTGTTTGCGCAAGTGTATCGAGATTCCAGAAAACTTCGTTTGCGGATGCTGCGCCTGTCCAGTCTCTGCCGCTATTGCCTTCCCTTAAAAATGAAGAGTCCAGATTATCAAACCTGTTGTTATCCAGTCCCCACATTGTCATATAACGATATGTAAATGAACGCGCCAGTTCGAGGGCGGTTTGCGCCTTCTTTTTACGTTCCGGGTCATCAGAATTTTTAAATGTCATGTAATATTCAAGGCAAAATGACGCGCTTAGTGTTCCGCCTATTGCAAACGGAGACGATGGCACATCTGCAAATTCATTCCTTGTCCAGACAATATGTTTCGCCCAGTTCAAAACTCCATCAACGATTTCAAGATACTCCTTTTTCCCTGCATCTTTGTATAATCCAAGGAATACCCTGCCTGCGGCAAATCCGTTGGCGTTATGAAGGGTTGTTACCGGTTTGCCGCCCCATTCCTCAGTCCATTGTCCTTCCAGCGGTTTTTCCCAATAAATACATTCATCATCACCCACTTTAAAACGCTTGGCATACTTGAGCAGGGCTGATGCTTGTTCTTCTAATTCCTGAATACGGCGCTGGTTTCTGGTTTTGGCAGGTTGCGCAGTGGGACTTTCGTTATGCCATTTCCAACCATAGATTAATTTTACTTCGCGTGAAAATGGTGGTTCAGGTCCGACAATCAACTCGCCTCGTGGTGGTCCCTGAAAATCTTTCAGTCTGATGCCTCCGGGAATCCATGAAACATCCGCTGCGGGTGGCACTTTTGGAAGGTTATTCCGGATTTTCTCCCACCAGAAAGACCACAGCAACGCATTGGGGTCTTTTGTTGAATCGAGGTCTAAACTCCAGACAAGGCGACAATGTGATTTTAACCTTGCTCCGCTTTTAGGTAAAACCAGTTGTTGATATCCCCGCCCACCGTAAGGATATACCAACGCAACAAACTGGCTTTTTTCAGGAGGTAGTGACCCAGAATTTTCCACCCATCTGTAGCCTGTGGCAATTTCATGTTCTGAGTTCTCTGTTGCGCGTGTAATCTGAAAATCGTAAGCCGCATAATGCGAGTCTTTAGCAGACCATAAACCTATCACTGGCAATGGCTGAGCGCCGAGCGGAACAATGTAACTCCAGTTGCGGTTAAAATGATAGGCGGAAATTTCAGGTGTTCCTGCATGTTTATCGAGCAAAAGCGGAAACCGGTCTGCGTAAGGCGTTGCATTTAACCACCCACGCGTGTGCCAGACCTCCGCTTCCGGCATGTGTAGCGTCAGGAAATGAAATGGTTCTCTGCCAACAGTGTTCATCCATTTTTGCGGGTCAAAAGAGACAACTGAGATATCGAACGCGATGAGCGGATAAGATTCACCATTTAAAAATGAAATCTTTATAAAATCTTTTTCCCCAAGTCTGACGCCTGTGTCTTTGAGAAATCTGAATCCACTGAAAACGAGTGAATCCGGCGATTTTTCAACCAAGCAGTTATCTGCTGCAAGACCAACAAACTCCGAACTGAAACGCACGATTGCCGCAGTTTTTGTCCCGTCAAGAAGGTCAAACCCAGTATATCCATTATCATTTTTTACCGCTTTGATTATAAGCGTTCCTTGATTTATCTCCTGCGCAGTTGTGATAAGTGCGTGAGAATACAGACAAAGAGCAATTAATAAGCCCTCGACAATGTGTTGTTTCTGAATTTTCATATTAAAATTTTAAATTAATCCTACTCTGCAAAAGATTAGTTGCTTTATGAACATGATAGATAACCAATTATTTTAAGCAAGCCGAAAATAAAGATGAATTTATGCTGTCTATTTGCTCTACGGAATTGCTAAAGAATGGAATGACAAGACGGGGTAGTAATTTTCTGACATCTACCTATTTAAAATCCGGGTGGAGTCTCAGTTAAAGACTTGCGTGCTTCTGAATTATTTCGACATTTCCAGATGTTTTATTGTTGCCGTGATTCTACAATGGTGATTATAATTAATGGAAAAGTCCGGTTGTTATGTGCAACCGGGTATTTTTAAGCGAAATAAATTAAAACAATAAAGGAATGACCTATGGCAAGTTGTTTCCATCCAAGTATTGAAGGTGCCCAGCACGGGGCAAAGACACTCGAACAGTTTCTCGATTACGCAAAGGCATCCGGCGCAACCGGAGCACAGCCTTCCAACTTCATGTTGGAAGACGGTAAAGGCGGTTTCAAGAAGGCGTCCGTGATAAAGGAGGCGTTTGAAAGCCGCGGAATGACCCTTGACGGCATTTCGTGCCACTGTCCGCTTTGGGTTCACACCACGGCGTGGACTGGTAGCCCGACAATCCGTCCGTTTATTCCTTCGGATGTAGCAAAAAAGAGTCCGCAGGAAATTGAGAAATGGGCGGAGAACTACATGCTTAAACTAATGGACCTTGCTGCCGAACTTGGCGTAAAGGTGCTCCCGACATTCTGGGGCGTTGTCTTTGGATGGGAAGTTGCAACAGGCTATCCATGGGGATTCTGGTCCGGACCGGGCTATGACCTCATAAAAGAAGGACAGGAGCGTTTTGTTAAGAAAACAGCAAAAATCCGCAAACACGCCAATGATCTCGGCATCTATCTCTGTCACGAAATTCACCCCGGCACTGCAGCAATGTGCGCTGATGATTTCCTGATGCTTGTGCAGATTTGCGATGGCGATAAATGCCTTGGGGTCAATGCTGACCCATCGCACTGCTGGGAAGGGGAAAGTTGGGAGCAACGTTTCCTCAAAGTCGGTTCACGCGTTTATGCGGCGCACATTAAGAACTTCGTAATCCGTCCGTGCTTCCCGCTCAGGATGATTGAACCTGCATGGCCCAAACGGGCAATGCAATTTGTTGACCTGCCTTCCGGCGATATTAACATGCAGCGGTATGCCGAGCTGCTGATTCACATTGGTTATCCGACCCGTTATTGCCAGGTAATGGGACGCAAGACCGCTCCGCTGGTTGTAGAAGCCGAGAGCGCGCATAAAGACCTCGACTACACCAGCGCAAACGGTATCGCTTATGTCCGCGACCACCTCTGCTGGCCTGTAGCGGCAGGTTCATTCGAGGACGGTATGGGTGCAAAGAAATAAGTCGGGGATTTATTCCTCCGGTTTAACAACGCGGCATGAAAAATGCCGCGTTTCTTTTTTAGAAGCGTTTTTTGAAAATTATCCGGTGGTCAACCCGCTTCGTCTGATGATATGCAAGCGGAGGTAGTTCGGTGATTGTGGGTGATTGTGTTTCATTCAATGTTGTTTTTGCCAACTCCTGAAGTTTAGTCCATCGCTCGCATTCTAACGGCGGCGCGTGGACTATCTGTCTCAAAATGCTTCGCCATTCGATTATTAACCTGTCAATGTCGCCAACGCCCACAATTCCATTTACCCACATCATTTTAGAATTCGGGTCTTTATGGATAGAAGCCACGATTTGTTCGGCGCCTGCGCCATATTCGATTGGCACGCCATTTTCAAGGTAACCCGGGATGTTTTGGTGTCCGTAAAGTCTCTGGCAGACATAAGCAAGCCGCCCGCTCCATCGGTTAGAATCGCCTGAAAATCTGAACCCGCCTTCAAGGTTCGCAAGGTCGTAAATCAGATCTTCGAGCGGATAAGTTTCATCCTCCACTGCTGCGGCAATTGCAAGTCCGTCCCCCTGCGAAAAGAAACTCGCAATTCTACCTCTTAATGTTGGCACCCCGTTTTCATCAATCAGACCGAGTCGCTTCCACAAAAGCACAGTTGCTGTTGACGGCGATAGTTTTTTGCAGGTTTCAACCAGATTACATTCCATACAATCCGGTTGCAGAGTATTTCTTTCCACCGGTTTCCACAGCGCAACATTATATGAATCGACATGGACTTTGATGGTTTGTTCCTCGATTGAAACAATCCCCATTATTCGCCAGTTTTCTTTGAAAACGCGGATTATTTGTAGCCGTTGTTCTGCAAACTTTTGTTTAATTCCGCTTAATAACTTGCCATAAAATACGCCCTTTCTGATTTCCTTGCCGAAGAATCCGGTCATTCTGCGGATCCACCTGACAATCTGAACATGCCCCTTACGGTCAATTTCAGCGATAGTAATTTTCTTTCCGTAAATTGTGTTTCCTTCGTTATCTTTTCCAATTTCGCATAACTCGCCGGGTCCAATGTCTTTTATTGCTTCAGGGATTGTAAGTATTGGACGCAATTTTATTGATGAATTCGGCGATTCATCAGCAGATTCGACAGAGGCATCCTGAAATACTAAATAAAATATTTCTTTCAGTGGCTTTTCCAGCGGTGGTTTAAGCGGTTCCCATTCGCCCCTGCTGTTTAGAATCTGCTTAAAAGGTTTTTTAACATGACGGGCGCGTTCGCAGTCGGTTTTTAGCCCACATGGAACATCTGGATTTTTTAGAGACTCCTCAACCCCAAGATAAACAGGTTTGGATGTGAACAACCTTTTCTGGACAGCCACCGCCTGCTTAAAAGGGTCTTTGCCTTGCTGCGCTGCTCCGTACATTACGTTGAGAAGCGCATTCCAGTCCACAAGTCCGCTGCGGCTTAAATAAGATGGATAGGCGTCACGTAGCGATATTTCGTTAGGACCAACAAGGACGTATCCAATTTCGTCAATTCCACGTCTCCCAGCGCGTCCAAACATTTGGAGGATCTCATCTCCTGAAAGTAGAACTTCTACGTTGTCGCGTTTATATGATTCGCCGGCAAGCGCTACACTGCGGAGGGAAAAATTAATCCCTGCAGCGAGTCCCATTGTGGCTACAACCACTCGCAATTGTCCTGCTTTTGCAAGGGGTTCAATTACACCCGCACGGGCGCCGTAGCTCAGTCCGCTATGATGATATGCCACGCGAGATATCAGAAGCCGCTGAAGTCTATCATCGACAAGTTGCTTTTGTTCCTCAGTTAGTGAAAGCGGGTTAGGGCAGGGGAGATTCCGGGCAATTTCGGAGGCAATAGTTTCCGCAGCCTGTCTGCGCGGTGCAAAAATTAATATCGGACCCAATCCCTCACTTAAAGCGCCTGCAGTGAATCGTGCCCAAAAACCTCGTATATCCTTTGGTACCCGCGCAATTAAAGGCGCCATGTAAACTTCTTCCAGCGGGACAGGGCGAATATCGTGTTTTATCAAAACAGCATCTCTTCCAATCCTTTTTAACCATTTTACTACATCATGAGGGTTTGCAACGCTGCCGCTCAATAGAAGTAATCTTGTATTGGGCGGAGCCATTGCAATTGCAAGTTCGTAATTTAGTCCCCGGTCAGTATCTCCAATCATCTGATACTCATCGATTACAAGAAGGTCTGGACCATCGCCGCGGATTAACCGGTTTTTTTGTGTCTCAAGAGTTGCGACTATAATTGGCGCATCCAGATTATCTGATAAGTCGCCGGTTGCGATGCCGACATTCCAACCACGGGCACGCCATTCAGCCAGTTTATCGTTGGCAAGGGCGCGTGTCGGAACGGTATAGATAGCTTTCTTATGGGTTTTGCCGTATTCTGACCAGAGTTCAAAAATAAGGGTTTTGCCCGCACCTGTCGGGGCTTGTACTACGACGTCCTTGCCTTCCTTCAGGGCGGTAACAGCCTGTTGTTGCCACAAATCGGGTATGATTATGCGGTTTAACTTGATCGCCCGCTCCAGTTGGTCAGCAAGGTCTGACACACATTAACAATAAGCCTAATTTTAAAATATTAAATCGCTTTTTGTAAAATAATTCAGATTTATTGGTTTTCAAATCGCCTTTTGCTGAACAAGACTTGCAAACCGCTCAAAACTACGGTCGTAAGTTTTCTCAATATTGGACGGGAAACAACAGGCAGGTAATTGTCGCATTTTCAGATGATAATGAAGACACTCACAGCATTCACCTTTCTTTTCGCACCCGGGATAACTGCAATTACACCGTTTAAGATTCTTTTCTTTTTTGCACTGCATATAAAACATTATGACATAAATAAAATTAAATACAATCAGATTGAGTCGACCCCTTAAAAAAGTTAGGAAAAATTATCATTACATTTGGGGTATTACAGAAATCTGTAGATACCGAACAATCAGAAATAAAATCCTGAATTTTAGAAATAATAAAGTGACCTTTTCTAAATTCTAAAGAAAATTTTTTAGGCGGCTTATGAAAAGGGTGATTGTTCGTTAAAACTAATTGTTCTTTTTAATAACGTTAAGCACCACAACTTCGCCGGGTGTGAGTTCCATATTTGCAGGTATGCTCACAAGGAATGGAAGGGCGTATTCGATAATATTTTGACCATCCGGACCGCGTCCAATTGTAATTGCTCCTGTAATATAAGGCATCAAAGATGGTGTAATTGGTTCAAGCTGAGCTCCGACTTCTGTGACTGTCCCAAGACCAATCTTTCTATCATGGGTTCTTGTTCTGATTTCAACCTGATCGCCTACTTTTGGTCTGATATTAAGCGGTTGTCTGACAAAACCAATAATGCGCGTTGCATTTGTCCCGCTAATTGTCATTATTGTTGTCCCGGCTGGGACCTTTTCGCCATTGCGATGATAAATCATGCTTACAAATCCATCTATCGGAGCCTTTAGCACTGTAGGTTTTTGAAGTTCTTCCAGTTCTCTCTGTTTAGCCGCAATAGTTTCTGTTACAAGTTTGTTTATGGAGTCTTCGACTACTGTAGAAGAGGCAAGCGGTTTAAGCCTCTCCACGGTTTGTTCAAGATCTTTGACCAGATTTTCAAGTTCCTTTACATTAGATTCATACAAATCCCTCTGGTTTTTCCAGTAGTTCAATTGAAACTCAGTATCACTGTTTTGCTGGTAAAGTTTTAAAGACCTTTCGTATTCGCTTTTGGCATATTCAAGGTTAACGCGGGCGCTTTGGAGATCAACTTTTCGCAGCATTAATTCGACTCTTAATTGTTCATAATCTGTATTATTTCGCCTCTGGTCGGTAAGCATTCTTGTGCGAAGTGTTTCAAGGTCTGCTGCAATTGCAGCGAGCATTGCCTTTGTTGTTGTCGGGTCAAATGCCTCTACCGTGCAGAGCGGCTGACCTTTTTCGACCCGCTGAAGTAGATCAACATGAAGATCCTTTACTATCCCGTCAACTACTGTTGTAACATTGGCGCGGGTCATCTCAACTTCCCCGATAACATTTGCCGGACCAATGTGCTGCTTCCACAAAACCACGGCTGCATATACCGCCAGGATAAATACTATCACCGGCAGCACATGTTGCCTGAAAAAGTTCCAGTAATGTATCGGTGGACTCGGAATTTTTGGCAATGACTTCTTCATTTAAATCTCCGATTCTTCCTCAGCTTTCATTGTTGTTATTCTTGAAACCCCTTCCAGAGCACAAAGCTCGTTAAGTAAATCTTCCAGACGGGCGGGGTTTCTCAACAAAAGTCTGTAAGAAAGGTCGGCGCCTTCATAGCCTTCGGTGGCTCGCTGACTTGCCAGATGGGTTTTGAAAGCATGCCTTTCGAGCAGCGCCTTTAATTCATCCAGTTCTCTCAGAGGTCTGCTCCAGTGCAAATTAAGAATCAGGTCAAAGCGATGACGTGTTCCAAAAGAAGTAATCCACAGATAGAAAAGCACGGCAACAATAGCAATGCATCCAATAATTGCAATAGGGAACCTTTGAGTTCCTGTTGCCATGCCAAGGACGAGTCCGCATAGAATAAAGGACGTATCAAGGGTGTCACGAAGAATGTTTCTGAACCTTACAATTGCAAATACCGCCATCATTCCGAATGCAGTTACAAGGTTATATTGCAACACATTCATAACCAGCGTTGTTATAACCGGCAACAGGATTAGAGAATTAACAAACGAACGTGAATACGATAACCCGGAGTGGGTTATAATATATGTCCAGGCGATTAATTTACCGCCGATAAACGCTATCAAAATTGACAACAACAACACGTAAATATCTAACGGTTGTTGCGCAAAATCACCTCTTAACAACCAGTCTGTCATTTTTCAAACTCAGTATTTAATTTTTGTCCGCTTAAAATTAATTGCAATTTCTTTTTTCGTTTTTCCAGTCTTGAATTGACTGGAATTAAATCCTTTTTAATACCGGGGGCGAACAATTCTTCGCCGCCAACCATAATACCATCAACATACTTTGAAGCTGCGCATTGTGTCAAACCAAAACTATGAACCAGTTCTTTGAACCAATCTGGGAACCGCCCTGTGAACTTCAGTTCAAGCACCACATGGTTGCCAAACGGATAAATCGGATTCTTTATCTCGGGCTCTAATTTTACATCATGTTCTGGCTCGCAACGTATATTTCTGTCCAGTGTTACACGAACAGCGTTGCTTCCCGGACTTAAATATGCTTCCCGAAAATATGCAACATGCGACTTTGGAGTCGCCCTTTTAAAATTCATTAACTCGCAAAAATTCTGAACCGCAGTTAAATGCCGCGGTTCATTGCTTGCTAAATGTTCCCATGTTGGGATTTGTCCATTTATTAATTCCCGTACTGCTTCCCGTTTTACCGGACCACGCTGTTTAAGGATTGCGTTGTTCATCCTTCGTTTAATTTCAAAATAAACAGGCGCATTCGGCCGGTTTTCGTAGAAGCGAATCCGTAATTTAAACCTATTTTTAAGCCCGTTTATTGTAGCCCAGTAAAACTCAAGGTCGTCTGTGTCAAGATAAAGACTATGAATCGGATAAGAAAGGTTTTTCTGGGTTGCCCCGTATTCGTCCAGTTCAAGGTAAGAACTTACAAAATCCCGAACCGCAAGGGCTGTATCCTCGTCAATAATATATTTAAGCTCAAGCCTTTGTAATTGTAAGCGGTCGGTTACCATAAATGGACTTTTTAATTAACCTATCTTATCCGTAAATTTATTCAATTTCAAAGAACAAATATCAAATTATTGATTAAATAATAATTAGCCGATTGAAGTATTAGCATTTTTTATGCCAAATTCACTTTAATGAAAAGGGTGTTATTCTTTCCCTTTTGCGGATTCAATCATCTCCCAGAATTTCGGATTTTGTTCAAGAGTCTGGTCTTCGCCGATTGGCAGTTTAGACCTGAACAGGAAATCCTTTAATGTATTGCGGTGCAATATTCTATGAACAATTATGCCGAGTTTATGTTTTTCAAAATAAATGCGGTAATCACCAACTCTGAACCTGTATAAAGTCCGCCCTTCGCGCCGCAATCTGCCGTAGTTATCCATTTCTGTTGAAATTGCATCTGTGGGCACGCCTTTAAACTCGCCCAGAATCTTTAATTGCAATTCCTTCGGCATTTTTGACAATTCTGCCGCGCTTGTCGGACTAAAAATTATTTGAAACGGTCCCATAAATTTCCGTTTTTTACATCACATTTTCTACCACCTGAGAAAAATTCCTGCAACCTAAATAAAGACCTTAATTTCAAATCATTAAGGGCGTTGTCCAGAAATTTTTTTACTAAAAATAAAAATTTGGTAGCGCGTACGGGAATCGAACCCGTCTTTCAGCCTTGAGAGGGCCGTGTCCTAGCCGATAGACGAACGCGCCACCCAAATATTTATGCTCGTTTTTTATTTATTACATTAATTTGTAAATTGTCAAGAATCTCCCGGTGATTAATGCTCGTCTTTTATCATGTCATAGAATTCGAGTATATTCCCCGGTTTTTCCTGTGATTTAAATTTTATTGCTGCCCGTGGGTGCTGGTTAAAGAATCCGGTAATCATATATGGCAGGTCGAATCCCCACTGCAAATCTTTTCTCAACGGTTCAACAAAATTCTGCACGCAATTGAGAATCGGACGCAATTTGTATTTCGGATTGTGCAGGAATCCAATCAACAGTTCGGTCGGACAATTCCCTGCACCTCGTCCTAATCCTGCCATTGTAGAATCGAGCATATTAGCCCCGAGTATGATGCCTTCTATGGTGTTTGCGAATGCCAGTTGCAGATTGTTATGCATGTGAATTCCTACCTCTTTTCCGGCAGGTTTGGCATACCGAAGGTATTTCTTAACCAGATAGTGAACCTGTTCGCTATAAAGCGAGCCAAAACTGTCCACAAGGTAAATCGTGCTAACTTCAGATTCTGCAATTAGTTCCAGTGCCTCGTCAAGTTCCCTTTCGGAAACAGTTGAAACAGACATCAGGTTCAGAGTTGTTTCGTATCCCTTATCGTGGGCGTCTTTTACCATATCAAGGGCAAGGGGGATCTGATGGATATACGTGGCAACGCGAACCATATCTACCACGCTGTCTTTTTTGGGCGGTATATCCTCTTTATAATCACACTTCTCCGCGTCTGCCATAACAGAAATCTTGAGAGACGTTGGGTTATCTCCGACAATCCTTCGAATGTCATCCTCTTTACAAAATTTCCAGCATCCGTAGTCGCCAACCACAATGTTTTTCTTCGATGCCTTGTAACCAATCTCCATGTAATCAATGCCGCCCTGAACGCATGCGTCGTAAACGGCTTTTACGATTTTATCCTCGAACTTGTGGTTATTCATTAAACCGCCATCGCGGATGGTGCAATCAAGCACCCTAATCTCGGGTCTGTATGAAACCCAGCGCGCAGCCGGTGTATCCTTGGATTTATTCTTATCCTGTTGTTTGATTTGTTCTTTTGCCATAAAGTTTTCTATTAATATTATTTCATAGGATTTAGAATTAGTAAACCTGAAATTCAGCCTATCTAATAATTCATATTCATTTAAACATATCACAATATGTTTTCCCAACGAGGTTTGCTTAGACAAGAGCAGTTCTGTCAGTCCCAATCTTAATATACTTCAAAATCCCATTTATTTTCTTTGTGGAATTGTTAGATTAACAAATAATATTAACCAATTCGCATTTAAGTCAGTTAAATCTGATTATGAGAAAGAAAAATAAACTTCTTTCCGGTGGGACAATAAAGCCTGTGGTGCTATTCGCTATCTATTTATCCTGCTTTTGTGGGCAAACCACTGGCGCACATGGTCAGTCAATTCCTCAGCAACCAAAAAACATTACCGCCGGAATTTACCTCTGGACAGATACCTGTAATGTTTACATCTTAAAGAGTGGAGACAATGCGCTTCTGATTGATTTCGGCGATGGAACCGTTTTAGACGCGCTTGATAAAATTGGCATTAAGAAAATTGACTGGATCCTTTTTACTCATCATCACCGCGAGCAATGTCAGGGAATAGGCAAGGTGAATTTTGGTAATTATACCCCGAAAATCGCTGTACCTGAGAAAGAACGCGGGTTTTTTGAAGAGCCGCTGAAATTCCGCAAAATGAAGGTCAGTCTTAACGACCCTTACACTGTTTATGGCTCAAGCTATTTAAGAGTTCCCTTACAACCAATCAAGACCGACAAAACCTTGAACGACGGCGATACTTTTCAATGGCAGGAATACCAGATTAAATGCGTTCTTACGCCCGGCAACAGTCCCGGTGCAATGACCTATTTAATCAAATCCAAATCAGACGGGGTGATTGCCTTTAGCGGAGACCTTATATTAAATGGCGCTTTAATGCACAACTGGTATGATAGCGAATGGGATTATGGCTTTGGTGCGGGGATTCGTACTCTTATAGATTCTGTCCAGAAACTTATTGATTTGAATCCCGACTTAATCCTACCTTCGCATTCAGAGATTATTAAAGATCCCCCACGTCAATTATTGAAATACAAAGATAAACTAAAAAAACTGAACTTTTATACCTGCGTGGCTATGATGTTTCCAACGCAGCGCCATTTCAGGACAAGGTCTCTAAACCGACATCAATCCCAAATATCGCCTCTGTAACGCCGCACATCTTTAAATTCAAAAGAGAGAATTTCTATCCCAACTTCGGTCTAATTTTGTCGAAATCCGGCAAGGCGCTTGTTGTTGATTGCGGATTATTGAGCGAATCGCTTCTGGATGCGGCGTTTAACGGATTAAAAGCACAGTACGGTCTGCAGAAAATTGACGCAGTGGTAATAACCCACATGCATGGCGACCATTTCCTTGAAGTTCCTTATCTGAAGGAGAAATACGGCGCGCATATCTGGGGTCTCGACAATATGGCGTCTGTTTGCGAACGACCTGAGGAATTTGATTATGCAGCCCCAATTCAGGCATACGGCAAAAAAGGCGTGGAACGAATAAAATTCGACCGTCTGTTTCGGGACGGCGAACAATTTACGTGGGAAGAATACAGGTTCAGGGTAGATTGGATGCCTGGTCAGACTGAATTTGCGCTTTGCCTAAATGGAATCATTGACGGAAAGAAAATCGCCTTCACCGGCGACAATATCTTTGGCGACCCTGATAACCCAAATCACAACGGACACGAAGCGCTTGTAGCCCGAAACAGCGCAATCCTTGAAAATGGTTATATATATGCAGGCGAATATCTTAAAAAACTTGATCCCGACATCATAATTGGCGGACACTCCTTTATAATGGGAAGTCCAAAAGGGCTTATAAGCCGTTACTGCGGTTGGGCTTATAAAATGCGTGATGCCTTCAAATCTCTCTCTTCCGATGAGGATTATAAATATTGGTTTGACCCGTTTTGGGTGCGCGCTGAACCTTACCGCATACAATTAAAACAGCGCTCCCATCGTTCTATGACTTTGAATGTAAAAAATTTCTTAAACTCGCAATCTATTGTAAAAATCTGTCCCCGAGTTCCCAATGGATTAAATATTGAACCGAAAACGATAGAACTCACAATCCCGAAGCATTCTTCAAAGACTACATCGCTTATTATTTCTGCAAACGATTCAACAATAGGTATTAATATCATAACCTTTGATATAACGCGTGATGACAAAAGATATGGCGAGTTATTTGACTGCATTGTCGAGGTCTTAAGGTGAAAAACATCGTTTTAATAATGAATTTTTCAGGGGAATTGGTTCATAAATTTTCAAGAAAACGCTAATCGCAATTATTCTAAACACGAATAACATATAAGTAATGGCCTTACACACTTTTAAGATTGTCGCAGATTAATACAGGGGAAATTTACTCGTGCCTTAACGCTTCAACTGGATCCATTTGTGCTGCGCGTATTGCTGGATACAGTCCAAACACAACACCAACTATGGCAGAGATTGAAAAAGCAAGCAGTGGCGACCAGAATGTTACAATTGTCTTCATATTTGCGAATGTAGTAACAAAGAACGGAATGATAACCCCAAGCAGCACTCCGATGAGTCCGCCTGTTCCTGAAAGAAGAATTGATTCAACGAGGAATTGGGTTATTATGTCGCGTCGTTTTGCGCCAAGTGCCCTGCGGATACCGATTTCTCTTGTTCGTTCAGTAACGGTTGCAAGCATGATGTTCATAATGCCAATTCCGCCGACAAGTAAAGAAATTGCGGCAATCGAGCCAAGCACAATATTGAAAATCCTTTTAGTTTCTTCGGCGCGCCTTAGGAGTTCGATTGGAACAATTATTTTATAGTCTTCTTTTTTATGGTTTCTCTTTAACAATGCGTTAATAGCCTGCGCCACGCTAACCACTCGCTTCGGGTCATCGACTTTAACTGTAACTTCATGGAGTTCGACTTTCTCAGCTTCGATACTCCCTGTTCTTCGTTTCACTACAGTTTCTCCGAAACGTGCGCGCGCTGTTGAAAGCGGAATAAACATTCTGTAAATGGCTGCCTTTGAAGCGGTGTCTGCTGCCGATGGGCTTTTCAATATTTTCTGCGGCTCAAGAACACCGACAACCCGATAGTATGTTCCACCGACGCGGACTTCCCGCCCTATCGGATTATTTATCGGGAATAGTCGCTGCGCGGTTTCATATCCGAGTACGCAAACATTTGCGCCATACTCCATTTCAATTTCGGAAAAAAACCTTCCCATACCTACTCTCTGGTTTCTCATCTCCGGATACCATGGCACGGTGCCGATGATTTCAGCATCCACACGTCGTGTTGCGTTCCAGATGTAATCGCGAATAATCCTTCCCGGAACGACAATTGTTACACCTGGAATAGTGGCGCGGATTCTCTTTATGTCGTTGTATTTTAAACCATATTCAATGCTGAAACTCTGAGCAGCGCCGGAGATTTTTTGTTCCTCAGGGGGTTTTACACTTTCGAGAATAATATTCTGACTTCCAAGGTCTTTGATTTGCTGTTGCGCCTCATAGCTTGCGCCTTCACCTATTGCAAGCATAGCGATTACCGAACAGACGCCGAAAACGATACCAAGCACAGTCAGGAATGAACGAAGTTTATGCATCCATAGGCTCTTGAGGGCGAGCTTGAAAATCCTCAAAAGATGTTCCGGCATCAATGGACGCAGCAGGACGCTCAGAGAATCCGGATTTGCTTTGAATTCCGGCTTCGTAGTGTCAATTTCTCTTTTTACTTCAAGTTCCATCCGGTGTTTTACCTATTTCTTACATCGCTTTCTATTAATCCATCCCGCAATCTGACTGTTCTCTCCGCGCGTCGCGCAACGTTCTCGTCGTGGGTAACCATAATAATAGTTTTACCCTGTTTGTGAAGTTCGTCGAAAATCTGGAGTATCTCAACTCCAGCTTTTGAATCGAGGTTGCCTGTTGGTTCATCTGCCAGTAATACGAGCGGGTCGTTCACCAACGCCCTTGCAATGGCAACCCTTTGTTGCTGACCGCCACTAAGTTCGAAAGGCTTGTGATAGAGACGGTGTCCAAGCCCTACTCGTTCTGCCATTTCTATGGCTTTTTGCCTGCTGATATCAGGGGGAACACCCTGATAAAAAAGTGGGACTTCAATGTTTTCCACGACTGTTAACTGCTGAATAAGATTATATGACTGAAAGATAAAACCAAGCCGTTTGCCCCTCACCTCGGACAATTCGTCATCATCCATTTGCGAAACATCAACTCCGCCAAGATAATAATGTCCCTCGGTAGGTCTATCCAAACATCCCAGAATGTTCAGTAATGTGGATTTTCCGCAACCGGAAGGTCCCATTATGCTTATGTATTCACCTTCGGGAATCTCGAATGATATCCCGCGCAAAGCATGGACTGTAACAACACCCATCAGGTATGTTTTTTTAACGTTTTCGAGCTTTGCGATTATTTTTGCCATTTTTGATATTTATCAGGAACTGGAAAGTAGAAGAAAATCCCTTATCTTACCCCGCCTCTGCCACCGCCACCTCGACGCATTCCGCGTCCACCACCTGAATCGTCCATTGGCGTTGTGCCGCCAATTCCCCTTGATCCGCCGTTTCCCGGCGCTATTCCTTGTGAGGCACTATCGGGGGTTAACGTCATTGTTTCACCCGGAACCCGCCTATTTGCCTGTCCGCCATTTTCATCCTCAGGAGTTTCCTGTTCTTTTCCCCTGCTTTCCGGCGGTGGGGGTTGCAGCAATACCTTTTCACCTTCTTTTAAACCGCTCTTAATCTCGATAAACTCGTCATTGAAGTCGCCAACTTCAACTACTCGCATTTCCGTGTTGAATTTGCCCTGAACAAAACAGACCTGTTTACCACCAACTACTGTTACAGCCTGCAACGGAATATAAAGTACATTTGTAAGCCGGTTTACCATAATTTCCACTTTTGCAGACATCCCAGGCTTCAGCCATTCACGCTCATCTGTTATGCTTACAACGGTTGGATAAATCTTTAAATCCGGGTTCATCCAGCGGCTACCGCTATCCGGAATCACACTAACCTTGGTAACCTCTCCGTAAAGAATATCCTCAGGGAATGCATCCACCTGAATCTTTGCCTTAAGACCCTTTTTAATCCGCTTTATATAGGATTC
>Ga0315298_1006126_pt1 | contig 16597 bp, 14 predicted proteins | sample WHS_1_MG_FD_203077 | JGI IMG/M metagenome (GOLD analysis project Ga0315298, IMG submission 203077) | Extremophilic microbial mat communities from Washburn Hot Springs, YNP, Wyoming, USA - WHS_1_MG | ecosystem: Environmental > Aquatic > Thermal springs > Hot (42-90C) | place: USA: Wyoming...
GAGCCGCGGGGTTGGGCTTCTGGCGACCGTCCTGGCCCTGGGTGGGCTGATCCTCTGGCAGAAGGTCCCGCTGCTCCTGGTGCCGCTGGGGGCCGTCTGGCTGTGGGGGGTGTGGGATGCCGTCCAGTCGGCCCGGAACCGACCCTCCGGCACCGTCGCGCCGTTCCTGCTGGGCGCGTTCATCGTCTACGCGCTGGCCGTCCGGGCGACGGAGATCAACCCCGGCCGCCTGGTCAGCGGCTGGCCCACCATCCGCCCCATCGTCCGCGCCCTGGTGCATCCGGAACTGCTGGAGTACCCCAAAGAGAGCCACATCGGGTATCTCCCCTTCCAGGTCCCCTGTGTGGAGCCGTTGCCCCCGCCCCAGGGGCAGGCCAGCGCCCAGCCCCGCCTGAAGACCGATGTCCCCTGCGCCGCGCTGGGGGAGACCATCACCCTGGAGGGGGAGGGGTTCCTCCCCGGCCTGGAGGTAGAAATCTGGTGGCAGAACCCCATCGGCGACTACCAGCGGGTGCTGAAAGACGGCGTCCCCCTGGTCGTCCCCGCCGACGGGGAGGGCCGCTTTCGGGTCACCGTTCAGGTCCCCGTCAACTCGGTCCCGCTGGACCGTCGGCCCGGCCCCGGCGAGACCCAGACCCACCGCATTGAGGCCCGCCAGTACCGGACCTACGGCTCCCTCCAACCCACGGAGACCCTCCGGCTGGTCCTGGAGAAAATCGGCGAGACCATCGCGCTGGCCTTCATCGCCACCGTCCTGGCGACCCTCTTCGCCCTCCCGGTCAGTTTCCTGGCCGCCCGCAACCTGATGGGAGGCCACCCCGTCGGCCTGGCCGTCTACTACGTCGTGCGGACGGTCCTGAACATCGTCCGCTCCATAGAGACGCTGATGTGGGCCATCATTTTCGCCGTCTGGGTGGGACTGGGCCCCTTTGACGGGACGCTGGCGCTCCTCCTCCACTCCATCGCCGCGCTGGGGAAACTGTACTCCGAGGCCATAGAGGGGATTGACCCCGGCCCCATAGAGGCAGTGCGGGCCACCGGCGCCAACTGGACCCAGACGGTCGTCTACGCCGTCCTCCCCCAGTTTCTGCCCTCGTTCCTGGCCTTCACCCTCTACCGCTGGGACATCAACCTGCGCATGTCCACCGTCATCGGGCTGGTGAGCAACGCCGGGCTGGGCTTCCTGATCATCCAGTGGATTCGGCTGAGCCGCTACAATTCTATGGCGACGGCCATCATCGCCATCGTCCTGGTGGTGGCCCTGCTGGACTACGCCAGTGCGGCGCTGCGGGAGCGGATCATTGCGGGCGGGACGGGCGCGCCGCGCCGGGGCGTTCTGCGGCGGTACGGGGTGCCCGTCGTGGCGGTGGCGGCCTTCCTGGCCCTCTTCGTCTGGTCGTGGCGCGTGGCCGAGATCAACCTCCCCGCGCTGATAGAGGGAGCCCCCGCTGGCCTGCGCATCAGCCGGGCCTTCCTGTTCCCCGACCTCCTGACCCGCCCGACGGAGGAAGTGCACATCACGGCCCCACTGGTGGTGCCCTGTGGGGCCGTGCCCCAGCCCGCCAGCCCCTCCTCCCCCGAAGGGCCGCGAGTCACCCTCTCCATTCCCTGCGGCTCTCCGGGGGACCCGCTGGTCATCTCCGGCGAGGGGTTGCCCCCCAACGCCGACGTCTCCGTCCGCTGGCGCCTGCCCGACGGGGGCTTCCTGCGGGTCAAGGAGAACTGTTGCCGGACCGACGCGGCCGGTACCCTCCGCCTGGAGACGCGCGTCCACCCGCTGATGGAGGTGCAGGAAGGGACGGCGGGGGAGGTGGAGATTTCGTGGAAGCGGACGGTGGGGGGATACCGGCCCAGCGAGGCGCTGGTCACCACGGTGAACCTCTCTCTGGTCACCCTGCTGATGGCGTTGATGGCGACGACGCTGGGGTCCGTGGTCGCCGTCCCCCTCAGTTTTCTGGGGGCCAGCAACGTGATGGGGCGCGGGCCGGTGGGACGGGCCGCCTATTTCGCCGCGCGCACCGTCTTCAACCTCTGGCGGTCGGTGGAGCCGATGATTCTGGCGGTCATCTGCGCCAGTTGGGTGGGGCTGGGGCCCTTCGCCGGGGTGCTGGCGCTGGCGCTGAACAACATCCCCAACCTGGCGAAACTCTTCTCCGAGGCGATTGAGGAGATTGATCCGGGACCGGTGGAGGCGGTCACCGCGACCGGCGCCAACCCCCTGCAGGTGCTGGTCTACGCCGTCCTCCCGCAACTGGTGCCCCGCTTCCTGGCCTACATCCTCTACCAGTGGGACATCAACATCCGCATGTCCACCGTCATCGGGTTCGTCGGCGGAGGCGGCATCGGACAGCAGTTCCGGGTCTGGGTGGGGCTGAACCAGTACGCGGCGGCGGGGACGGCGACCTGGGCGATTGTGGCGATGGTCTGGGGGATGGACTACGTCAGCGCGAAGGCACGGGCGCGGCTGATATAGCGGCTTGCCAAAATCGCCGAACCCGGTATAATTGGGGGTGATTCGGGGCGTAGCGCAGTCCGGTTAGCGCGCAGCGTTCGGGACGCTGAGGTCCGGGGTCCAAATCCCCGCGCCCCGACCAGCGACAAAAAGTGCCAGGCACTTCCGAAGTGCCTGGCACTTTTGCTTGCAGGGGGCGCGGCGGCGAAGCCGCCGCGCCCCCTCCGCGCCCGCTCATCCGAACCGCGCCTGGTTGAAGGCCCAGAGGGCCACGAAGCCAAACGCGCTCACGATCTCCCCTATCCGCCCCGCAGTTCCTTCAGTTTCGCCTCCCACTTGGCGTAGAGTTTCTGGTAGGTGGCCTCGGAGATGGCCCCGCTGGCCAACTGGGCATCCAGGTTGTCCAGCAGCGCCTGGACCTCCTCGGCTGTCTGCGGGGTCCTGGGGGCCGCCGGTGCCGCCGCGGCTGGCTCGGCGGGCTGGGCGGGCTTCTGCATAGCCTGGGCCATCATCTGGGCCATGGTGATGCCCATCGCCGCGCCGGCCCCCAGGCCGACCCCGGCGCCGGTCAGGCCGCCGGCACCGCCCTGCTGGGCCGCTTCCCGCATCCCCAGCGCCGCCTGGTACTTCAGGTAGGCGTCCATATCGCCGATGGCGCCCATCGCGGCCGCCTGGTCAATCGCCTTGGCCGTCTCCTCCGTCGGGCTGATGGATTCAATGTAGACGGACTTGAGGAGCAGCCCCCGCGCGGCGAAATCGGGCTCCGCTTTGGCCGTCACGCCCGCGGCCAGTTCCTCCACCATCGCCGGGATGTCCAGGATGGAGCGGCCCAACTCCCCCAGCAGGTCGGTCAGTTTGGTGATGATGATGCTGCGCAGGAACCGTTCAATGTCGGCCGTCCGGTAGAGCCGCTGCGCGCCGACAATCTGGTTGACGAAGAGTTGGGGGTCGCTGACCTGCATGGCGAACGTCCCGAACGCCCGCAGGCGGGCCATCCGCAGGACGGCATCCCGGATGGTGATGGGCTCCGGCGTCCCCCACTTCAGGTCCAGAAACTCCCGCGTGGAGACGAAGTAGACTTCCGCTTTGAAGGGAGTCTCGCCGGAGAACGCCTTGCCGATGAGGTTCACCAGCAGGGGGATGTTCGCCGTGGTGATGGTGTGCCGCCCCGGCCCGAAGACGTCCAGGGCCTTCCCGTCCCGGAAGAAAACGGCGGCCTGGCTCTCCCGGACGATGACCTGAGAGCCGATGCGGAAGTCCCCGGAGCCCTGTTCCGGAAAACGCCGGACGATGTCGCCGGCCATCTCGTCGGGCAGTTCAATGATGTCAAAGATTCTTGCCATTGTTCCTCCTCTCACGCTTCACGTTTCACGCTTTACGCCTACTGGCTGGGCTGGGTGCCCAGGATGATCTCTTCCCGCATGCTGAAGGTATCGTTGGCCTCCACGCAGATGCTCTGGACAGCGCGCAGCGCGTCGGCCAGCCCCTCACCGCTGGGAATGGCGGTCTCCAGGGTATCCAGCGCCGCCGAGAGTCGGTCCCCGTACTCCAGGAGTTGGTGGTCAAAGTCGTAGAGGCGGTCCAGTTCCTCCTCCCGGATGCGGGTGGCGTCAAAGAGGCCGCTGTAGCCGTAGGTGGCCCGCCGGACCCGGTCTATGAAGGTCTGGAGTTGGGTGACCGCCACGCCCAGGTCGTCCAGGTATTCCAGGCGTCCGGCGCTGATGAGTTGCCGCTGGAGGCCCTGCATTCGGCGGCGCTGGGCTTCCATCCGGGTGACCACCGCCTGGCGCAGGAGTTTGTCGGACTCCCGGCGCATTTCCTTTTCTTTGTAGCCCTTGTATCCGGGGATCTGGCCCAGCAACTTCTCCAGCCCGGTGCGGGCATCGCTGACTCGCTTGTACAGGTCGGTCATAGTTGTTCCTCCTTTAGGTTACAGGACACATGTCGCATGTCGCAGGGAGCAGGTCGCAAGGGACAGGTCGACGGGGCACATTCATGTTGAAAGGTAATCCGGTCAAACCGGTAGTGGCGAATCTCCATACTCCCCCCTACAAAAATATCTCTGTCCCGCAGTACGGGCATCGGACCACGCCCTTGCCCGCCAGTTCCAGTTCGCCTCCACAGTGGGGGCACTTGTTGGTGCGCATCTGCGCCGCATCCACGGAGATGAGATCGCCCTGATCCCAGTTGATGTAGCCGGTAAAGAGCCCTTTGTTGACCAGGTCGTAGACCCACTCCTTGACGGTGTCCCGGCTGACCCGGAGTTCCAGGGCGGCCTCGGCGATGTTGACCCGTCCCTGGGAGCGCACCATGCCCAGCAGTTTCTTCTGCTGCTCCACGACGGCCAGTTCCCGCGCCTCCTGCTGGGCCCGGAAGAGGATGAACGCCCCCACCGCGGCCATCGGAGCCCCTAACAGGGCCCCGAAGACCGCGCCCAGCACTCGCCCGCCCGTGGTCTGCGCGGAGGTCAGGCTGACCGCCGCAATGAGCAGGCAGAGGACAATGCCTCCGATGATGAGGATAACCCCCAACGTGCGTCCGGTATTCATAGAACTTCTCCTTCTCCTTTCATCACAATGGTAAATACAAGGCCTGATCCTGGAACTCCTCCGCAATCACCTCCCCTACGCTGACCCCCGGGCGCAGCCAGAAAACTCCCGGCACATGCCGGCCAGCCTCAAAATGGGCCTTCAGGTACCCAGGAAGAGTACGCCGGTTCTCTGTAACCAGGATATAGCCGTTCTCCTCAATCCAGACCAGGATGTCGGGATCGGAAGTCCCGGCCGGCGGTGCCCCGGGGTCGCCTACAGCCAGTACCTCAATACGGAAATCCCGCCGTAGCAACTGGCGCTGGACAGCCCGGGGAATATGCTCGTCCAGCAAGTATCGGGGCCGGCCATCAGACCACAACCGAAGTGGGATGTCCGATCGGCGCTTCCTGCAAAGATCGGCGCTGTTCAGCCATACGTCTCCTCAAGTCCTGCACAAACGGAGAGGGGTGCCGCTGTTGCTCCATCCAGGCCTCCTCCCCCAGTTGCCAGCATTCTCGCAGGTACTGGTTAATCCGATCGGTGTTTTGCAGGTAGTATAAAATCGCCGCGTGAACCTGCTCCAGAGAAAGAGTAGGATACCGGAGTACAATCTCCTCCGGGCCAGCGCCCAGCAGATAATCCCGCAGGACAATTTCCAGCCCCACTCGCGTGCCCTTTATGCGAATCTCGCCAGAATCCAGGAACTCAAAATACTCCTGAAGCACCTTTCACCTCCGAAACCTGTGCTGTGAGTCCAAATCCATCTCGGGCCGCGACGGGCCAGCGGTTTATCCAAATCCGCCGCCACCGCCGCCTCCGCCGCCGCCACCGCCTCCGCCGCCGCCACCAAAGCCACCGCTCCAGCCCCCACCACGGGAGGAGGACGGGCGGCTGACGAAGACGCTGCCCGCCGTATCCAGCATGGAGCCCAGCCCGCGCGAGAAGGCGTCCAGCGAGGCCCCCAGCCCCCGGCTCATGCTGTCCAGCGACGGCATCCCGCCCGGCGCGCCCGTGGGCGCCGGCGCAGCCAGCCCATGCCCGCCCGCCGCGGAGGGGCGGCCCCCGTAGTAGACCGGGGACGGGATGTACCAGACCGGCATCAGCGTCCCTTCCACCCGGGTGAACCGGTTGACCCATGTCCGGTCCACGCCGAACGCAACCGCGTACGGGAGGTACTTCTCAAACTGGTCCGTGGCCTCCCGGACGTCGGTGTACTTCTCCATTTCCTCCAGGTAGCGCTTGAACGCCCGCCAGCGGGCCGCCTCCTCCGCCCCCTTCCGGGTCTTGGCCGGCATGTGCTGTCCAACGACGATCATGGCCACCGCCGTCACCCCAAGACCGAGGAGAGGACAAACCGCCGCGCCAGCGTTCTGCAGAACATCAGCGGCAATCCCACAGAAACCGAGGACTCCTAAAAGGATCAGCGCCACGACACCCACGCCCTTGTAAGTGGAGCGAACATCCTCCGGCGAGGTCCGGAAGTAGCCCCGCTGTACCAGTTGTTCGTAAATCCCTTTCTGAATTTCGGGAACGGCCGTGTAGAACTTGTTCTTCAAATCGGCCAGATGACGCTCCCCTTTCCGACCGAACAATTCGGAGAGCAACTTTTTCTCGTAGGGGAGCAAATCGTCGTCCGGTTTGTCCGTCCGCCGGAAAATGAAATCCGACGAGGTGGTCAGCATCCCGCGCCTGGCCCGTTCCTCAATCTGCAGGTATCCCCGCCGGGCCAGGTCCACCAGGGTGGCCAGGATGTCCCGCATATCCGCCACTTCGTCCACCAGCGCGCCCGCCACCCCCGGCGGCGCATCCGACGGCGGCTCCGTCAAATAGTCCGTGGGTAGTTTCACCACCGGGTCCCGCCCCCGCAGGTACCAGAGCAGGAGCACCAGCAGCGGGCCGCCCACGGCGAACAGCCCGCCCAGCAGCCCCAGTCCCAGGTTGATCAGCGGCTTCGCATCCTCCGCGATCTGCCAGGCCGGCGCACTCCCCTTCACCACCCCGTGGGGAAACTGCACCCGCACCTCCATCTCCTGCCCCGGGTCCAGCACCTCCTGCGCGGTGAAGACCACCGTATTCGTCCCGATGCCGGAGACCGTTGCCTCGGCAAAATACGCCGCCGCCTTCTCCGCCACCGCCCCCTGCGGCAACCGCACCGTCACCGTAGAGGCCTGCACCGGGAAACTCCGGTCGGGAAAGACCGCCTTCCACCACAACTGGTCGCCCCCGTCGTAGTAGCGCAGACCGCCGTGAACCCGATAGCGCACGATGTAGGTGTGGCGGGAGTCGGAACGGGGGGCATTCATCTCCCACCGAATCCGGTACTCATCCTCTTCTTTGTTGACGGACACCCGGCAGGGCTGCCCGTCCTCCCAGACCTGGACGTCGCTGATAGAGTTGAGGCGACGGGCCGGGATAGCCCGGTAGCCGTAGGTGAAGGTCCCGGAAGTGAACTGGATGACCTGGGTCTCCTGGACCAGGAAATCCCCGTTCTCCAGGACGGTGATCTCCACGTCCAGCCGCTCCCAGATGAAAGTCTTGCTCTGGGCGGAGGCGGGGATGGGATGGAGAAGACAGGATGCAAGAAGCAAGAGGGCAAGAAGCAAGAGAGCAAGAGGCAAGAAGGCAAGATGCAAGAGACGGTCAGGCACGATTTTCCTCTGCATATGGCTCCCTTCACAACGGATAGCATACTGCCCACTGATATATACGTTGCAGCGGGCCGCCGGGTCGCGCCCATAGCCGCATCAGCAGCAGAAGCCCTGATCGCTGTACCGGCCTGATGGTCAGCGCTACAGGTTGCATTCCGGGCCCGCCATCGCTGCCAGTGCGGACTGTTTCTACCACAAAGGGGTAAAATATCATCCTTTGTGCCCTTTGTGCGGCCTTCGTGTCCCTTCGGGCCGAGCCCTCAGGGCGAGGCCTTCGTGGTTTTTATGAAACGGCTCTTGGGTAGGTAGTTACCCAGAATCGCGCAATCCCACCCGCTACTCATCCCATTCCTCCGCCAGATCCTCCAGCCACTCCTCCCCCAACCCCCTCCAGCGGGACAAGAAAAGAGAATCCGTTCGGCCCCAGTGTTCGGAGCAGGTGATTCATAATGGCCTGAGCGTCATCATAGGGGCCCGCGATATACATGGGTTTCCCGTCCGGGCCCCCCAGGGGGATCGGGACATCACACGCATCCGGGTTGGCATCCCCCAGAATCGGCATGGCCTCCGCAGCGTCGGGGTGCACCCGAAAGCCCAGGCGAGCCGCGTAGTCGGTCGCTTCCCGGATGATCTTGGCGACCAGGTTCAGGTCTGCCTGGATCATCTCTTGTCGCTCGGTAACCCGGCGGCGGAGTCTCTGCTCGTACTCCCGCTGCGAAGAGAAGACCGCCGGGAACCCATCCTTCACCCCCAGACACGCCAGGTCCACCAGAAAAACCCCTGCCGCTACCTGTCCCTGAGGAGAGCGACGGGCAACGACAATCTGAAGGATGTTCTTCGTGTCCTGCCACTCTTTGGGGATCAGACATTCCAGGATCGGCCATTGCCCCGCCTCCCGGATCGTACGGCGGATAGCCGACCGGGATACAGAGGGGGATGACGAGGAAGAGGTCATTTCAGCCCGCGCCTTCCGCCGCTCCGCCCTCCGTTTCAGAGCCTTCCGTTGTCGTTTGATCTCACCTTTCCGGGCCACCTGCGCTCCTTTCCAGCACTTCCATGACCGTATACAGCGGCCGGTTGCGGACCTCGTCGTAGATGCGGGCCAGGTACTCGCCGATGATGCCCAGGAACAGGAGTTGGGTGCCGCTGAGGAGGATGGCCACGGTCAGCATCAGCCCCTGCCCGGCCAGCGGGGCCTGTCCGGCCAGCCTCAGCCCCAGGAGCACCAGCCCCAGCACGACCCCCAGCACCAGCAGGACCGCCCCAAAGGTCCAGGCCAGCCGCAAGGGGATGTCGGAGAAACCGGTGATGGCGTCCAGGGCCAGCCGGAACATCTTGCGGAACGGGTACTTGGTCTGCCCGGCGAAGCGGGCATGGCGGTGGTAGGGGACGCCAATTTGCCGGTATCCCACCCATGAGGTCATCCCCCGGATGAAGCGGCGGTGCTCCCGCAGACGGCGCATGTCCTCCACCACCTTCCGGTCCAGCAGCCGGAAGTCCCCGGCCTCCATCGGGATACGGATGTCGGTGAGGGCCGCGATGAGGCGGTAGAAGAGGCGGGCCGTGAACAGTTTGAACCAGGTCTCCCCCTCCCGCTCGGCGCGGACGCCGTAGACCACATGGTATCCCTCCCGCCAGCGGGCCACCAGGTCCGGGATGACCTCCGGCGGGTCCTGCAGGTCGGAGTCAATGGTGACGACGGCATCGCCGCGGGCGTGGTCCATCCCGGCGGTGATGGCAATCTGGTGCCCGAAGTTACGGGCAAAGCGCACCACTCGCACGCGCGGGTCCTGCTCGTGCAGTTCCCGGGCAATCCGGAAACTGTCGTCGCTGCTGCCGTCGTCTACCAGCACCAGTTCCCAGGGCTCCCCCAGCCCATCCATGACCGCCCGCACCCGGCGATAGAACTCCGGAAGCGTCTCCTCTTCGTTAAAAACGGGGGCGACAACGGAGATAACAGGTCTGTTCATGCTTGATCACCCAAGAGCAAATCTTGCAAACGGTCCAGGAAGATGTCAGGGTTACCGGTTTTAGCCAATTCTATGGCTACTGCCACCGATTTCTCTGCCAGGGCCTGAATGGTACTTGCCGGACAATCTGTCCAATCCACCTCGGTTAAGATGCTCTCAAGGGCAGTCCCTGCCAGGCCCAGCGCTCTATACAGGCGACGGTCCACCTCCTGCATATCCCTATTGGAAATTCTACCTACCCGATGCACCACCAGCGCGGGATCGCAAGCCGCGATTTTGGGCCGGACAAAAGAGGGCTTCAGCAAGCCTGCGATCTTCCAGTCCATCAGCACGTGATCAATCGCTGGATTCGCCTGAGAAACCTGCGAAGAGACATAGGCCAGCAAGAGTTCCTGACGTAACGAGTGATACAACTCGGAACTGATCACTACGGCTGGTCGCGTTTTCGCGGCAGAGAAGTCGGTGTAGGGAAACGGGATTAAAACAACATCACCGCGCTGGAATTCCATACAGTTCTCTCCAGTTATCGTAAATGGCATCTTCGGGGTTATCCCAATCTTTCTGGAACGCGTCCAGGCCGAGGGCCATCCAGTCTGCTTCTGTCCACTCGCTACTCAGCACACTGTCCAACAGCAGTTTTGCCAGCGTCAGCCGCTCCACAACGGACAGATGCTCTGTCTGACGGAAAATATCAGAGACTTTCAACGAGCGCACATCAACTGTGGCGATTGCCATCTTACTCCCTCCCCACTATTAATTCCACCAGAATCGCCTTCTGGGCATGCATCCGGTTCTCCGCCTGGTCCCAGAGGACGGAGTGGGGGCCGTCGGCGACGTCATCGGTGATTTCCTGGCCGCGATGGGCCGGCAGGCAGTGCATCACGATGACATCGGGTTTGGCCTTCGCGACCAGCGCGGCGTTCACCTGATACGGCGGGAAGACCTGCGCGCGCTGGGCCGCCTCCGCCTCCTGCCCCATAGAAGCCCAGACATCGGTGTAGATGACGTCCGCCTCCCGGACGGCCTCCACCGGGTCATGGGTGGCCAGGATGTGGCTGCCACTCTCGGCGGCGAATTTCTGCCCCAGTTCCCAGACCGGCGCAGGGAGTTCGTATCCGGGCGGGGTGGCGATGGCGAAGTCCATCCCCAACTTCGTCGCCCCGAAGAGCAACGAGGTGGCGACGTTGTTCCCGTCGCCCACGAAGGCCAGTTTCCTCCCCCGCAGGTCCCGGCCCTTCTTCTCCACGATGGTCAGGAAGTCCGCCAGCCCCTGGCAGGGATGGCTGTAGTCGGAGAGGCCGTTGATGACCGGGACGCGCGAGTACTCCGCCAGGGTGACCACGTCGGAGTGGGCGAAGACCCGCGCCATAATGGCATCCACGTAGCGGGAGAGGACCCGGGCCACGTCGGGGATGCTCTCCCGCACGCCCAACTGGATTTCGTTGGGGGAGAGATACAGGGCATGCCCGCCCAGGTGCAGCATCGCCATATCAAACGAGACGCGGGTCCGCAGGGACGGCTTCTGGAAAATCATCCCCAATGTCTTTCCCTTCAGCAACGGGCGGTTGCCGCCCTGCTGCCACTCCTCCTTCAGTTCTATCGCCAGGTCCAGAAGATGCCACATCTCTTCCGGCGAGACGTCGGCCAGACTGAGAAAGTGCTTCATGGAGACCTCCTGTTCAACCGAAGATGATTTCTTCTAATTTGACAATGTCTTCCGGCATCACATCCGGAAAGCGCAACCCGCCCTTCACCTCCGCCCCCTCCGGCTTGAATTCGTACCCGGTCAGACTCAGAATCACATCCCGGGCGCCGGTCATCGCCTGGAAGAGCCCCCAGAGGGAACTGGAGGACCAGGCCGTATCCACCACCTGGATTTTTCCCCCTTTCAGGTAGATGACGTCGGCGAAACCGGAGCGGCGGGGTTCCGGAGCGATGATAATGATCCGTTTGTTGGTGAGGATGAACCGCCACTGGTAGTAGAGCAACATCTGGTGGACGGTCCTGAGGAAGCCGAGAAGCGGGAGCAGGGTGAACAGCCAGGCCCCTGCCCGCAGGAACCCGCTGACGGGGAGCAGGGAAAGCACCACCGCGCCCACCAGTGAAAGGAGCAAAAGGGCCAGAGTGATGGTAAAGAGCACCCGGGTCGCCCGAAGCCGGTAGGGAGCCATCCGGATTTCCAGTTGGACCGTCTCGTCCCTCAGCATGCGCGGGACGGGCAGAATGCCCTCCATCAGAGGGCGCAGCAGGCGGAAGCGGCTGAGCCAGGCCACCACCCGCTCTATCGCCGCCGGGGAAGGGGCCAGGGGGAGCAGGCGCGCGGCGCGCCCCACCCTCCCCCGGCGGAACCGGTCTGCCAGCCAGGTCCGCAGAGCACTCACGGCGCCGGGATGATCAGTTGCTGCCCGACCTTGATGTTATTCGGATCCGCCAGCCCGTTCCGCTGTTGAAGGGCCTGAACGGTGACCCCGAACCGTCTGGCGATACTGTAGAGGGTGTCGCCGGAGCGGACGGTGTAGACCTGCTCGCCAGCGGACTGGGCCGGGACCACCGGGATCGCCCCTTGCGCCGGCGTGGGCTGGGGCGAAATGGGAGTGGCTGGTGGTGCAGGCGGAACCGTCGGCGCGGGCGGAACGGGAGTAGCGGTCGGGACGGGCGGGGGCGGCGCAGGGGTGTAGATGACCACCGTCGGCGCGGGCCCCCCTCCCACCGCCTCATTCAGGATTTCCCGGCTGACCTGCTGGATCACCCGGATGTCCTGGGACTGGCGGGCGTTCAGCAGCCGCTGCGCCACCCACTGCGGCAGGAACGCGTCCACAATCCATCCGATGATCCACAGGGCCAGGATAACCCCGATAAAGTAGGTGATCACCTGGACCGGGCCTTTGGCCAGCATGTCCTTCTTGAAGAACAGCCAGATGGCCCAGACCAGGCCCAGAACGAGGGGAAGTAAGGGTAGCAGAGCCGCGAGATTCACTGTTCCCTCCTGCGTTGAAGGTGTCCATTGCAGTGCCGGGTCCACCGCCGGGCAGACCGTCTGGACCAGAAAGGGACGGGGGTCCACAAACCCCTGGCGGACCCGGTCATATATGACCACGTAGAACGGACGACCCTCCCCGCCCACCACTCCTGCGGGCTCCCCGGCCCGAACCTCCGTCCCCGAAGCCAGCACGGAATGCATCCCCAGGACCCACACCGTCCATTCCGGGTTCTCTATCTGGAGGGCCAGGTCGCCCCACTGGTCGGCGTAGCGGGCCACGCGGCCGGGCATCGGCGCCGGCAGCAGGACCTCCCGCTCCGTCTCCATCGCCGCGCCGGGGAGCACCTGGCAGGCCGCCTCGCCGACCCGCCGGACGGGCACATCCAGCATCCAGACGGGCCGCAGGTCCGCCTGTCCCCCTGAATGGGCGGCTACGAAACACCCATCCTCCACCGGCGGGAGACACTGGGGGCCGGATACCGGGCGGGGGTTCAGCGAAACGGGCGGGGCCGCCCAGGCCCACACCCGGGCCCGCACCTCTTGCGCCAGCCGTGCCACTGGCAGAAAGATAGAGGGCAGGCCAAAGGTGGACCGCCCGGAGAGTTGGGCCTGAATAGCCAGGTGGACGGGCCAGGCTCCCAGCGCCTGCAGCCGGACCACCTCTCCGGACGCGGCCCGGTGGGGCATATTCTGATGGGCCGCGTCGTACCCGTTCATCACATAGCCCGACTGGTCCGGATGCAGACGGGTATGGCGGCCCGCATTGTAAAAGAGATAACACCGTTTCAGGATTTCGGGGTCGGTGGTGGTGTAATGGACTTCGGGACAGTGTTCCTTGAAGATTGCGGCGCCGAGGCGCAACTGGCGGGCCACTTCTACATCGCTGACGGGGCCGGGGGCGAAACAGGGCAACCGTCCGGAGCGGACCGCCGAGTGGAGGCCCATAATCCCCTCGCAGTTCGGGGGGTTCACCGCCTGCAGCCCTCCCTCCTTGTACCAGAGGACGAGGGGCGTGACGGGCGGGACGTCCTCCAGGCGGGCCACCGCATCCGCGACCTGGGCCCAGCGGGCGACGGTTTCCTGCTGGGCCGGGGTGAGACGGTACCGGCTTTCCCAGACCTTCTGGCTTCCGATGACCGCCGCAGTAGGCAGGGCGAACAGGAGCAGGGTTTCCAGCACGCCCTGCAACAGCACCCAGATCAGGCGGCGGACCTCCACCTGGAGCAGGGGTACCAAGTACTGCCGTCCCCAGTCCTGCAGCCAGGGAGGAATCCAGGCCCACCAGGGTTTCATAGTTAGCAGTATTATAGCATTTGCAGAGTAAACTGCAAACTGGACTAAAGAAACGTTTTGCGTGGCAGTATACCACATTTCCAATTCCAGCCAAATGCCATATCTCCCGCCGTGGCTTTCTCTTGACATTTCCTCCGCAACTGGTATACTTTACAGTGTGTCCCCTCAGCCAGCGGAAAGGAGGTGATACCGGGAAAGATGCGGAATCGTTCTCCCAACCCTCTGCGTATAAACCTTTCCATAAAACGTCAAACGTAAGGAGGAGAGATGAAACTGCTGCGCATCTTCACCGTTCTGACCGTTGGCGTCCTTCTGCTGGGACTGGTGGCCTGCAAACCCGCCGCCACTCCCACCACCGCCCCGCCTCCGGCGGCCACCGCTGCTCCCACGGTCGCACCGCCGACGAAGGCCCCGGAGGTCGTCCGCTTCATCTTCGGCCGTGGCGGCGACTCCGTCCAACTGGACCCCGCCATTGTGACCGACGGCGAGTCCTTCCGGGTCACTGGGCAGTGCCTGGAGCCCCTCTACCAGTATGAACCTGGCTCCACCCGCCCCATCCCCGCGCTGGCCGAGGAGTGCACCCCCAATGAGATGGCCACGGAGTGGACCTGCAAACTGCGCCGGGGCGTCAAGTTCCACGACGGGACCGACTTCAACGCCGACGCGGTGATCTTCAACTTTGAGCGCTGGCGCTTCACCAATAACCCCTACCACTTCCCCAGCCAGGTCTTTGAGTACTACGAAGCCATGTGGGGTGGGTTTGACGACGCCAGCCTGATCACCGCCGTGGAGAAGGTGGACGACTACACCGTCCGGTTCAAACTTGCTCAGCCCCTGGCGCCCTTCCTGGCCAACCTGGCGATGGACATGTTCGCCATCTCCAGCCCGACGGCCATCCAGAAATACGGCGAGAAGTACGGGATGCCGGATGTCGGCTGCGTGGGCACCGGTCCCTTCAAGTTCAAGGAGTGGGTGGAGGGCGACCACATCACCGTCGTCGCCAACGATGAGTACTGGGGCGGTCGGCCCAAGATTGACGAGATTGTCTGGCGGGTGATCCCCGACGACTCCGCCCGCTTCCTGGCGCTGAAGGCCGGCGACATCCACGCCACCGAGCAGGCGACGGTGGAGGACCTGGCCGCGGCCGAGTCCGACCCCAACCTCTACATCCTGACCCGCCCGGCGCTGAACACCGCGTATCTCGCCTTCAACTACAAGATCAAGGAGTTCCAGGACGTCCGGGTGCGGGAGGCAGTGGCCCACGCCATCAACAAGCAGGCGCTGGTGCAGAACTTCTACGGCAAGTACGGCATCGTGGCCAAGACCTTCCTCCCGCCTGCCGTCTGGGGCTACAACGACGCCATCCAGGACTGGGAGTACAACCCCGACCTCTCCAAGCAACTCCTGGCGGAGGCTGGCTTCCCCAACGGCCTGAGCGAAGTGACGGTCGCCGAGGATGTGGCGGATGCTGAGGGGAACGTCGTCTACCACGCCGGAGACAAAATCCCCCTGAAACTCTACTACATGCCGGTGACCCGCTTCTACTACCCCAGCCCCAAGGAAATCGGCGAGGCGATGGCGGCGGACCTGGCCAAGGCCGGCATCAACGCCCAACTGGAACTGGCGGGCGACTGGCCGACCTACCTGGGCCTGCGCCGCAACGGCCTGCTGATGGGCCTCTATATGCTGGGCTGGGGCGGCGACAACGGCGACCCCGATAACTTCCTGAACTACTTCTTCGGCGGCCTGAGCAGCGAGGACGAGGTGAAAAAGCCCGACAAGCGGGAGGGCTGGTACGCCAACCAGGAGGTCGCCGTCCTCCTCTACAAGGCGCTGGTCAACCCCAACCAGGCCGAGCGGGAGGAACTCTACAAGAAGGCGGAGGAGTTGCTCCACAACGACGTCGCCCGCATCTGGATCGCCCACAACCAGACGCCGCTCATCTTCTCCAAGAAAGTCAAGGGCTACGTCCCGCAGCCCGTGGGCGCGGACTACTACGAGTGGGTGGAGATCCAGCCGTAACGGAAGGCAACGGTGACGGTCACCCTGGAGGGTGACCGTCACCTTCTGCAGGGAAATGTAGCGCAGGCTGTCAGCCTGCATGCAGGCCTGGCAGCCTGCGCTACATGGCAAGCCTTCGCCGGGTCCTGGATAACACCTGCCAGAAGGCCCCCTGGCAGGCAGATACTCCCAAATTCCATTTTGTCTCAGAGGGAGGTCTTGCGATTTATGGAAGGGCTTCAGGAACTTCAGCGTGCCGTCGCCCGACTGTCCCCGGACGAACTGGCCCGCTTCCGGGAGTGGTTTGAGGAGTTTGACGCGAAAATATGGGATCAACAGTTTGAGGCAGACGCCCGAAGCGGGAAACTGGACCGGGTGGCTGATCAGGCCATCGCCGATTTTCACGCGGGCCGGTGCAGAGAACTGTGAAACACTTCGCGAGCCCTCTATTCTGGGAATGTTATCGGCGATTGCCGCCATCCGTTCAGGACTTGGCGGACAGAAGTTTTGAGTTGCTGAAAACCGATCCCCGGCATCCCTCGCTGCACCTGAAGAAAGTTGGCCGGTACTGGTCTGTACGAGTGGGCAGAAGATACCGCGCTCTGGCGGTTGAGATTGAAGAGGGATTGCTATGGTTCTGGATTGGCACTCATGCAGAATACGATAAACTGGTGCGTGGATGTCAAGTCTCTTAAAATCGTACCGGGGGCAGAAGCCCAAAG
>Ga0315298_1006129_pt1 | contig 16593 bp, 14 predicted proteins | sample WHS_1_MG_FD_203077 | JGI IMG/M metagenome (GOLD analysis project Ga0315298, IMG submission 203077) | Extremophilic microbial mat communities from Washburn Hot Springs, YNP, Wyoming, USA - WHS_1_MG | ecosystem: Environmental > Aquatic > Thermal springs > Hot (42-90C) | place: USA: Wyoming...
ACCTTAATCCAGCGATAAGCAGACAAAAATAAAAATTAGCCGTTTGAAGTAAACTATGAATGCCAATTGGATAATTGGGAAACGCTTTACCATCAGCCCTATGGCTTCTTTCTGGGCCCTAAAGGTTCCTATCCTCGAAAATGCGTCGGATGGGGGCAGTCTGGTGCACACAGCTCCCCCTCTGTTGGGCTCTTGGGGGAACCCTGCACCGCTCTCGAAGAGAACAAACACCCCTCTATCCAGCTCCCCAAGCTCCTCGCAGCTCTGGAATCCTCTGCCACCCCCACACAAAATCACGCCACCACCGATGAAGTACCGATATCTTCAGCCGAATCTGACGACCCTCCCGAGTCACTTTCGATGCAATCAACCCCATCGCTCGACGGATCCGCTTGATGTGCTTCTTCCGATAAAAGGGCGGCAGCACCAGGTCTCTTATCCACAGCCACAGATTGTAGGCCAATTGAGCACAAAGCAGATACACCCAGTTGCCCATGAAACTCTCCATGGGAAGATGACACAAAAACTCGTTGGTAAACTGTTCAATCCTTCGCTCACTCATCCCTCGTTTATCATGAAGCTCCAGAATCTTTTTGATGTCATCCTCGCGGTTCGTCACCACCACATAGTACGAATAGCTCAATATCTCAAACAGCGCCTCCTGTTCCCCTTTGGCCTCTTTCTTCTCACGCCGTACCAGATACCGATAAGCCCGAGGCCATTCAACAGGCTGATACCAGAGCTCCCCATAGCTGAGCGATTCATCCTCCGAATCTCTCTGCCATGCCGACTCCGGCAACTTCCCAATCGCTCTCATCAAAGGACCCGTCTGATCCGCCGTGATCGTAAAGGTCCATCCTTCTTTCTCACAAAACTCCACCACCTCTTTGTTATAAAGAGCCGAATCACTCCGAACATGCACCCTCTTCACCGTAGGAGGAATCTTACGCTTCAATCGCCGCAAGAACCCCGTGCCCCCAGCCCCAGGATGCGTGTTGCCCGACCGAAGCTCACAATGAATCATCTCGTCCGTCTCATCCACAAAACCATACATCGGCTGAAGGGAGTAAATCCCATTATAGCTCTTGGCCGCCCCTTGCTTCTTCTCCCCATAAACCTCATGCACCTTCGCATCCACATCCACCGTCCAATGCGTCACCTCCGGTCGCCGCTCATAAACCCCCCGCTCAATCTCTCCATAGGCCCGATTCAACTGAAGCAAGTGCCCCAATGTAAACCGACGGCAAAAATCCCCCGCCGTCGTAGGATCGGGAATCTCTTGGCGCCCAATTGCCCTCTGAATCGCCCCATCCTCACGAAGGGCCTCCAAATCCTCCAAATATTCTCCTCCCACAAACGCATTCGCAGCCAAAGCCAATATATGTTCCGACTCCGGATATCCCGACTCCCGTTTCTTCACTTTCACCCGCTCATCCAACTTACGGGGTATCTCCAAAGCCTCTGCCATCGCATAAAACAGTGACAACCCCGTATGAACCGTAAACGCTTCATCTGTGACTTGAAGTCGAACGGTATGATTCGGGGCGGTCTTAAGAGGAATCCCCTTTCTCAGTTTCTCGGGAATTCTCAGTTTCACTTTTTTCATGAAATGGCCTCCACTAGTAGTATGTCATCTTCACCCTAATAATAGGCCATTTCAACAAATTACTCAAGATCTTTGACTCGTTATCGCTGGATTAAGGTACTGAGTCTTCGGGTCAGCTTCCAGACTCTCTCAATCGGGTTCAATTGAGGACTGTAGGCAGGAAGAAACTCCAAACCTGACTTGTCCCGATGGTGCCTGAGAAAAGGCCGAAGTACCGCGGCGTGATGATATTTGGCGTTATCGAGTAAGATCACCATCTTCTTTGCCCTGCGTCGGTGCCGGAGCAATAGACAAAGAAAGTCTTTGAACGTCATGCCATTAAACTTCTTTTCAAACTGGGTCACCAGTTTACCATTGCTTAAGTTGACCGCCCCAAATAGGGAAACAGACTTGCGGGTTGGTGCCAGAAGGAGAATGGGATCCTTATCCTCTGGAGGAACCCACATAGTCGCTCTTGACCCATGCTGCAGGAAGTGGCATTCATCCAAACTCCATAGATCAATGTCCTCTCTTCTTGTCAGTCTGAGGCGTTTTTTTAAAAGCCCGTTGCTCCTCTTGATCCGCACGGGCAATGACTGGACGTGGTTTTCGCAGCCGAAACCTCAGTTGATGAAACAACCGTTGACACTGACGCGCTCCCAGAATCACCTTTTGAGTCTCAGCGATGTGGTGCGACAAAAGTTTGCCGTCCCAGAGATTCTGACCGTACCCAAACTCGCGAGGCGATCTTCGAAGATCCCGATTCACGATCTCCAATCCATCGGAAGTCAACCGCCGAGGACGCCCCGGTCTTTCCCGGTCCTCCAAACCGCTGAACCCTCTGCTCTCAAAACTCCGAACCCAACGCTGAATGGTCGTCGGGTCGTGACCGAATATCTCGGCTACTTCATAACAGGACATGCCTTGAGAAACACGTAGCACTCCGTGGAGGCGGTGATCATACCGCGCTTCTTCCGAGCGGAGGATCTCGTTGCGCAAGGCGATTTGCATAATTTCACGATCGGTAATCTCCAGCCATCTCATTCCCGTATTCCTCCCTACATCCATAATACATGAGGGACGACGAAAATTATGCTGCATTATTTGTGACGCTCTATATAACAAATCACTCCAGCGGACCGCTTACAGCGGCTGCCGAGTTCAGGCGTTTAGCTTCACTTGTGAAGAATTGATAGATTATGGATACACATCTATTATTTTGGAATGGAAATCAATTTGCGGAAATTGAATAGGGTCAGGTCTGTTAGACTTGGGGGGAGGAGGTGGTATGATTTAACCGTTTCCCGCCCTTTACAGATCGAGTAACCTGGAGCTGTGTATCATATTAAGTTTCCGTTTTACCTTTATGAGCAGGATCCTTCACAAACGACAGAGCGAGTCTAACATTATAGACGTGACCCCACTCACATTGGCCCGCGGCTTAGACCAGTCGGCGACCCACTGGAGAAGTTTCGCTCCCCCATCCTTGGGTGGCTGGAGGACGTTGTGCCAAACCAGAAAGGCCCTCCCCGTGTCTCCGATCAAGACGAGGCCAGTCATTCCACGGGATCGCCGCAAGGCTTCCATGGCCTGGGCCGGCGTTTGCACAATGGGGGTTCCCACGTTGAGTGAGGTGTTGACAACGGCTTCAACACCCAAGCGGCGGCCCATCGCCTTCAGGAGGGCATAACAGAAAGGATCCGTTTCTTCCCGGACGATCTGGATGCGGCTGGTCCCGTCCTTATGGATCACGGATGGTACTCGGGAAACGGCCTCCGGCTTCGCTCGCACGGTGAGGACCATATAGTTGTAGGCATTGTAGTGATCGTCGGAAGCGCCTTCCGAAAGGAAGAAAAGACGCTCGGCCGCTTCGAGGGTGACCATGGGCGCTAAGGGCCGAAAGCGCTCCCTGTATTTGACGTGCTGGTTGAGGACGTTCAGGGTTTCGGGGTTGCAAGGGTTGGCAAGAATGGAGCGATGCCCGAGCGCTCGAGGCCCGGTTTCACTTGCTCCCTGGAAGAGGCCAATCACGCCATCCTGGGCGATGATGTGGGCGAGAAGATCGGCAATGGCCTCTCGATCCTCCTTTTGATCGACTCTTCCGAGCTCCATGCTTTTCATCTCTTTTGCCTGGCTGATGGCGTCCTCGATACAGGTGTCCGAGGTACCCCACCCACAAAGAAAGGCGTGTTTCAGAGGAGGTCCCAAAGGGGCTCCGTGGCTCATGGCGAAATTGTAGCAGGCTCCCATGGCGGCTCCCGTATCGCTCGGATTGGGCGGAACCCAAAGATGGAGCCTGAGATTCTCTTTCTTCAGGTATCGGCTGTAGTACTCCTCGCTAAATCGTTCAAGGAGGTTCATGTTAGCCAGGCAGTTAAGGGCCGTTCCACCGCTTAGAATGAGCTGATTGCTGCCCGTCAAGCGAATGAAGTGGTCAACGATGTGAAACAAGGCGTCCTCGAATACCATCTGAAGGGCGGCAGCCTTGTCGACTCGCTCCTGGGTGACCTCGCTCAGCTTCTCATCGTCCATCCGCAATACCGCGTCGGGATTCCACATCTTTTCGAGAGGGATGGGTTCGCCGATGATCTCGACCAAGCGGGGGCTGTACGGTTTCAACTGCCCCCGGCGATGATAGTTAATGAGAGATCGATTCACCCGGATCTCGCCCTCCGGGCCGAAATAGACGATCTGGCGGAGGCGCTTGTAATAGGGGTTCGTCAATCGATCCATATCCCCCCAGGCGGTGGCTCCCATGAACCGGCCTTCGCTGCTGAGGGTCGTCCACCCGCCTTGCGTCGAGCTGATGATGGCATAGAGGAATCCCAGGGAATCGAACAGATGGGGGACCCTCCGGAGAAGGTCGACGTTTCCCTTCTCGGCCACGTAGATAGACATGGCGCCGTCGTCTCCGAAACCGTCGATCACCAGGATCAAGGTGGGCCTCGAGCTTCGAGCGAAAGGAGAGACCGCGTAAGGAAAGAAGGCGTGGTTATCGTGATGCCGCATGCCGATGACCGGGACTCTTCTCTCGGTATGGAAGAAAACGCTGAGACGTTTAGGAGCCCCTAACGCCTCGATGAAATGCCAGAGATTCATCTGAGGTGAGGCGGCCTTTCGCGCGAGATGGAAACTCTCGGGAGCTTCTTCCGCAGCAACGCGCAGGGCGGTTGGAATTCCCGCGAGGTAATTCCATGATGCGACGACGGCAAGAACCTGAGCGGGATCAACGCCCGTTTTTTCCAAATAATGGAAGATGTCTTTGAGAGCATTCTGGGGAAACCGGTCGTCGTGTCGGCGGCCCGTATACCTTTCCTCCTCATTGTTACAAATCGGTCTGATTCCGTTTTTTGCAGACACCTCCACCAGGGCTGCTGTGGAATTGTGGCCACTTGGGCATATGCCCAGAAGGTAGAGGGTCTCTCCCCGACTGAGGCGATCTCGCATTTCTTGCCCCTTCTGCCTGGCATAGGGGCTTGCCGCGTCATAAAACCGCAGCGCCGCACCCAATGCCTTCACAAGGGGGTGGGCGATTCCTTCCACGACTCTGCCGGCAAAGGGATGAGCCGGAACCGTACGTCCGATGTTCTTATCCATGGATATCCCTCCTTTCGTAGGGGCTGAACCCTCTTCGATGGAACTGCGGGCCCGAGTCCTCCGGGATGGAAGGAACTATTGCCGTTAGCCCTTTGGCAGAAGAAAGAGGGTAAACCTTCTTCCGAGCGTGGTCCCGCTGAAAAAGGGACAAGAGGAGAAAGGCAAAGGAGAGGACGAGGCGGCGAAACATGCGTAGAGGGAGACCCCCCTTTGGAGCCATCGTCGTGATGAACCTCCACCACCGTCGAAAAATACTCTTCCAGGAGTAGAAGTGTTCGTTGACCTTCCTGTAGCCCTCGAACACCTCCTCCGGAGAGCACCGTCTGGGTTTGAAGACCAGGTGGTCGCCCTCGTAATGGGAGAGATCTCGATCGATGATTCGGCCTTCTTTTTCGACCTCCCTGTAGAAGGGAGTCCCCGGGATGGGGATGGCGATGGAGGTTAGAATCGAACTCGGATCGATCTCGTCGAGTTTTTCGGGAAGGCTCTTGTAATATTCCGCCGTATCCTCACCCAAGGCGAGCATCAACCCTGTGAAGGTGAGGATCCCCTTACGCTTAAGCTTCATGAAGAGGTCCTTATACTCTTCGACCCGATTCTGTTTCTTGTGGACGGCGTGGAGGCTCGGTTCGTTCAATGACTCCATTCCGATAAAGGCCATGACGCAGTTGGCAGCAGAGAGGAGCTCGACAAACTCATCGTCCTGGAGGCATTCAAAGCTGAACTGTGCTCCGAGGGCCCAGAGCCTCAACTTGGCGATCTCGCGGAGAAGCTCCTTGGCGTAGCCCATGTCTCCGCCGAGGTTGTTGTCGAGAAGCATCGCCATCTTCCGCTTGTGGAAGGGCAGCTTCTCCGTGGCCGTGAGATCTCGGATGACGTCCTCGATGGGCCGACAACGGAAGGGGGTGGGCTTTATCGTCAACTGGCAGAAGCTGCAGCGATGCTTGCAGCCCCGGGTCGCCTCGGTCACCACAGGGACGGCAAACTTTGACTCGATGAGGTCGTAACGAGGAGGGGGAATGTTTTCGAGGGAGGGAGCAAATGGGGCCTCGTAGAACTTTTTCAGCCTTCCCCGAACCATCTCCTCTACCACCTGAGGCCAGATTCGCTCGGCTTCTCCCACCACGACCGAATCCACATGAGGGATCACTTGATCCGGAAAAGTAGAAGGGTATCTGCCGCCGGCGACAACGATTTTCCCTAATTTTCTGAACCGGGCAGCAACCTCGTATGCGTGGGGAGCGCAGAAATCCATGAAGCTCAGGGCGATGAAGTCCGCATGCGTATGGTAGTCAATGGGGCGTACCATTTCATGGAGGAGCTCGACCTCGACGATCGGGGGTGTGAGCGCCGCCACGAGGGCTCCGGATAGGGGCGGAGAAGGAGAGCGGGCAAAGTAGGTTTGCTCATCTCCGAGATTTTGAAAGAGGACGATGATCTGTAGCTTTGGCTTACCCATCTTAAACCTCCCCGGGTCCCCTTAACGGACCCATCCTGTTTCCTCGTCCATCGAAGATGCTTTCGGTCAGGACTCGGAAATCGGGTGAGAACTTTGCCTTTGGAGCGACCCTTTTCTATGAGATCGCCGCGCTCTGAAAGCCCCTGCTATAAGACCGCCTTCAAAAGACCGTAGAAGACGATCGCCATTCCGATGAAGGACCCGAGTGCTCCGACGACATGGGCTACGAAAAGAACCGTGTTCAGACCGAAAGGTCTCGCGCTGAGACCCCGGAAGCCCTTCCATGCTCCAACTGTGAAGGCCACTGCGAACCCATACCCCGAGGCTACCGAGGACCAGACCGATGCCCCGATCATCACCTGGTCGAGAGAGAGACGAGGAAGGAGCATTCCGACAAGGACCATCAGCAGTCCATCCATGATCAGAACAGAGTGGGCGACCCGCCAGGCGCTGGCCTTGGCCTCGGCCTTACGGAGGATCGAAGAGCGTAAGGGAAGGCCGACGAGAAGGCCTATCAGGATGATGATCGATCCATGAAGGATGAGATAAACGACGGGAGAGCTTATCATGGAGCACCTCATTCTTTTCTCCAATTCGATTGGGTCAGCTCGAGAATAGAGCCGCGAAGGCCGGCAACGATTCGGGCCATGGCTTCGAAATTCAACTTTTCCATCGTGTCTTCCTTGGTGGTGTGGAAGATCGATCGAAATCCTCCTGTGTCGGTCACCATGATTCCCGGATAGCCGAATTTCCAGAAGGAGCTGTGATCGGACCAGCCCGCGGGCTCCAGAGACTTGGGAACGACGCCTGCCTCGATCGGAAAGGAGCTGCCTTTCTTGAAGCCCCTTGTCGCCGTGATCATGGCCTTGCGGGAGGAAAAGTCGCCGATAAAGGCAAGGAAATTGCCGCGGCGCGGATAGACGAGGGAATAGGGGAAGGGGTAGTGCTGGGAGTTCGGTCGATCGGTGTAAATACCCAAGGCATCGAGGGATAGCATGACCTGAATGTCCTCATGCCGCTCCCTGCACCGTTTTGCATACTGGTAACTTCCCATCATCTCCGTTCCGAAGAAGGGATCTTCCTCGTTTACAAAATTGAGGAAACGAACCGTACGATCCAGCGTATGGTTCCTGAAAAGTCTCGTCAGCTCGAAGAGGATTGCCATGCCGGAGCCGTTGTTGTTCGCTCCGGGCGAATCGGGAAGCGTGTCGTATTGAGCCGAAACGATGATGATTTCGGATGGCGCGCTCCGTCCCCGGATCTCGATTTCGAGGTTCGAATAGTCACGGCCCTCGAAGGAGAAGGTCTGCTTCTTGACCCGGTATCCTTGGGATTCCCATCTTTGAACGATCCACTCCTCGCATCGCAGGAGTTGTTCATAGGTCTTGCGATTGACCGAATTGCGGGGGCCCATTTCTTGGATAAAGCGCACATCGGCCTCGAGGTTCTTTCGAATCTCGGCAAGGTTCATTCCTTTCTCAAGGGGCTCGCCATGCCATGACCCCTGGCATCGAACCATATACCAGTACGAAAGGAAGAGAAACAGGGCAAAAGAACCAAGAAGGATCAATCCGCAAAGAAGGAATTTTCGAAAACGTTTACGCTTCATCGGGTAACCTCCAGAAGAGCTTTCTAAAAACGGACACCTTCAAAGCAGGCGGTAAGAGGTTAGCGAACAAAGCGGTGAGGTGGGTTACGAGATCAGAGTAGGCCCACCTCTTGTCTTTTTCTATCGCCTTCACGATGCGAGAAGCCACCCTCTCCGGTGTGTGGACGAATCGTGAAGGAATCGTTTGAAGGCTCATCTTCGACGTCGTTATAAAGGGCGTCAGGGTAAACCCCGGATGAAAACAGAGGACACGGATCGAGGTGGTCGCAAGTTCGGCCCAAAGGGTTTCGCTGAAGCTTGAAACAAAACCTTTGGTCGCCCCGTATACCGCGAGGCCTGGGTAGGGAAGCCTTGCGCTTCCCGAACTGATGTTGACGATCGTTGCACGGGGTCGTTTTTTCAGGATGGGAATGAGTTCGTGGGTGAGGTGAACAAGGGCCGTGACGTTGAGGGCGATGGCCCTTTCGAGACTTTCCCACCCGACGGTTTCGAAGCGCCCGAAGTTTCCCCCCATGCCCGCGTTGTTTACAAGAATATCGGGCGCGGGCTCCTGCCTCAAAACCCACTCGATGAACTCCTTTCGCTCCTCAGGCTTCGAGAGATCAGCAGGTCTTGTCGCGAGATTTGGGGCCAGGGGTGTGATCTCCTTTGCCAAGGATGAAAGTTCGTCCCCTTCCAAAGCGGTGAGGAGCAGACCGCATCGCTTCTTCACAAGCTCCTTCACAATTGCCCGGCCGATCCCCCTTGAGGCTCCCGTAACGATGGCCACCTTCCCCGTAAGTTCCATGGTCCTCTTTCTCCCTTCGGTTCCTGAAGATTCTCACGGTCGCGCTTCTGATGACGTCCCAGTTTATTTCAAACACGGTGCCAACTCACGGAGGTTGGCGTGAGATGTCCTAACCCATTGAGTTCATTGGAGAAGGAAAGAAGGGGGTAACCAAACGAACCCGTTTCGGTGTGCAGGGAACTTCGCACGGGGCCCTTCTCGGTGCGAAGCGAGATAGACAGCAAGTTCAACGGATACCGGATGGACCCGGCCAAGGGATCTAAAGGCCGTACTCTCTGATCTTCTTCTGGATGGTTCGTCGGCTTATCCCCAAGAGCTTTGCGGCCCTGGTGCGATTCTGTTTCGTCCTCGCCAAGGCCTCTTGGATCATCTGCTTTTCGCTCGCTCGCGAAATCCCGTCGATCCGGGACTTCATATCAGGCGCACTCGGTATCGGTTTAGGTTCAAGGCCCTTCATCTCGGGCGGCAGGGATTCGAAACTCAGGGTTTCTTCGTCGGAAAGGACAACCATCCGCTCGATCACGTTCTCGAGCTCCCTTATGTTTCCCGGCCAATCGTATCGAAGAAGGGCATCCATCGCCTCGGGGGAAGGGCCCTTGCAGGGTTTTCTATATTTTGAGGCATATTTTTTCAGAAAATAGTCGATCAAAAAGGGAAGATCATCCCGCCTCTCTCGGAGGGGAGGAACGTGAAGGGAGACGACATTGAGCCGGTAGAAGAGGTCGGCCCGAAATTTGCCAGAACGGACTGCGTCGAGAAGGTTTACGTTCGTTGCGGCGAGGATTCGCGTATCGACCTTGATCGTCTTGACCCCTCCCAACCTCTCAAAGGACTTGTCTTGAATCACCGTAAGAAGCTTGGCCTGAAGGTGAAGGGGTACCTCTCCAATTTCGTCGAGAAGGATCGTTCCCTTATGGGCAAGCTCGAAACGGCCGGGCTTGTTCGTCATGGCTCCTGTGAAGGCTCCCTTCTCGTATCCAAAGAGCTCGCTCTCGAGAAGGGCTTCGGGGATGGCGAAGCAGTTCACCTTGACAAAAGGATGCTCTTTTCTGGGACTGGCAAAGTGGATGGCGCGTGCGATCAACTCTTTTCCCACGCCGGTTTCGCCGGTGATCAAGACCGTCGAGTCGGTGGGAGCGACTTTACGAACCGTTTGAAGGAGCTGCTGGATGGCCGGCGTCTTTCCGATCACTTGGGGAAGAGAGGGGGCTTCGGTTTCGAAGTAATCTGAGACAAGCTCTCGGTCCATTTCCCTCTCTGAGACCGCCTTCTCAACGATGTTGAGCAACTCCTCTTCGTTGACCGGCTTCGTGATGAAGTCATAAGCTCCCTTCTTCATTGCGGCCACGGCTGTTTGGATGTCGCCATAGGCGGTCATGAGGATGACAGGGATCGAGGGCTTTAAAGTGCGGCTCAGGACGAGAAGTTCCATCCCGCTCTTTTTGGGCATTCGGAGATCGGTTAGGAGGGCATCCAAGTCGTGTCGTTGCAAGAGATCGAGGCCGGTCTCTCCGTCGTAAGCCGTGAGGACACGAAACCCCGCTTTCTCGAGAAGCTCTTTCAGAACCCTGCAGATGTTGCGGTCGTCGTCTACCACAAGAATGGAGGCCATGGAATATGTTGTCCTCTTTCTTTCTGCAGGGGCTGAAGATCGACCCCCACCGGGTTACCCTTCGTCGTGAAAGGGAAAGGGGTTCTTACGCCACCGGGAGAAGAATCGAGAATTCGGCGCCTCGGGGATCGAGGTTACGGGCTTCGATTCTGCCCCCATGGGCCCGAACAATCTTTTCTGAAATCGCCAGGCCTACTCCCATGCCCTTTGCCTTCGTTGTAAAAAAGGGTTGAAAAATCCGACGAAGCGACTCGGGAGGAATTCCCGGGCCATTGTCGCGAAACAGAATCCTGATTGCCGAAGGAAAAAGTTCCGTCCTTATCAAAAGCCGCCCATCGTTTCCGCAAGCCTCCCAGGCATTTTTCACAAGGTTCAAGAAGACCTGTTTCAGTAAGGACGCATCGGCCTGAACCATTGGAAGATGCTCGGAAAAATCGAGCGTAATCTTCAGGCCGACGGGATTGAGCTCTACGAGTTTCACCGTTTTCTCCAAAATCCGGTTGATCGATACAGGTTCCTTTTCGATCGGGATGGGTTTGGTGAAGTATTGGAAGGTTTCGAGGATACCCTGGAGTCGATCGATCTCCTCACGAATGATCGTCAAGTGTTCCCATGCCCTGGGATCACGAATGCCTTCGAGCTCACCGGAAAGAAGGGTGGATGCTCCTTTGATGGAGGCCAAAGGGTTTCGGATTTCATGAGCGATTGCGGCCGCCATCTCGGCCATCGATTCGAGACGGGCTCTCATCTGAGCAAGAACATCGTAGGCCTCACGATGCTTCCACACGCCCATGGCAAGGATCGTCGAGACCGCGAGGCTTCCCGTGTGGCCGAGAGGGAGGGTTGGAATTCCGAGAAGAGGGACGAGGTCGCTTAGACCTGTGAAGACCCCGATGATCACCGCCGCCAGGAGATAACGAAGACGAGACCTTTCGCCTTGGTCGCTCGTTTTTCGGACGGCCAGAAGCAGTAGGGTTATGCCGCCGAGAATGAAGGGGCCCAGGAGGACGAGGTAAAGGATGTTCCACAGGGGGCTGTCAACAAAGGCTTTAACTCCGGGCAGGAAGAGCCCGAGGGGGGCGCTGAGGGATAGAACGGCCGAGAAAAGGTAAGCGAAGAAGGTCCAAATGGAGTTTCGCTTTTCAGGGAGGACCATCGTGACGATCCAGTGGAACATGAGGGCCGGAAGCATGCCGGAGCCAACAAGGGAGAGGTAAAACCAGGCCGTTTTCCCAGCGGCCGCAGTCATGAAGTCGGAGAAGTTCCAGACAATGTATGCAATGCAGATGAAGAAATAGATCCTGTAGATGAGGGTGTTAGGTGTACGAACCAGGATGAACGTGGCGAAGACAAGGTTGATCAGCGCCACGGCAAGGGCCATATACGTATCGAAGAGAACCCAAAAGGAAGACATTTTTGCGGTTCCTAAAGGCAATCCTTACAATGAATGTAGGAAATACGCCCCCAAAAGTCAACCCAGGGAAATTGAATAGGGTCAGGCTATAATGTACCTGGAGCTGTGGATCATATTAAGGTTTCCGCTTTGCCTATGGGAGCAGGATCCTTCAGAAGCGACAGAGCGAGTCTAACATTATAGACCTGAGCCCACATCGGCTGAGGTTGACAAAACATAAAAAGAACCGCAGAATACGCATGAGATCATTTCGAAACACCAACCGATCGACGGTTTCCTTCGAAAAAAAACGGCAAGCTGGAGTTTAGTTCTTGAGCAGGGCAGAATCGATACCTGTGTTGTGTAAAGGAGGACTCCATGGCCGAGCGGACAGCGAAAGAGGAACGTTCTGTTTCGAAAGATCCCCCTTCAAAAAGAATCCTCATCTCCAAGACTCCCACCCACATCAATGGTCTCGATGATATCCTTGATGGAGGCCTTCCGAGCCGACGGGCCACCCTTGTGGCTGGAGAACCGGGGACCGGGAAGACCGTTCTGGGTTTAGAATTCATCTATCGCGGGGCTATGAAGGGAGACCCGGGTATCTTCATGGGATTTGAAGAATCCGCGAAGATCCTTCGTGAGAACGGCCGAAGCCTGGGCTGGGACCTAAGCGCTTTGGAAAAAGAGGGCCTTCTCTTCCTGATGGAACCGCGCCTCGATCCTGACATGGTGATCAGCGGGAGGTTCTCCCTCAAACCGTTGCTCTCTGTCATCTCTGGAAAGGCAAAAGAGCTTGGAGCAAAGCGGATCGTCCTGGATGCCCTGGATGTCCTTTTCGGATTGTTTGAGGATTCGTTTCGGGCCCGTTCGGAGCTTCATCAGTTGAACCGATGGCTCGCGGATTCAGGGCTTACCTCGATCTTGACGCTCAAGCCAAGAAACGGTTTCCCGAGTGGGTTCTTTCCCGATTTTTTGTACTCCTTGGCCGATTGTGTCATCCACCTGGACATGAGGATCTTCAACCAGAACTCGACCCGCAGGCTGCGGGTTGTGAAGTATCGGGGATCGAGCTTCGGTCGAAACGAGTATCCCTTCATCATTTCGGAAAACGGTATTCGCACGGTTCCGATCACCCGGTTCCAGCTCCGGCACAAGCCCTTTGGCGAACGGGTCCCTTCTGGCATCGCGGGCCTTGATGAGATGTTGGGCGGTGGATATCATCGAAGTTCTTGCATACTGGTTGCGGGCGAGCCTGGGTCGGGAAAAACGTTGTTTGCTTCTGCTTTTGTGACGGAGGCCTGCAAACGGAGGGAGAAGGTTCTTTATGTGAGCTTCGAAGAGTCGCCGAAGGCCTTGATGCGTAATGTGGCAAGCGCGGGTTTCGACTTGGAGCCTTTTGAGAAGACCGGAACATTACGTCTCATCGCCTCGATGCCCGAGGCTACGGGTATAGAAGAACATCTCATCCGGTTGATCGACGAGGTGGAGCAATGGACGCCCCACCATGTGATCGTAGATGCCATCTCGGCCTGCGAAAGGATGGGAGGGAAACAGGTCTCTTTCGACTTTCTCATGCGTCTCCTAAACTTCTTGAAGGAAAGGGGGACCACGACTCTTCTTACAAATCAGACCTCGGGGACGAAAACCCAAATAGAGATTTCAGGTAACGGCATCTCTTCGATGGTCGATAGCGTGATCTTTCTTTCCTACGTCTTCGGAGAGGGTAAGACGAATCGGGTCCTCCAGGTTCTTAAGTCCCGGGGCTCCAAACATTCGAACGAAATCCGCAAATTCAGTATCGGAGATAAGGGGATTGAGATTCTTGACCCGTATGTCGGTTGAGGTCAAAGGTCTTGGCAGAGGGCAAGAGTGGGTGGATCAAACCGTGGAGAAGAAGGTTATGGATAGGACGCGGCGCTCCGAATCGAAGGTTCCGGGCCATTACCATTTGAGACTGTTTGTTGCCGGGGACGAGCCCAATTCTCGAAAGGCAAGAGAGGTGCTCAAATATCTGGGCGAAAGGCATCTTCAGGGAAACTATACCCTCGAGGTGGTGGACGTTTTGGAAAACTACAAGGCGGCCTTGGAGGCCCAGATCCTTTTTGCTCCCACTTTGATGATTATCGATCCTCCGACCAAAACGAGGATCATCGGCTCTCTAAGCGATGTCCGAAGAATCCTGGAGGTTCTTGGATTGCCCGAGGCCGAGGAGAACCCATGAACGGGAAGAAACCAACCTATGCGGAGCTCGAGGCTCGATTGGCTGAGGCTGAGGAGGCCCTGAGGGCCATTCGTTCGGGAGAGGTCGATCTCGTTTTGGGAGAGGATCATCCCCTGGTTCTTCGAGCCAAGGGTGTCCAGGAGGAGCTCGAGAAGAGCCGAGAGCAGCTCGAGATGGCCCTTTCAGGCTCCAACGCCGGCCTTTGGGATCTAAGGTTCGATCCAAATGCGCCCCACCAAATTCCTGACGAAATTTATCTTTCCCCTCGGCTGAAGGGGTTTATCGGGTTCAGGGATGATGAGTTTCCGAATTCGGTTTCTGCCTGGCAGGGCCGCATTCTTCCCGAAGATCTGGAGGTCTTAAGAAGGTCGGCTCAAGAGCACCTCGAAGGACGCAGAGAGATCCACGAGGCCGAATATCGGATCCGCCACCGAGACGGAAGCATTCGCTGGATTCACACCCGCGGCAAGATCCATCGCGACGACCACGGCGTTCCCATCCGATGGAGTGGAATTGACTGGGACATCACGGAGCGGAAGCGCATGGAGCAAGAGATGGCATCGCTTCAGGAGCAACTTCGACAGGCTCAGAAGATGGAGGCCATCGGAAGGCTTGCCGGAGGGATTGCCCATGACTTCAACAATGCCCTGACGGTGATCCGGGGGAACTGCCAGCTTTCGCTCCTCGATCTTCACGAGGCGGATCCTCTCTACGGCAACCTGAAAGAGATCGAGCAGTCTGTGGAACGGGCGGCGCGGTTGACCCAGCAACTGTTGGCCTTCAGTCGAAAGCAGATCATGCAGATGAAGGTGGTCGATCCGAATGCACTGATCGAGGATCTGCAGAAGATTCTTCGTCGGATCCTCGGAGAGGATATTGAACTGACGACCTTTCTGGAAGAAGGGGTCGGTAAAGTGAGAGTCGATCCCGGTCAGATGGAACAAGCGGTGATCAACCTGGCGGTGAACGCCCGGGATGCGATGCCCCGTGGCGGTAAGTTGACGATCGAGACAGCGAATGTGGAGCTGGATGAGGCCTATGCGAGGGACCACGTTGCGGTCACTCCTGGTCCCTATGTGATGCTCTCGGTGAGCGACACGGGTGTCGGGATGTCCCCAGAGGTGAGGGAGAGGGCCTTTGAGCCCTTCTTCACGACGAAGGAAGCTGGTAAGGGAACAGGATTGGGTCTATCGATGGTTTATGGGATCGTCAAACAGAGCGGAGGGAATATCTGGGTCTACAGTGAAATGGGGAAGGGAACGACCTTCAAAATCTACCTTCCACGGGTGGAGGGCCCTGTAGAGGAGCGTAGGGAAGAGACGTTGGAAGACATTCCTCAGGGAAGCGAAACCATCTTGGTCGTGGAGGATGAGGAGGTTGTACGGAAGCTGGCTGTCCGGTTGCTGAGAAAACAAGGCTACAAGGTTCTGGAGGCGTCGGACGGAGGCAAGGCTTTCATGCTTTGTGAACAGTACGATGAACGAATCGATTTGATCTTAAGCGATGTCGTTTTGCCAGGTATGGATGGCCGCCGGGTGGTGGAACGTCTTCAGAAGATTCATCCTGAGGCAAAAGCTCTTTACATGTCGGGGTACACCGACAATGTCATCGCCCATCACGGCATGTTGGAGCAAGGCATCCATTTCATTCAAAAGCCTTTTACCGTCGGAAGCCTGGCTCGCAAGGTGAGAGAGGTGATCGATGGGAAAGACAAGTAGCAATGAACCAGGCACAATATTCTGACGGCCGTAGCGCACTCTCGTCCGCCAAGGGCTGAAGTGAAGCACACGACGAAGGTCTCCCGAGGCCGTCTTACCACATCCCATGATTCGACATACCGGTAGATGGTCGCTCCGGCTACGCTTCCTACCCGCATATGAATCGATTATCACTTGCCCCATGGCAACTCTGATGTTCCTAAAATCCCTCCATAGAAGGCGTAGGGGAAGGACGATCTCCACGGAAACAAGACCGGTTCTCTTCGGCCTAAAGGCTGTCCTATGAGTAGGCTCATATTGGTCTGGACAAGCAAAGGGGAAAAGAATCTTCCTCTCCCCCTGGGAATTGGATTGAGGTGAGGGGGCAATTCCAAGGGAACACCCTCACCCCTGCCCTCTCCCGCGAAGGCGGGAGAGGGAGATGTCTGTCATTTCTATTTTGAGAAGATTAATAAAAAGCTCCGCTGCTTACAGCCGGGATGGAAAGAAGATTCCTTTACTTAAACCTGACTTTCGCCAGTTTCGATGAAAAGCATAGTGATTGTAATGACGTACGCCGCATATTTTGTCATACCTAACGTCAGCTGGGATCCAGGTATTTTGACAGGT
>Ga0315298_1006130_pt1 | contig 16591 bp, 14 predicted proteins | sample WHS_1_MG_FD_203077 | JGI IMG/M metagenome (GOLD analysis project Ga0315298, IMG submission 203077) | Extremophilic microbial mat communities from Washburn Hot Springs, YNP, Wyoming, USA - WHS_1_MG | ecosystem: Environmental > Aquatic > Thermal springs > Hot (42-90C) | place: USA: Wyoming...
ATCCTTCAAGGACTCAAGCTCCCGAAACCCTCGATCGACGACCAACTCGCACTCCTGTAGGGGCACGTTTCGACGCTCACCCTAACGATATCGCGGACTTACGAGCGTAACTGTCGAACTCCGGAGCTCCATATTGACGCTTCGAAAAACGGAAACGGAACTCCTGTCAGGAGTCAGGAATCGGGAATGACCCAGACGTCATGATGACTCCGGACTGCCTGAAGACTCAGGGGGTATACGGGCGACGTGCGCTCCTGCAGCACGCAGGGGGCTTCGACCCACTGCCCCGTCTTGCGCAAAACAAAAAACCAGGCCGAAAGGCCTGGTTTGAAAGGTTATGAATCGGGTAGCGCGCCGATATATGTCAAAATTTCCCGATAGGGCCAACCGACAGCACGTAGACCGAGCTTTCTGCTTTTCGGAAACTTTGGATCGTAATATGGACTTTTGATATTCATTCGCTGATAGATTCCGGTTTTAGAAATCCCAGTAATGGTTATCACTTCGTCGATACGAACCATCCGATCGTTGTTAAAAAAGGAGTTAGACACGAGAATTCCCCGTTTAGAGCGGCCCTTAGGGCAGCCCCGCCGAAAAATCCCACATCTTTACGCGGCGGTCAAGTTTTGACCGTCACACTTCGTTCAATGGGTTAAATTTTTTTATTGATACTTGCGCAGACGCAGGATACCAAGTTGCTACCTAAAACGCTAGCAGCAGTTCATTATCTCGATGGTCGGCATGAAAGTCAAGCCTGCCTGCCTGCCTCGGGCTGCCCCTCCCCCGCGCAGTCACTTGCACAATCTGTGTTCCGTGATAGCAACGTCTTGCACTCACTGAAATGGTCCCGACGGTGTAGTCGCCGAATAGTGCCGATCATTCCGGCGGGCCCCACCGCGCAAAAATGCAGCGGGTTCGATCGAACACCTGGTTCAGTTTTCAGTCGGCAACAAGAATTCCAAAGCCGCCGAGACAAAGTTCCACAGGATGCCGCGATGTCGCCGTCAACCCCGCGCCATCGCGGCGGGCAAGGTCCAGATCGGCACCGCTTGGATGGGTGGTACGGGCGGGTAAGACACCGCCACCAACGCCCGCGAACGCGCGTCGCGCAGGAGCCTGACCATGCCTGCAGCTTCCAGATCGACGAGCGCCAGCTCCAGATTATGCGCATCGCGCACCGTTCGCGGCGCCAGGCGCTGCAGGTCGCGCTTGGACATCGACACCGGGCCGTGGAGTTGCAGGCGCTCGTGCAAGAACGTGAGCAAGCGCTGCGCACGAATTTGACGCTCAGATGGTTTAGGCGGCGGCGGTTGCACCGCAATGGCGAACTGCCGCGCAAAAAACCACGCAAGCGCAATCGCCGCGCGAACGTGGCGCTCCTCGACGATCAGTGAGTCCCCGTCGATCGCTGACATGACGCCCGCCAATCGCCCAATGTGCGCCGCCATCTTCGAGCCGAAATCTTGGTACTCGAACAGATCTCCGCCTGGCCGCATGGCGTACTCGATTTGCTGCCGCGCATCCAACCATAGCTGCTGCGCTCCTGCGCTCAACTGGAGCAATCGACGGCGCCGAAACTGACCGCTTTCGCCCTCGACCATCTGCGCCATGAGCGCGCGCCATCGCTCGAAGAGCCGCTCCAAGGCGGGGTCGGTTCCCATCATGGGCGCGGGAAAGTGCCGCATCCCGACTTGCGATGGCGCGAAGATGAAGAGGCACCGACCAAGGTACCCGCTGCCGCGCGCCTGGCGCATAGCGGGCTGCAGCAGTGCCTGCAAGCGGTCCGCCTGGATGAGCGCAGTGAGCTGCATGCGCGTGCCGTCCACCGTTCGCAGGGTCCGTCCCCTGCGGCGCATGTTGATGTTGTCCCCGTCCCAACGCTCCGCAGAAAATGTTGGGTCTTGTGAGCAAAGAACCTTGAGAGGAATCGCCCCTTCCGCCGTGATGATGGCGCCACAAGGCGACTCCTCGGCCAGACTTTCCATCAGACCGGCGACGGTGGCATCGGCCCCGATCAGCAAACGCGGAACCACCGGGCGCGTAGGCTCCGATTCGAGCAATGCCTGCAACTCAACTTCCAGTGCCGACACAGCGTCCTGCTCGGCTTTGGCAATCCGTAGGTCCAGCGCCTTTTTTCGGTGTGAAAACGTCAAGCATTGCGCCTGGTAGCGCTTGCTTTCACTTTGAGCGAGCGGCGCAAAACGCGCCTCAAGGCATCCGAGTTCGAGGAGGATGGACGCAAGCACTGGCGATTTGCTCCCGCCAGAATCGGCCACCCCGATGATGTGCAACACCAGCGGCTGCACGAACCCTCCTGGCAGCTCGACATCGGCAAGCGGACCGCAGACGGCCGCACACCCGCCGAGGACCGCGCCGAGCGCCAGGTCCGGGCTCACTTGCATCCGAAAGCTGATCGCATGGATTGCATCGGCCATGACCGTGGGCATGTCCACGGTCATGCAGTTCAAATTCACGTTCATCGCACCTCCAGAAAATCAAAATCATTCAAACCACCCATCATCAATCTCCTTTCAGGATAATAAATAATAATATTTCAAGATACAAACTCCGCGCTTTCAGATAGCGCTTTGACTCTTATTCACTTCCCATTTCTCACCTCCACCCGTTTCTTTCTGTGTTTTTTCGTGGGCACACCTCCTGTGCGTGTCGTCGGCATTTCCCCTTTGAAAAATATTCTCCGCCTTGGTCCGATTAATACCTTGGCATAGAGCTCCTCCTTGATAATATACAAAATCGCTCGCATTAAGTACGCTCGCTTTTTTAAATCACTTCGGTGAATCATGCCCAATGCATTGCCTACCGTGGGGTCTTTCCATTTCGCATAACGATCCGCATGCGCGTTACAAGCGTAAAACGCACCCTCCCCCTTTGTAATCACGTCCTGCCAATATCGACCAATATCGAAGGCAATCGCCACATCGCCATGGCGCACATCACCGTTGAAGAAAAAGATCGCGTGAACATGAAAACCACGGCGCAATCCATATTCCATCTTCATCATCCATCCAACTAACCCCCTGAAAATGCCATTCTGGTCCAAATTGTTCACAAATCTTGAACGGTCCGCATAAATCCGTTCCATCCAAACGTTCCGCTCCTCGCTAGTCATTTTTAACGGCACGTCCCGATAAGCAAAATCAACCCTCACGATCAGCAGCCTCGAATAAAATCCAAAAAGTGCATCGACGTAACGCTGAGATTCCAATCTAGACCGCCTTACAAAATCGCTCTGCCACCGATGGGCTTTCTGAAAATCCTTGCTGCGAAATATAATCCGATATTCTTTAAGGCCCGCTTCGACTTCATCGAACGATCCGACGGGTCCAACATTCCGCGGGCCTATTGCGAGCTGGAACAAGCACGGGCGCTGCTTGAGCAGACGCACCGCGAGCGCGTTGAGGGCTGCGTGAGAGGGAAATAGTGGAAAATTCCGCAACATATAAGAGCGGCTCAATGCGCTCAGGAATTTCTCGCCAACCAAAGTGATTTTCGAGACCGTTTCGCCGTTCCCGAGATCCATAATAAGGGTCGCTGGCGCTTCAGACAAACCGAGCTCGACCAAATCCTTGCTGACCTTAATAATGATGTCACTCGTCTTCCACTTGAATTCATTGCTGCATAACCCATCGAGGCAACCATCAAGCTGTTCCGAAACAAAATCCTGCTCCGTCGTCAATTCTGAATTCACTGTCCTGATGGAATACACCTTGCATTCTCCATTCACGCTCATTACGTTCCTAAATTTAGACTCTTAATACTCCTTCTTAGAAAATCATTAATCCTTAAATTTCCGCCATCACTCCCTATTCTCTTTTCATTTTTTAATACTATAAGCCTCTCTTGCGGCAATAATTACAGCACTCAAGAGCAGAAGCCTAGAAACTCCCCTTCATTCTAATCATTCAATACTTCAAATAGCCAGCATTGATACTATTGATAATAATTAATAAACCTCTAATAATAATATAACCATTACTACAATTACAATAACATTACAATAACAATTACAATACAATAACAATTACAATAACATACAGAACCGACGAAGATTTCAGTATCCTCCGATAAGAAAATCAACCAATCGCAGACAAAAAATCACTCAATTTATCAAGATATGACCCACAAGTTAATGCAAAAAAGATCCGCCGATTAATCTTAAAGTTATCATTAAGTTTCCAGATTTTCCCTCCATTCGAACTCGTTGCAGTCATTCTCCCCGCCCTAATCCAAAAACTCAAGCCCACGTTTTTGTTCATCGCAAGTGAAAATCGATCAATAACGACCAAACACCGACAACAAGGTCGGTAAAATTTTCTGCGTGGTGTTGCGCGGATGTGACGCTAGCCACATCGGGACCAGCCTGCGGCAAGACGTGTCACGCCGAGTGAGCCCGTCTTAGCCACCCAGTTGACCTCTCAAACGTGCGTAGAACGGTCTGCGTCGGTCGATTGAGTTGGCGACTTCCTAAGCGTCAGCCACCTTTCGAAATATCCTCATATACCCATCGCATAGAGGGCTCGCAGGCGAGGTCCGCCGCAGCGCAGTCCGGTAAAACTGTGCAGCCCGCGGGGCATGACGAAGTGGCGACGCATACACAAGTTATGTGCAACTCCCTCTGTCGCCACCGCCACGATAGCCAGGAACCAGACACTCACTCACGCGCCGTGCTTCCACCGCTGCAGCACTTGCTACGCACCCTGCACGTCCTTCTGAAATGCGATCCAGACATCCTCGCGATGTGCACAACTGGACATCTGAAGGTTTATCCCAAGGTGGCGACAGTGCCACCTCGATCTGAAAATTTCTTGGTCATACATCATTACTTTGAGATGTGTCACCCCTTCACGCTGGACGCACTCCCGAGCCTGTCTCGGTTTCTTTGCTCAATTTGGAGATTTCCATGCCTCAACCGTTTGATCAACTTTGTCCGGTTTGCCATTCCCCCAACGTCGAGCGTCGTGCCATTGGTCAACGCACGGGCTGTGTGGCTGGTGGTGTCGCAGGCGCTGCACTCGGCGCATCGGGTGCGCTGTCGGGTGCCGAAGCCGGTGCGCTCGTAGGCGCTGTCGGTGGTCCGGTCGGCATTGCGCTCGGCTCCCTGGCCGGTGCGGTGCTCGGCGGTCTGTTCGGCGGTGCTGCCGGATGCGCTGCGGGGAGCAAGGTCGGCGAAGTCGTCGACCAGCGCTACCTCGGCACCCACGCCTGCCAGGATTGCGGACACGTGTTCACGCCTTGACCTTCGCGTCTGCCCGCATCCTTTTTGATTTCACTCCCCCCCCCTGCCCCGCCTGCTCATCGTGAGCGGCGGGGCTTTTTCTTTTTCAGGAGATTCATCATGGCGCATGAGATTCACAGCATGGCCTACGTCGGTGCCGCACCTTGGCACGGTCTGGGTAACAAACTCACCCCACAGCAACCGCTGGAGGTCTGGCAACAGGCCGCTGGCATGGACTGGCAGATCGAAACCTCCCCGGTGCGCTTCTTCAACGGGTCGGCGACCTTGCACAGCTTTCCTGAGCAATGCGTCCTGCATCGCTCGGATTCGCATGCCCCCTTGGCGGTGGTCAGTGCGCGCTTCCAGGTCGTGCAGCCGCGCGAGATTCTGGAGTTCTACCGCGACCTCACTGAAGTCTCTGGCTTTCAGCTGGAAACCGCCGGTGTGCTCAAAGGCGGCAAGAAGTTCTGGGCGCTGGCCAAGACAGGACAGTCCACCGTGCTCAAGGGCAATGACCGGATCAACGGCTATCTGCTGCTGGCCACTGCCTGTGATGGCACCCTGGCCACCACGGCGCAGTTCACCAGCGTGCGCGTTGTCTGCAACAACACGCTGCACATTGCCCTGGGTGACAACGACGGTGCCGTCAAGGTGTCGCACCGCACGGTGTTCGATGCCGATGCGGTCAAGCGTCAACTGGGCATTGCCGTGTCGTCTTGGGACGGTTTCATGATCCGCATGAAGGCGATGGCCGATCGCAAGGTGACGGACTCGCAGGCCGAAGCCTTCTTCCACAAGGTGCTGAGTGCATCGGGCACCGTGCCCGCCACCGACAAGGCGTTCAAGACCCTGATGGAGGAACTCCAGACCGGTCAAGGAGCCGATCTGTCGTCTGCCAAAGGTACAGCCTGGGGACTGGTCAGTGCGGTGACTGGCTATGTCGATCACGGCAAGCGTGCCCGCAGTGCCGATCACCGGCTGGACTCGGCCTGGTTTGGACCGGGCGCGCAGCTCAAGCAGGCGGCCTGGAATGAAGCCGTCAAGCTCGTGGCGTGAAGCTGTGACGCCTTACACCGAAACAGCCCGGTTGGGGGACACCCCGCCGGGCTTTGTCTTTTCTGGAGGAACACCCTCATGAACCAACCCCTGCAACAACCCAGGCCCAAGCCGGCCTTGAGGCTTGTTTCGACCAAAACCCTCAGCCGTGAAGATTGGCTGGATGTGCGCAAGACGGGCATTGGCAGTAGCGATGCCGCTGCCGCGGTCGGACTCAACCCCTATCAATCCCAGCTGGAGCTGTGGCTCATCAAGACCGGGCGTGACCAGAACCTGCCCAAGGTGGACGCCCATGATGAAACCTCACCGATGTATTGGGGCACCTTGCTCGAACCCATCGTGGCGGCCCACTATGTCAAGCGCACAGGGCTGAAGGTGCGGAGGGTCAATGCTGTCTTGCAACACCCTCAGGTTCCGTGGATGCTGGCCAACATCGACCGGGAAGTGCTGGGAAGCACAGAGGTCTCCATTCTGGAGTGCAAGACAGCAGGCATTCATGGCTCGCGGCTATGGAAAGACGGTGTGCCCGAGTATGTGCAAATTCAGGTGCAGCACCAACTGGCCGTCACAGGCAAACAGGCCGCCGATGTGGCTGTGCTTCTGGGAGGTCAGGAGCTGCATGTGCACCGGGTCAACCGTGACGAAGCGCTCATCGCCAACCTCATGGAACTGGAGGCCAGGTTCTGGGCTTTTGTGGAAAGCGATACCCCGCCACCGGCTGATGGCTCGGACTCAGCAGGTCAGGCGCTACAGGCTTTGTTTCCACAAGACAACGGCGCCACGCTCGACTTCAAGGGTGACGCGCAATGCAACCGGGTCTTTGAGGACTGGCTGGCTGTGCGGGCCAAGCTGGAGCAGCTGCAAGCGCAGGAAAGCCAGTGCAAGCAAACCCTGCAGCAGGCCATGGGTGAGGCCACCAAGGCAGAGTTTGAGGCCGGTGCGGTGAGCTGGAAGAAGGTCAAGGACAGCGTCACGCTCGATACGGCGGCCTTGCTCAAGGCGCAGCCGGAATTGTTGGTGCAGTACCCCAAGCCCCGCCAAGGAAGTCGGCGGTTCGTCTTACTTTGAAGGAGCAGACATGATTGAAGGACTGGCTTTGACCCCGCCTGTGCTGGGGCGGATTTCCATTGGCAAGGTGGTGGAGAGGAATGGCAAGCGCCTGCCAGAGAAGGATGATGAGTTCACGGTGACGAGTCTGGTGCAAAACAAGGACGGCTGGGTGAACCATCCCCTCGATGAAGCCCTGCGCAAAGCGGCGCCGGACAAGAAGCTGCGGGCCATTCCGGTGACGGTGCTGTTTGCCGATCCCAACCTGAGCTTTCGGGCTGAATACACGGCGTTCAACCGACAAAACGGCAGGCCGGTGTGTTCGGGCGATGGGCAAACGTGTCGAAGGCGCACACCGGAAGGCTTGGCCACCCTGCCCTGTCCGACGCCCGAGAACTGCAGTTTCGGGGAGGCCTATGGCTGCAAACCGTACGGCAGGCTCAACGTGCAGATCGACGGGCAGGAGGATGACCTGGGCACTCTCATCTTCCGGACCACCGGGTACAACTCGATTCGCACCCTGGCGGCGAGGCTGAAGTACTACCAGGCACTGGCTGGGGAGGCGCTGCCCTGTCTGCCGCTGACGTTGAAACTCCGGGCAAAAAGCACCACACAGAGCCATCGGTCAGCGGTGTACTTCGTGGATCTGGTCGTGCGTGACGGGATGTCGCTGGAGTCGGCGCTGCAAGCGGCCCAACAAGAGGCTGAACAGCGCAAGGCAGCAGGCTGGAATCAACAGGCGCTGGACAAGGCTGCAGCAGCAGGTCTGGCCGATGGTGCGTTCGAGGATAGCGAGGAGGAAGGCGCCGCTGTCGTGGAGGAGTTCTTCCAGACAGACGTGTCGCCTGGGAAGGCTGGCTCGGAGGTAGCGGCAGCATCTTCTCTAGCCGCGAAACTCGCTGCGAAAGCGCGTCCTGGCAACTCACCAGCTGACGACACTGCCGATGCAACGACGGCATAGCGGCAGACACGGGCTAAACCCGTGTCTGCCTGCCTGTCGTCTAAAGATTACGGAAATCCCCCTAATTAGATGGGAAGTATCACGCTACCCCATCGCCCCGATTGCAAATCTATCGCCAGTCGGGTTTTTTTTATTTTTTTGAGGATTTCTATCATGAACCGAAAACCCATAAAAGTATTTTATTGCCGCCACTGCGGGATGAGAATGCCGCTGTATTACCGGAAAGACGCACCCTTCCGCGACGAGCACTGGCACCACTGCTACCGTTGCCACGGCACGGACTTGGTCTCGCAAGTGGAAGCGTGGGATCCGCGCAGGGAGAATGCGGTGAACCGGATGTGCACGGTGGAGACGCTGCCGAAGATGATGCGGAGCGCCACGCTGCTGAATCCGCCAACACCCATGCAGCAGGCACCCAGATCAGCGCAGCAGCAGTCTTGGGGACAGCAAACGCGCTCGCAGGAACAACCCCAGTCCTGGGGACAGCCACAGCGCAGGGAGCAACGCGGCTCGGCAAAGCCGCCGCAACAGTCATGGCAGCAGCAGAAGTCCTACCGCCAACAACCGCAGCAGAACGCCCCGCAACGCCATCGCGGTCAAGCCTCCGCGCCGCCTGGCGCTCCAGCGCAACGCGATGATTTCTGGGACTGAGTGTCACCGTGGGGGCGAAGGCCCCCCCATTCTGCGCGGGCGGCAAGCCTGCCTGCGCGTCCTGAACATTTAAGGAAAGGACCATGGCAATGGACAACAAACCGCCGTTCGACCCTGTGCAGCATCTGCGCACCGAGGAGGACATCACGCGCTTCTTGACACGGGCATTTGCATCGCGCGACCGAGGGATGATCGCTTACGCCATCGGCGTAGTCATGCGCGTCAGGGGGCCAACGCAAATTGCTCGGGAAACCGGCTTGTCACGCGAGCAGCTGTATCGCTCGCTCAGTGAGTTTGGCAATCCCACGCTCAAGACCATCCTGGCGGTGCTCAAAGCGATGGGGGTGGATATGGCAGCCGTTACGCCACGCGTCATAGAGCCGGTACGTTCTGAACGGGTGAATTGATTCCGGCGCGCTACCCATTCGACCATCGACCACAGCGGACTGACTGAACTGACCTTGTGGGCCGACACCCGCCAGTGACGGCAACTCGGCCAAAGCTGGCATTAGGCGCAGCCAGTGACGATGACCGCGATGCTGCAGTCAGCGGTCGCCGAGATCACCAGTACTCTAAGCGGCAGCTTTGAGCGCGTGCAAGTTGGTGCTCTCGACCCAGAACCGACATTGTTCTTGACGGGGTTCCGGTGACTGCTTCCGCAGTGGGCCAGTCATACGGCGGAACGTGGCACTGCGTCTGCAAGGTGCCTTGGTGCGGAGAGCGGGGAGACGAGTCGATGGATGGCTTGCACAGAAACCGCTGACGATCTGCGCAAGCACGTCGGATCGGCTGACTCGAGTCAAGTATGGCCTGCTTGGGCGTCTGGCGAAGGCTTGAAATGATGTAATGAAACAATTTGGTGTAATTTGTCTAGTTTCCGCACTCCCGACGGTCGCGCGCCAACTTTGCGCCAGAACCTCGAAGGCCGGAGTCGGCCATAAGCTGTCGTTCGATTGCATCCTCATAATGGCCTTTGAACGACCGGTTGTCCCCAAGAAGCGGCCTCTGCTGTATTCTTGGCTAGTCAATACAACTCATGAGGGACGATGACACTATGAGATCGACAAATTTGGCATTCTTGCGCATCGCAAAGCGCGCCGAGCGCCAAGACGACGAGGTGCTTCAGAAAACATTTGTCGATTTTGGCTCCGTCTTTACCGCTTTCTCATCGGTCGACCACCAAGTAGTCTTTGGCCGCCGAGGAACGGGCAAGACTCACCTCCTTACAGTCCTTAGGCAAGCGCGAAGGGCCGCCGGTGAGATGGCGATCCAACTCGACATGCGCAATCTCGGTTCGGCGGGCGGAATCTACGCTGATGCTTCGATTCCTCTAACTCAACGAGCGACGCGTTTGTTGGTAGATGTATTGGCAGCGATCCATTCGAGCATGTTCGAGCAATCAGTTGAACATGACGGAGTTGTCGATCTCGGTGCAGTCGGCATGGCTCTCGACGAGCTATTTGAAGCGCACAGTGCGGTCAAGGTGGTTGGAACGACAACCTTGGAGGCAACGGTATCCGCCGAGGATTCAAATAGCGCAGAGGCGAAGCTTGGCTTCAACATGGGTTCCGGTACGCCATCTTTCTCTGGCGAAGCCAAAGTGGGTGGTGCAGACAAGGAAACCGTTACGGCGAAGAAAATCGTATCGGGTCAAGAATTACCGCGAGTCAATTTTGGGAGCGTTGGTCATGCTTTACGGAAAGTCGTTGAAGCGTTACCGAAGGGTCGTCTCTGGATCTTAATTGACGAGTGGAGCGAAGTTCCCTTGGACCTTCAGCCGTATCTCGCGGATCTAATTAGACGTGCCGTGTTGCCCACGAAAGGTGCGACCGTCAAGATAGCGGCAATAGAACAGCGCAGCCGTTTGCTTTTGCCGGAGTCAATAATCGGGAACATCGGTCTTGAGCTTGGTGCCGATGTATCTGCGTCCATCAACCTCGACGACTACATGGTCTTCGATAATGACGAAAACAAAGCAGTTGCATTTTACAAAACTCTCGTTCTAAAACATGTGCAGGTAGCGCTGGAATTGGAAGGTGTCGAGGCGCCAAAGAACGAGACCGAATTGATTTCTCAAGGATTTACTCAAAGTAACGCATTCGATGAAGTAGTCCGAGCGTGTGAAGGTGTACCGAGAGATGCCATTCACATCCTAAGTCATGCTGCGCAACGTGCCGACAAAGATACGATTTCCGTTAGTGGAATTCGAACGGCAGCGAGACAGTGGTATCAGGGATCTAAAGACGCCGCTGTCAGCGCCCATGAGCAGGCGAGGTCATTACTGCAATGGATTGTTGATAAGGTCATAAAAGAGCGCCAGACTAAGGCATTTTTGCTCGAAGCCGGCACACGAGATCGCCTCATCGATTTCCTATATGATGAGCGAGTCCTGCACGTTCTCCGCAAGGGCGTCTCAGCCAAGGATGAACCAGGTAAGCGATATCAAGTCTACGGTATCGATTACGGTTGTTATGTCGATCTGATCAATACGGCCAAAGCTCCCCAAGGTTTTCTGGACTTAGGAGATAGTAATCCGGATATTTCAGACACCGTACCCAAGACAGATTTTCGATCAATTCGACGGTGTATATTGAATCTTCCCGAATTCTATGGACATCGAGCGAGCATAGCCGACTGAAAATTTGATTTGGTACGACCGCTGTGGGTCGACGAATCGGCGATCATTTCGCACGCAGTAGCGACCGCTTGGCACCAGAGACCGGCCACTCGGTGTTTGTAGCAGCGAGCGACGGCGAAGGGTCGAAAGCGCCAGTTCGCGGACGCGGGAAGCTGACGTTCGGGAGGTTGACGCTGCGATGACCGCTGGCAGCAGCACAGCGGTCATCGCCACAAACCAAGCCCAATGGCCGTTCTGGCCGAGTTACGGTCAGTCGACTCACTGAGGCTTCATGCCCTGCAGTTGGAAAGCATTGGAATTTTCCCAATCTAAGTTGTGAAAACCGATGCGACACAAAGTGTCGGAGCATCGGTCCAAAATGGCGTCGGCAGGAATGCAGGACTGACCGCCCAGTCACGCTGCTTCCGCAATTTCATGGAGGTTTCAATGCACGAGGCCCTTGAGCCACCGCTCTCCCACGACGAAACCTACGGTCGTGCAGTCGCCCTTGTGCTCGGTCGGCGAGAAGCATCCGTCTCCCTCGTGCAGCGGCACCTACGCCTGGGATATAGAGCAACTTGCGCTCTATTTGAACGCATGCAGGCTGAGGGGCTTGTCGCTCCTGCGACCGGCAAGGCCAAGGAGTGGGTACTGATTCAGGAATGCAAGTCATGAACGAAACAGCGCTGCACCATCGCGTTATCGATCGCACTGCGGAACTGGTTGCATACAAGCCGCAGTTCTGGTAACCGCAGCAGGTGACCTGAAAGTGGGCCGGCTGTACGGCAAGAAGTTCACCACCCAGCGCCAGACGATGGACGAGGTGATCGACTGGTTGACGTTCTACAACCATCGCCGACTTCACTCTGCGCTGGGCTACATCAGCCCGATGAGGTTCGAAGAAAACTGGCACGCGGGCCAGGCAAAGAAAGCCGCGTAACCGAGTGGCTATGGACTACGTCGAACGAGGGCAAGGTCAGGTGCACCACCCGCTATGCATTACGCTGATGGACGACGGGCCCGCGGTGTTCGTGAATCTGAACGGAACATGATGGGATTGGATTCTCTGGGGAGATACCTCAAAGGCTCCTCCTCGAAGATCCGCCCAGCGACTGCGGACGGCACTCAAGGATTCTCCGGACGCGAGAGGACGCTGTTCAGCCGCTGATGGCGCGATCCCACCCCGGCCGGAGCCATGCGACCTCCCCGTCCGCTTTGAAAACCCCGTAGACCTCAACGGCGCACGCCACCAGCCTTTGCGCCAACAAGCCGCCATGGATGTCCACCCATGGTTTCGGCGACCACTCCCAGTCGCGGTACGCCACGTCGAAACGTGAATCCAGCACGTCCGAGTACCAGGGCCACCATGGCGAAGCCTTGCCTCCTTCAGCATAGCGACTCATGGTGTCCGAGATCCGCTTCCATCGGGTTGGGTCACTCGTTGTGGATTCGTCATCCCTACGAAATCCCCAGAAAAATCCGTTCAGGCCGGATCGATCGAATTCAAACCGAAGTTGAATGTCCTGATCGCCGTGGAGCTTGAACCCGATCCCAGCATATCGCTTGAACGACTCCAGAGCATCCGTCTCCCAGACCAATTGCAGCACCTGCTCGCTCCGCCTGATCTGCTCCCTGATACCGTCGCGCAATTGCCGCAGGAGTTCAATCCTGACACCACTCATGGCCTGGGTCAACGCCATGGTCGACTCGATGTTTTCCGGCGATGCGAGAACAACCTTCTTCACCTCTTCAGCTTCGTTCATTTGCAATTCCCCGTTGATGTCGCGCCGGATGAATTTCGCGAGTTCCTCCAGAAAAACGCGAATCCGCAAGGCACGCGCTTCCTTGGCGCACGCATCGACCCAGGCCGCGATTTGCCGGAAATCAACCTCGACGAGATGCCCATCCTCGGCCATGCCTTTGCGCTCGTGTGCGCGCAAGCTGCGGTCCTCTGGCTCCCGATTGGAAAGGTAAACCATCCGCCAGTTTTCGCCCACTCCCGGCAGCGAGCGGACGAACGCCGCGTAGTCGCGAAGCTGGTCGTCCTGGTCGCAGGCCCACGGCTTGTTCTCAATCGCGATCACGAAATCGTCGGCCCGCACGACGATGTCGATTCGACGTTGGCCGTTGGCCTGAGACTCCGTCGCGACGTGGACAAGGCGCGGCATGCTCGGAGTATCCAGGCCCAGCACTTCCAGGAACAACTGTAGAAAAACCGGCCCCTGCCCGTGCGATCCATCGGGCCTGAGCATCTCGGCGAAGATTGACGAAAGGGCATTCTCGTCCAGCCGCGCGTAGCGAAAGTACTCGAATGCCGGCGCTAGCTCCGGCGCAACCCGGGCGATGGTCTCGCTCACCACCTTGCGCCGGATATTGACGAGGCTCAGCAATTCCCTGGCATAAACGCCTGCGGAAATGGCGCCGACCTGGCTCGCCGCCTCGGCTTCTGGAAGTTCATTCTTCATTGCATTCTCACGATGGGTTCACGCCGCGCACAGCCTCGACGAGTGGCACCCGCGTGACGTCCCACAGTGCCTCGCCAAACCCATTGAACCACCACTCCAGCATCGCCGAATCCACGACCGTCGCGCTAATCTCATAACAGTCCTCATACTCGACGACGGTCTGATCCTTCGACAACGGCGACTCCGTGATGTGGAAGCCCGCTTCCTTGTCGACGCGGAACGTCAGGCGGATCTTTTGGCCATTGCCGTAGCCGAATCGCCCATCGGCATCAAAGCGTGCAAGGTCGAAGTCCTTGGGGGGATCGAAAGTCAAGGTTGACGCGGTGATGCTGGTGATGCGGTGCAAGGCGAGGTTGCGCTCGTTATCGTAGCCATCGAAGCGACACACCAGATACAGGCGCGGCCCCTGCTGGGCCAGGCCCAGAGGCATCACCCTCGCCTCCTGGATCCGTCCCGCGGCGTTCCGGTACACAAGATCGAGCAAGTGGTTGTTGAACAGCGCATCCGCAACCGTCTCGAACACGTTCGGGTGAATGTCCGGCGGAAGCAGCGGCTGGCTGGTCGGCACGACTCGCACCTTGTTCAGCCAGGCGCGTTCCTGCGCCGCCGAAGTTCCTGGCCCCAGGTTGCGCTCGGCCTGTTCGAAGAACCCCGCCATCGCCTTGCTCAGCTTCGGCGGCAATAAAGCGCGCAGGTGTTCATGCGCCATCTTGAGCAGAAGTGATTCCTGCGCGGACAGGGAGAGCAAGGCAATTCCCCCTGCCCCCTCTTTCCAGCGGTAGCCGTAGGGCTTGGTCCGATCGTCGCGCTCAATATCGAAACGCTCGCTCAGGGTGTCCAAGTGACGCTGGATGGTGCGGATATCACGATCGAGGCCGACGGCCGCCAACTGCGCGCGCAAATCGGCTGCCATGATCTTGCGCGTCTTCGGGATGCGCTTGAGAATTTCCAGCAGGAGGAAGGCGGTGTCCAGACTGTCCTTGCGATCGCCAGCCATGTCACAGAGTCCAGTCGGTCCGGCCAGCGAACACCTGCCACAGCCTGACCATCGCGTAGGTATCCAGGGCGCAATACGCGAGAAGCTGCTGCCGCAGGGCGTCACGTTGCGCGGCATCGGTCTGGGGATGGATCGCCTCAAGAAAGGCAGCCTGGGCATCGCCGCCGTTGCGCACGCCGTCGAGCGCGTCGTAGGACAACTCCGGCACAACGGCAGGCAGTACCGCCTTGATGCTCCAGCTTCCCTTTTGCGAGGGGTGGTAATAACGGTCGCGCGCGACCGGCAGCAAGTCGACGACACGCGCGATGATCGCCTCCAGCCCATCCTTTACATCTGGGAAACGCTCGGCAAGTTCGGCCATTCGCGACCGCTCGAACGCCGCGTTGTAGACGAAAACCGGCCCAGTGTTTCCGCAATCGGCAATCAGTTGCTCAGCGAATGCCCGAGACGGGTCGGTGCCTGAGAGGTCCAGGAACTCTCCATGCGCAAGGGCGCCGTTGGCATCCAGCCGATGCACGCTGTATTGGAAAGGGATTTGCTGATAGGGCCGCGTGCCCGCCCAGATCGGCACGGCGAACTGGATGGTCTCGAAGTCCAGAAAATACCCGGGCAGCGTGTGGGTCGCCAGGTCGGCAGCGGCACCCTCCGCATCGAAGTAAACCGTGCCGCTTGCCGTGCAGTCCCGCACGCGCCGTTGCATGGCGTTGAGCGCGTCGGTCGGAACGTCGCGCAGATCGACGACGCCCTGCTCTATCCAAGGTTCTGGGCGAAACCGCGGCAGCCAGTGGATCGGCATCTCGGCTTGGGGTTCGAGGCTTGTGCAGTGGTCATAGAAGCCGCAGGAGTACGGGTCGTCGCAGTGCGCGCCGGTGCGCACTGCTGGCATATCGGACTGCGCGACGATGCGCTGCGCCTGGTCAATCCACTGCGCCACCTCGGGGCCGCGACTGAACGCCTCTGCGCTCATGTCCACTTCGACGAGCAAGCCCCGGTAGTCATCGCCGCCGGGGTAGACCCAGGCGTTGTCCACATGCGCCAGCGCCACGCCTTTGAGAGGCACGCCAGATTGAGTGACGATGTGGGTCTGGATCGCGATGTCGTCGCGGTGCGCGTCCTTCACCCGGGTGGAGGACTTGACCTCGACCATGCGCCAACTGTGCCCCTGGGGGATGAGCACGTCGGCCAGGGCCAGTGCGCCGGGGATTTCAAACGCTCCCTCAAAAATGGTGCAACCGTCGCGCATGGCGTTTTGGGTGGCGACGAACACCTGTGGAAACTTCGTCGATGCAAAATCCAGTGTGACGCCTCGCCCTTCGGGGTCATAGAGCTTGCGTGCGACTTCCCCTACGGCATAGCCGGCCTCATAGCTCTGCTCAGTGGCGGCGCTGTCGGCCTTGAGGTCGGGGCGGTGCACTTCTAGCCAGACCCGACGTGGGCATTGGCGGAAGGCCATGATCTTGGACTTGGAAAGAGTTCGCATGGTGGAGGGCGGCGGATCTTGTTAAAGCGAATGATGCCGCAATGATCCGACGCTTTGTGTCGCAGCGAAACTTGAATTCAC
>Ga0315298_1006132_pt1 | contig 16587 bp, 17 predicted proteins | sample WHS_1_MG_FD_203077 | JGI IMG/M metagenome (GOLD analysis project Ga0315298, IMG submission 203077) | Extremophilic microbial mat communities from Washburn Hot Springs, YNP, Wyoming, USA - WHS_1_MG | ecosystem: Environmental > Aquatic > Thermal springs > Hot (42-90C) | place: USA: Wyoming...
AACGACGGCAATCGCAAGTCGCATCGACCAGCAGCCGATCATCCTTGGCGTCGACCGCACGTGGTGTCAAATTCACTGAACCGTTAACGTGACATTTTCACTGGACAACGACATTTGAACGGCCCACGGGCGGCATGACGGGGGCATGCAAAGGTACATGCAATCCGGCGGCCTTCGCTGGAATGACGGCCTCCTTCCCTTGTATGAAAGGGCCGGGGATTAGGTCTCGATGCCGGCCCTTACCGGAATGACAACAACGGCCAGCGGGTGGACGGGAGTGTGGTTCTTGGCACGAAGTAAGGGGCGAGCCATTGGCTTACCCCTACAACTGCGCCAGTGATCGCGTCTTCAGCGGCCGCGGCGCCGTAGCCTCGGATCCATGTGGTCACGCAGCGCATCGCCAAATAGGCTCACGCCCAGTACCGTCAGGCTTAGCATTGTCCCGGGCGCCAGCGCCAGCCAAGGAGCATTGCGGAAATAGGTCCTTGCCTGACCACCGATATCTGCCCCCCACGATGGAGTTGGAGGAGGTATCCCTAATCCTAGAAAGCTTAGCGCCGCTTCTCCGAGGATCACTCCACCGATGCTAATGGAGATCTGCACCACCGCTAGGTCTAGCACGTTCGGCAGCAGGTGCCGCAGCATGATTCGCCAGTGGCCTGCTCCTAACGCCATAGTCGCCTCTACATACTGACTCTGCTTCTCCCTGATGATCGCTGCTCGAATCACCCTCGATGCGCCAAAGGCGTTCGGCAAGGTCATCGCCACCACCAGGGTGTTGAAGCCAGGTCCAAAGGCGAAGACGAACATGAACAAGATCAGCAGGTTGGGCATCATCCCTAAGAGTTCGGAGCCTCGCTGGATGAGGTAGTCAGGCCACCGCTGGTAGTAGCCAGCGATCATCCCCAAGAGGGTGGCATGAAAGGCGCTGAACACCGAGACGATGATGCCGATGGAAAGGGAGGTTCTCCCTCCCCAGATCACCCGGCTCAGCACGTCTCTGCCTGCCCGGTCCGTGCCCAAGGGATGGGCCTGACTGGGCTGCTTGAGTACGCCGAAGGAACTGTCGACTGGGCTATAGGGTGTGAGCAAGGGGGCGAACAGGGCCGTAAGGCCGATGACGACGATGCAAGCAACCCCAAAGGTCCCCAGCGGGTACTTGCGCATCAGCCGCAGGGCCTGTCTGATGAGCGATGGCTTTGGTCGAGTGACGATCCCGCCGAGCGCGATTTCACCGGTACTCATGCTTTTCCCCTTCCTTGCTACCGGTAGCGGATTCTCGGATCAAAGTAGGCGTAACTGACGTCAACCGCGATATGGGCGATGATCACCAAGGCCCCGATGTAGAACGATAACGCCTGCACGATCGGGTAGTCCTTGGACAGCACGGCCTGATAGATAAACTGGCCCATCCCGGCTAAGGACATCACCTGCTCCAAGATCACCGAGCCGCTAATGATCCCCGGTATCCTCGCCCCAATTACTGTCACCACTGGGATCATTGCATTCTTCAGCATGTGCCGGTTGATGACTACAAGCTCCCTTAGACCTTTCGCCCTTGCCGTCCGAATGTAGTCTTGGTTCAAGGCGTCAAGACACACCGAACGTGTCAGACGCATCAAGCCCGCCGAACTTTCCAAGGACAGGATAAAGACCGGCGGCAAGAACATACGCAAGTTAGTCCCCAAGTCCTGCAGCGGAGAGGCATACTTGAGCGGAGGGACATAGTTCCAAAGCACTGAAGGGATAACGATCAGGAGCGTGAGGGCGAAGAAGGCCGGGACGGACAGGAATAGCACAGCCAGGAAACGGATGACATAGTCCAGCATCGAATCTCGATACACTGCCGAGAGAATGCCGAAGGAGACCCCGAAAGTAGTGCCGAGAATCAGACTGAGCACCCAGATCTCGAGGGTCACAGGCAGACGAGAAACAATCTGCTCGCCGATGGGCTGGTTGGTGATGATCGAGTTGCCGAGCTTGAAGGTGAGCATGTTGCCCATCCACTTCAAGTACTGGACGGGCATAGGGTCGGAGAGACCAAGAGTGTCTCTCAGTTGCTGTCGCTCCGCGTCAGTCGCTTCTGGGCCGAGTACGATGGAGACGGGGTCACCCGGCGCTACCCTCAGAATGGTGAAGACAAGGATCGAGCCCAAAAAGAGCAGCGGAGGAAGAAAGAGGGATCTCCTGACGATGTAGGCCCCCACGGCAGGCATGCCTCCTTTCTCTGGCTGGCTGACTCAGATAATGACAGGCCTCACCTATCATCAAAGAAGGCGGTACCGCCCCACCGTGCTATTAGGGTCATCGCCACTGCATCATTGCAGGGCAACCGCCACGTTTTCTGTCGCGCATATCCTACCATTGATCTGGCTTCTCAGTCAATATCATTAGCCAGCAAATGTGGTTCAGGCATGTCTCATTTGCATTTGCCAACAATGCTCGCAAAGACTTGGCCTTCACTCCCCGTCGCGTCGATCTCCCGGAGCAAGCCCCTTGAACGATAGTAGTCCAACAGAGGCCCTACTTCCTTATGGTACTCTTTGAGCCGCGTCCGCACGACTTCTGGACGGTCGTCTTCCCGTGGCTGGATAGGCCGGGTGCACGCCTCGCACTGTATCAGGCCTTCGCTAGTTGAGCGCAGTCTCGTCCGGCACGCGGGGCAGATTTCGCCGGGCACGGGCGGATGGTAGCGGACGTGGTAGACGGCGCCACAGTCGGGGCAGATCAGACGCCCAGCTAGCCGATCGATGATTACTTCGTCAGGAACCTGCAAGAAGATCACAGCCGTGAGTGATCGGTTGAACTCGCTCAAGAGCAGTTCCAAGGCCTGCGCCTGCAAGACCGTTCGCGGAAAACCATCGAGGATGAAGCCCCGCTGAGCAGCCGGCTGGGTCAGTTCATGCCGCACGAGCCGGAGCACTAAGTCATCGGGCACCAACAGCCCCCGGGCCATATACCCTGCCGCCGCTTTCCCGTCTGCCGTACCCGCCGCTACCTCGCCTCGAAGGAGCTTGCCGGTGGAGATGTGGGGAATCTGAAAGCGGCTGGCGAGCTTGGCAGCCTGCACACCCTTGCCTGCCCCGGGCGGCCCTAGTAGCACCAGGTTCAGACCATTCCTCATTTGGTCCCCACCCGCGACGAATGCGATTGCTCGCCAACGGCAACGATCACTGGCCCGGGCGAGCGACGATCAGCTTGACGATGTTCCAACCTAGATCTTCCACGCGTTCGACGCAGAGACCGGCTCGTTGCCCGTTTTCGACTGTGCGGCGGTTGATGTTGGCGCCCCAGAGCCGGACGACCATTGGGTTTAGAACATCCGCCACTGCGCCGGCAAAACCGGACGGCCGCACGTGTTCGAGGAGGCAGATGCGCCCGTCAGGCTTGGCTACACGCCCCAATTCGCGCAGACCCTTGACCGGATCGGGTACCGAGCAGAAGACAAAGCTGGCAACCACCGAGTCGAACGCATTGTCGGGAAATTCCAACTGCTGGACGTCCATTAGCCGCAAGTCGACGGCCACATTCTCGCGCTCGGCCCGCTGCTGGGCGCGAGCTAACATCTTGGGACTGAAGTCGATCGCCGTGATCTCGGCATTGTGGGGATAGTAGGGAAAGTTCTTTCCTGTGCCCACACCCACTTCCAGAATTCGCGGGCCCTTCACCTGCGACCACAAACGCGCCCGCCAAGCGGAGAAGCTTCCGCGTTCCATCGGTGATTCCATTAGATCGTAGATCGCCGCGACCCGGTCATACCGGCGGCGTACCTTCACCGTCTCCCTGTTCTCCTGCCGCACCTGCGCCATCGTGCACCTCTGGCATCCGCCATGACGATCTTCATACCTACGGGATAGAAAGCCCGGGCCGAACCCGCTAGTGACGCCATCCCTCGGCAGGACACCTACCTCCCTTCGAGATCACGCCGCATGCGTTCGTATTCTTCTCTGGTGATTTCGCCCCGGGCATACCGCTCTCGCAGAATGTCCAGTGCCCTGCTACCGCTGGGACCCGGTCCTCCTGCACGTGCCCGCGCTTGTCCGAAGAGCCAAACGACGAGTAGTACGATCCCGATGATGATCAGCACCCAGAAAATCGCCATCGGGATCCACCACCAGCCAAAGCCGGGGCCGTAGCCCCAATACCCCATCATGCCCCAACCCATCATCCCGCCACCTAAGAAACCTAGCAGCAGGATGACCACCACAATTACGCCGACGATAATTGCTATTTCTGCCGCGCCCATGGTCGGTACCTCCAGGGTCACCAATGTTGGTTTACTCACGATCAGTTGGCAAATTCACCCCAACATGTCGGGCAAGAAACGGACCAGAGAGCAGAAGGGCCGCCTGAATTTCCTGCCTAGTGGTGCTGGCCCCATGAGAAGTGTGTCCCAAGCGCCGAAGACTGCCGTTCCAGCCATTGGAGCACTAGTCGTGGCATCGCACTTGCACAAACGAGCAATGTTGACATTGCCGGCCGGTTCCTAGAAGACAGGCGAATGGGCTTCGACGAGATGCCACCGCCTCCCGCCTCGTGCTACAGAGGTGAGGGAGCCAAATGTCGGCAACTGAGGAGGATCAACCAAATGAAATCTTGCTTACGAAGGAGTCCCATTGCCATGGGAGCCACGGTCGCGGCTCTGGCCGCCCTGCTGGGTCTCTCAGCCTGCACGCAGTCGGTGACCACTACTCCGTCGGACTCTGTCACGGCTACGGCCACGGCTGTTATGTATGAGACGTCGACCGCGACCACGCCAGTCGCTCCGGCCCTGGGCACCCCGAGTGGCACGGAGACACCTGGTACAGGCGGCGTAGGGGTGCTGACGACACCGGGCGCTGAAGGCCCTGAGATGATCACTACTCCTGCGCCCGACATGGGCGGTCCTGGGATGATGACTACTCCCGCCTCCGGCATGGGCAGTCCTGGTATGATGGCTACACCGGGCGTAGGAACCCCGAGAATGACCACAACACCGGGAGCCTCGCACCTGCACGACCAGATGCGGAACATGACGCAAACGCGGGATCGCATGCGGGACATGATGCAAAGCGGAGCGGGGACCGGGGACATGCTCGGCACCATGTCTGAGACGATGGAATACATGAGCGGGGCAATGGGCTCAATGGCCGCCGATGGGCAATTGGACGTGCGCCAAATGCAGGACTACATGGGCCAGATGGCCGACACTTTGGACGAAATGAGCTTGGCTGTGTCCGGGATGGGAGATCTGCCGGCTGACCTTCGCACACAGACCCAAGAGACGTTCAATCAGATGGCTCAGACTATGGGTCGGCTGCGGACAGATCTGCCAGCTATGTCCGGCCAAGAGAGACAGCGGGTGCTGTCGAGCATGACCGGCGTGCTCAGTGGCATGCAGGGTGTGACCCAGCAGATGCACGAAGCGATGCCGGAGATCAGCCCCGAGCAGCAGCAGACCATGATTCAGGAAATGGACCGAGTGATGACCCAGATGCGCACAATCGCGCCCACCGCGCCAGCGACGCCGCTGCCATCTGTTTCCCCGACACCTTGAGCAAGGCCTGACCGTAGAATTGAAAACAACCGAAGCCCTCGCCACGTGGCGAGGGTTTCTTTCCGCCTCGAAAGGGTCCGCTGCCTACAGGTAGCGGTTCAATGCCTAGTCGGTAGGGTGAAATGGAAACTGGCGAATCGACCTGGCTCGCTTTCCACCCAAATGCGCCCGCCGTGAGCTTCCACCAGGCCCTTGGTGATATAGAGCCCAAGTCCCAGCCCTGGTACTGGCCCCTCAGCAGCGGCCTGCGTCCGGTAGAAGCGGGCGAAGAGCCGGGCACGGTCCTCCGGCGGGATGCCGGGTCCTTGATTCGTCACCGCTACCTCCACTTCGTCCGGCCTGGGCATGATCTCGACCACGATTTCCGAGCCGGGGTACGAGTACTTGGCGGCATTGGACAGCAGATTGCTCAGGATCTGGTCGAGACGGGTGGAGTCGGCTTCCACCATCGGCGCGGGCCCCCGCGTTTCCAGCCTCACCTCGTGTCCCTCAGTGATCTCTCTTGCTCGCTCGCTCAGGGCACGCACGAACCGGGCAAGGTCGACGGCCTCCTTGGCCAGAGCTAGCCTTTTGGCCTCGATCCGGGAGGCGTCGAGGAGGTCGCCCACCATTCGCTCCAGCCGCTTGGTGCTGGTGGCAATGCCGTCAATCGCCCTGTGCTCTCGATCAGTGCCGTGTTGATCAAGGGGAAGCCGCGAGAGAAGCCCAGCATACCCGTTGACGATCGTGATCGGGCCGCGCAGGTCATGAGCCACTACCGAGATGAACTCCTCGCGCTGTTGCTCCAACTCACGGATCTGGGTAATGTCGTCGAAAACGGTTACTCCCAGAATCGGCTTCCCAGCCTCGTCGCGCACAGCGCTGCCGCCGAACCGTAGGTAGTATCTGCGCCCCGCGGGAGAGACAAAAACGAACTCGATGCCGAAGAAGGTCTCGCCTCGCAGCGCCCGAGAGATCGGCCGGTCTTCCAAGGGTACTGGCTTGTCGTTGAGGTAGCGGAGGTCGAGCTGGTTCAGCCCGTTGACCGATCCATATTCACCCTCTGGCCATGGCAACTGCCACAATTGGCGAGCAATCCGATTAAGGCGAACGACGTGGCCGGTTTCGTCTGCGACCATTACTCCTTCGGCCATATCCTCGATGATCGCGTCCAACTCCTCCGCCCGACGCTGCTCCGTCTTTGCCAACTCCGCCACCCGGCTTCTCTCGGTCTGCACCTCCTCATAGAGACGAGCCGTTCGCCTGGCGAGGAAGGCTGCCGCCACGGCAGCGAGGATCCCCAGTGCCCCAAGGACGACGCTGGCGATCGATTGAGCGGTCAGTGCCCGGTCGATACGGTCATCGTCCGATTGCCTGACACGGGCCACGTAGTCGTGTAAGGAGGTTTCCTGCTGCCAGAATTGGTCGATTAGGTGTGCACCAGTACCAGTGGCGACGGCCGCTCTCGCATCGACATCTTGTCCCTGCTGGCGGAGGGCAATTACCGAGGTGTCGAAGTCTTCCCAAGCTCCGATTGTCTGGTCTATTTCGTCCACTAGCCTGACGGCATCAGGGTCCAGGCGTGCCGCCTGTCCTCGAGCAGTGGAGATCGCGGCGCGGAGTTGGCGGCAGTGGTCCTGATAGGCGGTCAGATAGCTCTGTTCGCCGGTAATCACGTAGCGCAAACCGGCGGCTTCCGTGCGCGCGAGCAAATCTGCGATCTGTCCGTCGCTGTCGTCAAGCGGGTCGACGACCCTCCTGATGTGCTCGTGGACACCGACGACCATCCGACCAGTGATAATCGGCGACACTATCAGCGCCGCGAGCACTGCGACGACGAACACCGCAGCTAGAGTGATCGGTCGGTTGCCCCTGATCAGCCAATGGATGGCTTTCACTTCGGCGCCCCCTTTCCGCGAGTCGAGCGGGGCCATTAGTGGTCACCATATCCTTGTTACGTTACATTATAATGGTCAATAACATTGGCCACAAGAGGCCGCTCGGTTGGCATCTTTGGTCCGTTCATTGCCGCATGCCACGCGTGTTGAGACAGGCGACACCTGTCGGTGCACGCAGTTTGGAAACCCCCAACGGTGTAGGGGCGGGTCACGAGGGGCGCCGTTAGCGCGGCGGGGGCGGTGTTCACGAGCCGCCCCTCCAATAGCGCTGCGGACTGCTCTAGGACGAGTGATCAGCTTTCCTTGCCTTGTTTGCCGGCGTACTTCTGCGGTTCTTTGTCAAACGCTGCTTTGCAGCCTGGTGCGCAGAAGTAATAGGTCTTTCCTTCGTATTCAGACTTGGCCGCGGCAGTCTCTGGCTCGATTTCCATGCCGCAAACCGGGTCTTTCTCCTTTGGCATAGCCGTACCTCCTTTCTCACGTAGCTATCAGCCATCAGCTGTCGGTTCCCCCGCGCGCGGCGACTGCCTAAGGCGGGTGGAGATGAAGACGGCCAAGCTCGTGCTTCTCCTCGCCCTCGGAAATTGCCTTGACGCTGGCCTGCTCGTACATAGGCTTTTTCTTGGCGCCAACCCCTTTCGGTTCGCAGACGGGGGCGACATCTGCTTTCATTCGCAGATCCGCTCTCGGCTATGCCACTTAAGCAACCCTCCGTTTCCAGGCATGCGTGCCCTTCGGCGGACTGAAGCCCGGCCCTCAATTTGCCGCGAGCGCTTATGGCAGTCAAGAAGTTGCTACCGCACTTGGTGATGGCCGGAGTGGCAGCGTGGCGGCTGCAAGCAGGCTTCAGCCTGTATCCCTGATCGTGGCCCAACACGGCGGCATTGGTTCACTACCACCAGTGGCGGGAGGAGACTAATCTCAATCTGCGGCGTGCAGATCACGTGCCAGCATGATACCCTGCGGGCGCGCTACGGAATGGAATCTGCGGTGCGGCAACTGCGCACAAGCTATCGTGAGCGAGGAGGAGGCGAACATGGAAGAGGAACGTCGACCCGAGTATCCCCAGCAGCCCAAGCCGCGCAAAGGCCTCGGTCGACTCAATCCGCTGGGCGGGCTGCCGGAAGAGACGCGGATCCATTCACGGAACGCCATGCGCGAGCAGTTGCTGGCGCTGCGGAGTCTGCTCGATCGCATGATCCGTAGGCTGGAGTAGTACGCGGTTCACCCAGGCGTTCCCGAAGATGTGCATCTTTGGCCGTGACGCTTGATCAAGCGGCCTTTCCGGTGTACTTTACTGGGTCTCTCTCGAACTCCTCCTTGCACTTCACGCTGCAGAAGTAGTAGACCCGGCCGTCGTAGTGTGTTTCCGCGACCATCTCCTTGGGATCGGCAATGTGGTGGCAGACCGGATCTTCCACGAGTGCCGGCTTCGGTCGCCAGCCACCCCACTGCTCGGGGGTCGGGCCTTTGGGCAGCTCTCCCGGCGGGAGCGCCGCGGGTTCCCCCCGGCTCACCGCGGCCACCTCGCAGTGCGCCACGGGGATCCGCTGCGCATGGAAGCCGGCCAGGCGCAAGGCGTTGGTCACTACGGACACGGAGGAAAGGGCCATCGCCGCCGCGGCGATGATCGGGCTGAGCAGAACGCCGAAGAACGGGTAGAGGACACCGGCGGCGATGGGGATGCCGAGGGAGTTGTAGACGAAGGCCAAGAAAAGGTTTTCCTTGATGTTGCGCATCGTCGCCCGGGAGAGCGCGATGGCGATCAGGACGCCATGGAGATCACCGGAAATGAGAGTGATATCGGCCGATTCAATCGCCACATCGGTCCCAGTGCCGATGGCGATACCCAAATCCGCCTGCACCAGTGCCGGGGCATCGTTGATCCCATCCCCGACCATGGCCACCACCTTCCCTTGCCGCTGCAGGTCTTGCACCTTCTGCGCCTTGTGCTCGGGCAGCACCTCGGCCAGCACCCGGTCCGGGCCGAGGCCCACCTGCCGGGCGATGGCCTCGGCGGTGCGGCGGTTGTCGCCGGTCAGCATCCAGACTTCCAAGCCCAGTTGCTCCAGGTGCCGGACTACCGCCGCGGCACCCGGTTTCAGGGTGTCGGCGACGGCGAGCACCCCAGCCGGCTGATTATCCACCGCCACGTACATAGGTGTCTTGCCCTGCTGTGCGAGATCCGAGCCTCGCGCCTCCAACTCGCCAGTGGAGATTTCTCGTTCGGCCAGGAACCGCGGCGTCCCGACCAGCACCCGGCGGTCATCGACGCTCGCCTCCAAACCGCGACCGGGGATGGCGCGGAACTCCCTTGGCTCGGTCAGGTCCAGGTTCCGCTCGCGTGCAGCTTGGATGATCGCCTGCCCAAGCGGATGCTCTGAGGCTTGCTCCGCAGAGGCGGCCAGTCGTAGAACCTCATCACCACCAGACGCCGTTAGCGGCACAACATCTGTCAGTGCCGGTTGACCCTTGGTGAGTGTGCCCGTCTTGTCCATAATGATCGCGTTGACCTTGCCGGCCACTTCCAGAGCCTCGCCACCCTTGATCAGCACGCCGTACTCGGCACCCTTGCCCACGCCGACGGTGATCGAGGTTGGGGTTGCCAGTCCGAGAGCACAGGGGCAGGCGATGATTAGCACGGCCACGCTCGTCACGAGGGCGAAGACGATCCCTGGCGCCGGACCGAAGACAAACCAAATGGTGAACGTAGCCACGGCGACAATCATCACCACCGGCACGAAATAGCCGGAGACGACGTCGACCAGACGTTGAATGGGCGCCTTCGAGCCCTGCGATTCTTGAACCAATCGGATGATTTGGGCCAAAGCGGTGTCTTTCCCAATCTTCGCAGCGCTAAGGCGAAAGGCTCCCGTCTGGTTGATCGTCGCGCCGATCACCTGATCCCCTGGGCTCTTATCGACCGGGATGCTCTCGCCGGTGATCATCGACTCGTCGATGGTCGAGTTGCCCTCCAGAATCACTCCGTCGACGGGGATCTTCTCCCCTGGACGCACTACCACCACGTCACCCACCTGCACAGCGTCGACCGGCACCTCCGTCTCCCGGTCATCACGGATCACGTGGGCAGTCTTAGCCTGGAGGCCGATCAGCCGCTGGATGGCCGCCGAAGTACCGGCCTTGGCCCGCGCTTCCAGCAGCCGGCCGAATAGAACCAGGGCAATGATGACGGCAATCACCTCGTAGTAGACAGCGATGGTTATGCCAAGGGAGACAAGGAAGCCACCAAAGAAGGTGTTCACCACACTGTAGAGGTAGGCGGCACCGGTGCCCACGCCAATGAGCGTATTCATGTCGGCGGTGCGGTGCCGTAGGGTGGCCCACATCCCCCGGTAGAAGTTGGCGCCGGAATAAACGACAATCGGCGTCGCTAGGGCGAACTGCGCGAACGGATTGTGGAGCACGGGCGGGACGAACGAGAGAGCGGGCACGAATTCCCGCATCGCGCCCAATGAAACGGGCACTGCGAGCACCACGGCGACCACGAAGCGCCGCATCACGTCGGCTGCTTCGTCATGGTGAGTGACGATCCCCAGATCTCCGGCCTCCTCCGCCGCTGACAATAGCCGCGGCTCATAGCCCAGATCGGCGACGGCGTCTTGAATGTCCTTCGGCGCGACAAGGCCCGGATTGTATCTGACTGTCAGACGCTCGGTACTGAAGTTCATCTGGACACTCTCCACGCCGCGCAGGCGCTCCATGTACTCCTGGATGGCGTCGAAGCAGCCGGGGCAGTCCACGCGACCGATGGCGAACTCGACTCGGGCGGGGGAAGTGTCGGCCCGGGGTGCTACCTCCTCCGGGACACGCTCCACTGGGGCCACAGACGGTTTTCTCTGTCCATCCGGTTCTACGATTATCGTTCCCCGGTACATGTTCATCCAGCAGGTGAAGGGATGCTCGCCGGGGGTCTCCGGCGTAAATGCGATCACCGTCGTCTGGAAAGCGGGGAGCGCCCGGCTAATGCCGAAGTCGGGGATGAGGACACGACTGGAGCAATCGATCGCCTCCTGGCGGTTGAACTTTAGGCGCACCGGCACGCCTTGGCGCACGCGGATCACGTTCGGCTGGTAGGTCTCCTTGACCAGAATGTCGATCTCTTGCACCCCTCGGATCAAGCGGGCCGCCACGGCCGTCTTCGGGCCAAAGAACCACCAGAGCAGGAATACGATTATGGCGAGGCCGGCGAGGCCTACGCCGATATCGACGAACAACGCCGGTTCCGTCACCTCTTGAGAGAATGCAGCACTAGCAAGCCTACTGCACAAACCGTTCCCAAACGAAACCAGGTGGTACGAGTCTTGCAGATGATGCAGCCAAGGCCGCCTTCGCTTGGCATCGAAAACTGCCGTTCGGCTGGCATTATGACGCCCGGCTCTTCTGGTGAGAACTGGGAGGAGCCCATGGCAGAACCTTGGTGGTTAGGAGCGTGAGGCAAGCGTGCGAAGACGTCATTGGCTCCTGTTTTTGGGAATCGGCATGGTCGTCATCGGAGTCGCCGGGCTTATGGCGGTCTCGGGACTTTTCGCTGCCCAGGTCGGCATCGCCGCAGACTCAATCTCGCCAGAGGTATCGGGTGGCCCCGCGATTCAGAACGGGGCCGACATCTACTACACGGCCAGAGACAGCGCCGGCCACCCGATACCTTACCAAGGCGGCATGATGATGCGTCTCGCGTGCGCGAATTGTCATGGTCCGAACGGCCACGGCCGCCAAACGATGATGTTTGTCAGTCCCAATATCACCTATGCCAACCTAACGAACTCGGAGGGGATGCTCGAGCCAGATGGCAGCCGGATGCCGCCATATACGGATCGGACGATCCAGCGCACCATTACCCAGGGTATTGGCTCTGACGGCAAGACCCTCGACTGGCCCATGCCCCGCTGGCAGATGTCGGGAGAGGATTTGGACGACCTGATTGCCTTTCTGAAGACGCTCAAATGAAATCGGTCCCTACGCCACAACTGGAGGAGCAGCTGTGCGCGTCGCCGCAGGGACTGACTCAGGAGGATGCCCGGCGCCGCCTCGCCCAGTACGGGTACAACGAACTGGCGGAAAAGAAGATCAGCCCGGTACGGAAGTTTCTATCCTACTTCTGGGGGCCGATTCCGTGGATGATAGAGGTCGCGATCGTCCTATCCGCAGTGCTAGGCCACGTGGTCGACCTGATCATTATCTTTGCTCTACTCCTCATGAACGCCGTCGTGGGTTTCTGGGAGGAGTATCAGGCCGGCAATGCTGTAGAAGCGCTCAAATCGAGGCTCGCGCTGCAAGCAAGAGCCAAGCGTGATGGGACTTGGCGCACAATACCGGCTCGCGAGCTGGTACCGGGCGATATCATCAGACTTCGCCTCGGCGATATCGTCCCGGCAGACGCCAGACTCCTTGAGGGTGAACCAGTAGAGGCCGATCAATCGGCACTCACAGGCGAATCGCTGCCGGTAACGCGGCAGCGGGGTGAAGACGTGTACTCCGGTTCCATCATTAGACGAGGAGAAGCTGATGCGCTGGTCTTTGCTACCGGGCAGCGCACGTTCTTCGGAAAGACTGCGCAACTGGTCGAGACGACCCACCTAGTAAGCCATTTCCAGAAGGCTGTCCTCAGGATCGCCGACTACCTGATCCTCATCGCCGTGGTACTCGTGGCCTTGATCATTGGTGTCGGATTGTCGCGTAGGGAGAGCTTCCTCAGCCTCCTCCAATTCACGTTGGTTCTGGTGATCGCCGCCATTCCCGTGGCCATGCCGGCCGTGCTGTCGGTGACCATGGCCGTGGGCGCCCGTTTGCTCGCCAAGAAGGAGGCGATCGTTACCAGGCTAGCAACTATTGACGAACTTGCCGGCATGGATGTCCTCTGCGCTGACAAGACCGGCACCCTCACCCAGAACAAGCTCACCCTAGGCGATCCTTTTGTGCTCGGGGCGGAGGCTGCGGAGCAAGTGATCCTTTGCGCTGCGCTTGCCTCGCGAGCCGAAGACCAAGACCCCATAGATCTCGCTGTGCTCGAAGGTGTGCCCGACCCAAGTCAACTTGGCGCCTACCAGATACTTCACTACATGCCCTTCGACCCGGTTCACAAGCGGACCGAAGCCACAGTGAAGGACCGGGATGGGCGTGTCTTAAAGGTGACTAAAGGGGCGCCGCAGGTCATCCTGGCGCTGGCAGCGAATCGGTCTCAGATCGAGTCGGAGGTAGACGAGGCCATCGAGAGCTTCGCCAGCAGGGGATTCCGATCGTTGGGCGTAGCGCATTCGGACAAGGAGGGAGAGTGGCGATTCCTCGGCGTCATTCCCTTGTACGACCCACCACGGCCAGATTCCAGAGCTACCATCGACACGGCGAAGGGGATGGGGCTTGAAGTCAAGATGATCACCGGGGACCAGGTCGCCATCGCCAAAGAGATTGCCCGCGAAATGGGACTGGGCACAAACATCCTCGATGCCAGCGTCTTCACCGCAACCGGTCAACTCGCGGACACTCAGATCGCGGACATAGTCGAGCAGGCTGATGGCTTTGCCCAGGTTTACCCAGAACACAAATACCGGATTGTGGACACGCTTCAGAGGCGTGGCCATATTGTGGGCATGACCGGCGACGGAGTGAACGATGCTCCACCGCTCAAGAAGGCCGATGCTGGAATAGCAGTTTCGGGCGCCACCGACGCGGCCAGGGCAGCAGCCGATATTGTCCTGCTGACCCCTGGGCTCTCGGTGATTATCGAGGCCATCAAACTGAGCCGGCATACCTTTCGTCGCATGCTTAGTTATGCCATGTATCGCCTCGCAGAGTCGATCGCCCTGCTATTCTTCCTTACGGCCGCGATTATCATCTTCAACTTCTATCCGGTGACGCCGGTGCAGATCGTCCTGTTGGCCATACTAAACGACGGCGCGATCTTGTCCATCGCCTATGATCGCACACGCTACTCCAACACGCCCGACACCTGGAACTGGTCTGTAGTGTTGGGCTTGTCCACGGTGCTTGGCGTTTACGGGGTGCTCGAATCTTTTGGCTTCCTTTATCTGGCTGACCGCGTCCTGCTGATCGACCGGGCGTTGGTCCCGTCTCTGATCTACCTGCAACTATCCATAGCGGGCCATCTGACCATCTTTGTCACGCGCACACGATACTACTTCTGGTCTATCCGGCCCTCGCTAATCCTAACGTTCGCCGTACTAGGCACCCAGGCGCTGGCCACGCTGATTGCCACCTACGGGCTGCTGATGCCCGGCATCGGCTGGTGGTGGGCACTCGGCGTCTGGGCTTTCTGTGTGCCTCTCTTCTTGGTCCAAGACGGCGTAAAACTGGGCGCGTACCGCATCTTGGATCTATGGAAGAGGGGTCTGCTCATCGGGAAACGCGAATAGAGCCTGTGCTCTCACCCTACCATCTCCCATTGGGAGATGGTGAGGGAGCAGTCGCGGCCCTTTATTCCTTGTCGTGTTCCATGTACAAGCTTTCCAGTACCACCCTAATGGTTGCCACGACTGGGATGGCCAACAAAACGCCGAGGATGCCCAACAGGGCCCCCCCGGCGAGCAGAGAGAAGAGGATGACTACCGGAGGAACGGTTACCGCCCGTCCGAGGACTATGGGGCCCAGAAATGGATCCAGAGTCAATCGCAGCAAGCCATAGAAGATCACCACGGCGAGCATCAGCCAGACCCCGCCGTGCAGGAGGGCGACGATGCTCGCGAGCGCCCATGATGTCACTGGTCCAAGAAAGGGGACCAACTCCAAGAGGCCAGTCAGGATGGCGATTGGAATGGCGTAGGGTAGATGGAACACGAACTGCAGAACCAGCCACGAGCTGACCGCCGCATACGTGATCAGCACGAGCAGGCCGCGCAGGTAGCGACCAAGGACGCGGTCAACCCGCTCGATGATGAATAGCGCCCGTGTTCGCCGATCAGGAGGCACCACGTGCACGATCCCGCGGATTAGCCTTTCGCCATCAACGAGGAAATAGGCCAGCACGACGAGAGTGAGCAAGACGCCCCCGGTGAATGTGATGGCAGCACCAAAAAGCCGTCCCAGGCCCACTTCAGGGCCTACCCCCAATCCCAAGAAACCCCTCGCCCTCTCGAAACCAAACTGCACTAGAGATGTGACGTCGATGGTGTAGCCCAGCACTGTAATGTGCTCCGTCCCAATCAGTTCGGCAACGATAGTGGCGAGGTCCTCGTGTGACTTGCTCAAGAGAGTGTTGATGTCCCTCAACAGCGGTGGCCCCAACCAGTAGCCAGTACCGGCCATCACGCAGAGAACCACGAAGTACACCAGGAAGATGGCCAGCGGACGAGGGAAATGGAGGGACTGGTGTTGCCAGGCTACGAGAGGACTGACCACATAGGCAAGCCCGGCGGCCACGACGAAGGGCAGCAAGATGCTGCGCAGCAGGTACAGGGCGATGGCCGCCAGAACGAGGGCTGCAACTAGCCACCATCCTGCGTGATTTGATGTTCTAGACACTGGCCAAGCCGTTTCGTATCATTCGACCTCAGGCTGCCGCTAAGGAAGGCCATGGACTTCAAGCCGAAAGGGGAGCGGACCAGAACGCGCCGATCCCTTCCATCCTGTTCGGCTCTAGATTCAGGCGTCGAACATCTACTGCAACAGGCGTGCCAAGCCCTCAGCCAATCATTTGCCCTACCACGGCAGGCCACTGGCCAGAATCGTATAATACTGATACAAGTAATGATGGTTCGACCCGATTATGATCATGACCGGTTGCCGACTGTGGGGCTTGCTAGGGGCGAGGTGACGTCGCCACTGCCGGGCAGGTAGTCGAAGACTGTGTGGGAGACTACCTTAGCCAGGGTCTTGATGCAAGGGGTGAATACTGAACATATAGGGATGAGCAGGTGGCTACGAAGGTCTTGATTGTCGACGACGAGGAGAATCTGGTGAAGCTTGTGCGAGGCTACCTCGAGCGGGAAGGCTTCGAGGTGAGCGCAGCCAAGGACGGCAACGACGCTCTGACTCTGGCCCGTCAGATCCTGCCAGATCTCATCGTGCTAGATGTCATGCTGCCGGGCATCGACGGCGTCGAGGTCTGCCGCAGGCTGAGGCAGTTCTCAGATGCCTACGTGATCATGCTCACGGCTAGGACCGAGGAGATCGACAAGATCGTAGGACTCTCTGTTGGCG